>Ga0302319_10007033_pt1 | contig 22197 bp, 14 predicted proteins | sample Bog_T0_2_FD_203319 | JGI IMG/M metagenome (GOLD analysis project Ga0302319, IMG submission 203319) | Peat permafrost microbial communities from Stordalen Mire near Abisko, Sweden - Bog_T0_2 | ecosystem: Environmental > Terrestrial > Soil > Wetlands > Peat | place: Sweden: Abisko, Stordalen Mire... | reverse complement strand
ATCAACATGCTCGGGCTGGCCAAGCGGCTGGGCGCGCCGATCCTGCTCGCCTCGACCTCGGAGGTGTACGGCGACCCGGCCGTGCACCCGCAGCCGGAGTCGTACTGGGGCAACGTGAACCCAGTTGGCGTCCGGTCCTGTTACGACGAGGGCAAGCGGTGCGCGGAGACCCTGTTCTTCGACTACTACCGCCAGCACCAGCTGCCGATCAAGGTCGCGCGGATCTTCAATACGTACGGCCCGAAGATGCTACCCAATGACGGCCGGGTGGTGTCGAGCTTCATCGTCCAGGCCCTGCGGGGCGACCCGCTCACGATCTTCGGGGACGGCTCGCAGACCAGGTCGTTCTGCTACGTCGACGACATGGTCGACGGCCTGATCCGGCTGATGAACGCGCCGCGGGAGGTCACCGGCCCGGTCAACCTCGGCAATCCTGGTGAGTTCACGATGCTCGAGCTGGCCAAGAAGGTCCTGGCGCTGACCGGCAGCGCCGGTGCGATCGAGGAGCGCCCGCTGCCGTCCGACGACCCGGTGCGCCGCAAGCCCGACATCGGCCGCGCCCGGGAACTGCTGGGCTGGGAGCCGGCCGTCCCGCTGGAGGAGGGCCTCAAGCGGACGGTCGAATACTTCCGCCACGCGAAAGGAGCCTCGGACTGACCCTCCCACCTACCTGGTAGCGGGCGTTCGGCCGCATCCCCGGGGCTAATGCCGTGTGCCGCGCCCGCCCGGCATCTTGGCGGGTAGGCTGACGGCTCCTGCCACTAGGTCACGAAAAGGCTGCATTCGGTAACCTGCCCGGAGGTGCCATATTAGCCCCCGTATGCCATGATCTCGGCAGTGAACGGCGGCGGGAGAGGTCTGGATGACCGGGCGGGATGAGCAGGAACGACTGGACAGATGGCAGGAGCTGGGTATCCGCACGGATGTCGCGCATCCGGCCCGGGTTTACGACTACCTCCTCGGCGGCAAGGACAACTTCGCTGCCGACCGGGAGTTGGCCGAGGCTAACCTGCGGATCTTGCCGCAGACCCTGGACAGCGCTCGCGCCAACCGCGAGTTCCAGGTGCGCGCGGTCCGGTTCCTGCGCGACAGCGGGATCCGCCAGTTCCTCGATGTCGGGACTGGGCTGCCGACCAGCCCCAACACGCACGAGATCGCCCTGGACGGCTGCCCGGGCGCCCGCGTCGTCTACGTCGACAACGACCCGGTCGTCTTCGTGCACGCCGAAGCGCTGATGGCAGACAATCAGGCGATTTCAGTGGTCCGGGGGGACCTGCGGGACGCGGACGCGATCCTCGGCGCCGCGGAGGAACACCTGGACTTCAGCAAACCGGTGGGGCTGCTGTTCATCGCCTGTCTGCACAACATCCCCGACTCCGACGATCCGCCCGGCATTGTCGGCCGCTATCTGGCCGCGCTCGCGCCAGGAAGCTATCTGGCCATCTCACACGTCACTGACGAGTTCGCCCCCGAGCGGATGCGGGCCGTCACCGCCGAATCCGCGCGGCGCGGCGCCACGTTTATCGGGCGCGGCAAGGACGCCATCGGGCGCATGTTCAACGGCAGGGAGCTGGTCGATCCCGGGCTCGTGCTTATCTCCTACTGGCGTCCCGACGGCGGCCAGCCCGACTACAACGCGGACCGGGTCTGGGGCTACTGCGGCGTCGTGCGGACATAAGTCCCGGCAGCTCGCCGCCTCGGCGGTTCCGTTCAGCAGCTCCTCAATCTGGACCTGGCCCGTGGCAGTTGCATCACGGTCGCGCCCATCGGGAGCACACCGGAACGTGCGGGGATCCGGGGCTAGGGGGCTAGGGGGCGCTAGCGGCCGCGAGGAACCGCCGGATCGGGCAGGAACGCCGCAACGAGCTGCTGCGCGGCGAGGCCCGGAGTGAGGGTGCCGGCCCTGACCTCGGCTTCCAGACCGGGGGTAATAACGCCCAGCTCGTGGCTGTCGCGCAGGCGATCCAGGAGCTGGTCCCGGACTAGTGACCACATCCAGCTGACCCGTTGGTCGCGGCGCCGGTGGTCCAGCTCGCCGCTGTTGCGGAGCGTCCGCTCGTGCTGGTTGACGAGGTCCCACACCTCGGCGACGCCGTCGCCGGTGACGGCGCTGCAGGTAACGACCGGGGCCGCCCATCCGTCCCCGGGCGGGCCGAGCAGGCGCAGCGCTCCGGCCAGCTCGCGGGCGGCCCGGCGGGCCTCCTGGGCGTGCGGACCGTCAGCCTTGTTCACAGCGACGATGTCGGCCAGCTCCAGGACGCCTTTCTTGATCCCCTGTAGCTGGTCGCCGGTGCGGGCCAGCGCAAGGAGCAGAAAGGTGTCGGTCATCTCTGCCACGAGGGTCTCGGATTGGCCTACGCCGACGGTCTCGACCAGCAGGATGTCGTAGCCGGCGGCGGCCATGATGACCAGTGATTCCCGGGTCGCCCGGGCCACGCCGCCGAGGGTGCCGGCCGTGGGCGACGGGCGCACGAACGCATCAGGGTCGGCGGCGAGCCTGGTCATGCGGGTCTTGTCGCCGAGGATGCTGCCGCCGCTGCGCGTGGACGACGGGTCGACGGCGAGGACGGCGACGCGGTGCCCCCGGTCGATGAGCATGCCGCCGAGGACGTCGATGAAGGTCGACTTGCCCACGCCGGGGACGCCGGTGATGCCGACGCGCCGGGCCCGGTCCGCATGGGGCAGCAGCCGGTTCAGCACGTGCTGGGCCAGGACCCGGTGGTCCGGGCGGCTCGACTCCACCAGCGTGATGGCGCGGGCTATACCCGACCGGGATCCGGCCAGGACCGGATCTGCGTAGCGGGCGGCATCGGGCGAGTCCGTCACCAGGCGACCTCATCCACGGGAGGCCATACAGCTGAGCTGGCCCCGATCACGCCGCGGAACCGTGCCGGGCGGCCAGTTCGGTCAGCAGATCGTAGGCCGCATCGGGGATGACGGTACCCGGTGAGAAGATCGCGGCTGCGCCGGCGGCGCGCAGCTCGTCGAAGTCCTGCGGCGGGATGACACCGCCGACCACCACCATGATGTCGTCACGGTCCGCACTGACCAGGGCCGCCTTCAGCGCCGGCACAAGGGATAGGTGGCCGGCGGCCAGCGAGGAGACGCCGACGATATGGACGTCGGCCTCAATGGCCTGGCGGGCCACCTCGTCGGGCGTCTGGAACAGCGGCCCGACGTCCACGTCGAAGCCGAGATCGGCGAACGCGCTGGCGATGACTTTCTGGCCGCGGTCATGGCCATCCTGGCCCATCTTGGCCACCAGGATCCGCGGGCGGCGCCCCTCCGCCCGCTCGAAGGCCGCGGCCGCGGCGCGGACCCGCTCGATTCCGGCGGTGTTGCCGGACTCTTCGCGGTACACGCCGCTGATCGTACGGATATGCCCGGTGTACCGGCCGAATACCTTCTCCAGGGCGTCGGAGATCTCGCCCACCGTGGCCTTCGCGCGGGCTGCGCCGATGGCCAGGGCCAGCAGGTTGTCGTCGTCAGTGCCCCCACCCACCTCCCCTGCCCGTTTCACTGGCCGGGCCGCGGCGGCGGTCAGCCGGTCGAGCGCGGCCCGGCAGGCGGGCGCGTCGCGTTCCTCGCGGAGCCGGCGGAGCTTGTCGAGCTGCTGGGCGCGCACGGCCCGGTTGTCGATCTTGAGTACATCGATGTCATCGTCGCCCGTGACCGGGTACTTGTTGACGCCGATGACCGGCTGCCGACCGGAGTCGATCCGGGCCTGGGTGCGGGCCGCGGCCTCCTCCACGCGCAGCTTGGGGATGCCCTCTTCGATTGCGCGCGCCATGCCGCCGGCGGCCTCGACCTCCTCGATATGGGTCCAGGCCCGGCGGGCGAGCTCGTAGGTGAGCCGCTCGACGTAGGCGCTGCCGCCCCAGGGGTCGATGACCCGGCAGGTGCCGGATTCCTGCTGGAGCAGCAGCTGAGTGTTGCGGGCGATCCGCGCCGAGAAGTCCGTGGGCAGCGCGAGTGCCTCGTCCAGAGCGTTGGTGTGCAGGGACTGGGTGTGGCCCTGGGTCGCGGCCATCGCCTCGATGCAGGTCCGGGCCACGTTGTTGAAGACATCCTGCGCCGTCAGCGACCAGCCTGAAGTCTGGCAGTGGGCCCGCAGCGACAGCGACTTGGGGTTCTTGGGCTCGAACTGCCGGACCAGCTTGGCCCACAGCAGCCGGCCGGCGCGCAGCTTCGCCACCTCCATGAAGAAGTTCATGCCGATCCCCCAGAAAAACGACAGCCGGGGCGCGAACGCGTCGATGTCCAGGCCCGACCCGAGGCCGGCTCGCAGGTACTCGACGCCGTCGGCCAGCGTGTAGGCCAGCTCCAGGTCAGCCGTCGCTCCGGCCTCCTGGATGTGGTAGCCCGAGATCGAGATCGAGTTGAACTTCGGCATCCGGCGGGAGGTGAACCCGAAGATGTCGGAGATGATCCGCATCGACGGGGCGGGCGGGTAGATGTAGGTGTTGCGGACCATGAACTCCTTGAGGATGTCGTTCTGGATGGTGCCGGCCAGCTGCTCGCAGGCCACGCCCTGCTCCTCGGCGGCAACGACGTAGAGGGCCAGCACCGGCAGGACGGCGCCGTTCATGGTCATGGACACGCTCATGCGGTCCAGCGGGATCCCGTCGAACAGCTGCCGCATGTCGTAGATCGAGTCAATCGCGACGCCCGCCATGCCGACGTCGCCGGTCACCCGCGGATGATCACTGTCGTAGCCGCGGTGGGTCGGCAGGTCGAACGCGACCGACAGGCCTTTCTGCCCCGCGGCGAGGTTGCGCCGGTAGAACGCGTTGGATTCCTCGGCGGTGGAGAACCCGGCGTACTGCCGGATCGTCCAGGGCTGGTTCACGTACATCGTCGGGTACGGCCCGCGCAGATAGGGGACCAGGCCGGGGTAGGTGGCCAGGAAGTCCAGCCCGTCGGTGTCCGCGCGGGTGTACAGCGGCCTGACGACGATGCCCTCGGGCGTCGTCCACCCTGGCCTGTCATCCTGGCCCGCGGCCAGCGCCTCCCGCCAGCGTTTCTCATCGCGCGGGTCAGCCGCTGGCAGCTCACCGAGCCTGACCTCGGCAAAATCCGGGACCGCCCAGCCGCCAGTCATCACGCCACCTCCAGTGCGGCCAGCAGCCGGCCGCCGAACGCCAGCACGTCGAGATCATCGGCGATCACCTCGTCGGCCGCGACGACGAGGGACGCGCCGTGCGCCCGGGCCCGATCCACCGCTGCCCGTACCTCGTCTGGGCCGGCCTCCGCGCTCCCGCACACCACCACCGCCGCTCCCTGCACAGGACCGGCAGTGGCCTCGGGGCTGGCAGTGACCGTGGCGATGCCGGCCGGTGCGAGCCGGGCTGCCACCCGCTCGGCCTGCACGGCACTCGCGCGGGAGGCATCGAGCAGCGCTAGCGTGACGGTGGGCGGCGACCCGGTCGCCTGGGCGTGGGCGTCCGCTCGGTCCCGGAGCTCCTCATGCCACTGCGCCCACCGGATGCGGGGCAGTCCTCCAGGCCGGTCGGCGAGCTGGTGCGGCGGCCGGTCCAGGAGGTCCTCTCCGACGAGGGGGAATTCGCTGACCCCGGTGACGGCCTCCCGGCGCCGGGCCAGGGCGTCCCGGCGGGCGTGGCGGCTGGCCGCGAGCTGGCTGGCGATGAGCCCGCTGGCTAGCGCGGCGCGCAGGCCCCCCGCCCGCTCGATGGCCTGGAAGCAGGCCCAGGCGCGGGCGGCAAGCTGCTCGGTAAGGTCCTCGACGTACCAGGACCCACCCGCAGGGTCGATGACGCGGGCGACGTGGGATTCCTCGGCGAGCAGGGCGTGGGTATTCCGGGCCACGCGGCGGGCCAGCCGGTCGGGCTGGCCGATCACCGCGTCAAAAGGGGTGACGGTAACGGCATCGGCGCCGCCGGCGCCGGCCGCGAAACACGCGAGAGTCCCGCGCAGAATGTTGTTCCACGGATCGCGGCGGGTCAGCATCGGCCATGAGGTCACGGCATGCTGCCGCTGCCCGGCGGCGCTGGCCGGGATGCCGCACTGCTGGACGACCCGGGTCCAGGCCCGGCGCCCGGCGCGCAGCTTGGCGATGGTCGCGAACTGGTCTGCGGTCGCGGCGTACCGGAACTCCAACTGCCCGGCCGCGGCCGCACCAGACAGTCCCGCCGCGTGCATGGCCCGCAGGTACTCGGTCCCGGCCGCCAACCCGCAGCCGAGCTCCTGGGCGTCCGTACCGCCGGCCTCGTGGAACGGCAGGGCGTCGACGACGACGGCGCGCATCCCCGGCAGCTCTGCAGAGCAGCGCCCGGCCAGGGCGGCGGCAGCCTCGAGGCTGGCCTCGGCTCCGGTCCGGGCCAGCACCCCGAGCGGATCGGCGCCCAGGCAGCCCGTGAGAGCCGCGACCGGCACGCCGCGTCGGGCGGCTGCCCCGAGGAACGTCTCTGCGGCCTCGCTGAACTGCGGGCCCGCGTCCAGGACGACCGCGGCCAGGTCGAGGTAGACCTCTGCGAGCACCTCGGGAAGGGCGCCGACCGGGATCTGGCCGTCGCCGAGGCCCAGCCATAGCGAGCTGACTCCGCCTTCGAGATCCTCCCTGACCTGCTCCCGCGCCACGGCCAGGTCCGGGTGCTCGTGACGCTGCCGGACGTCCCACCCGGTGCGGTGGCCGGCTGCGGTGCGTCCGCGCACGAACGGCGCCTGCCCCGGGTAGCCCGGGTCCGGGCGGGCGCCGTCTGCCACGTACAGCGGGGCGATCTCGATGCCGTCGGCGGTGGTGGTGGCCAGTTCCCGCTCCGGGGCGTCGCCAGGATCGTCCGCGCGGCCCAGAACCCGGGCCACCAGCCGCTGCCACTGCTGCCGGGTGGCCGCCGGGAACTCGGCTGCCAGCGCCAGCTCGCCGGGCTCCTCCTGCATCACCTCGGTCATGTCTGGAGCATATCTTCGTAACCAGTCTGTTCCTTCCGAGCAGGTAGGTATCGGGCGGCTGGCGGTCAGCTAAGTCGCAGTCTGCCTCCTCATCCTCGATCGTTCCGGTCCATAGGAGTGATCGGCGAGGCCGGTGCAGGAGGCTAGACGCGCCGGCCCGGCGTTCGCCAGCTAGAATCCGCCCGGGCAGGCGAGGAGGGCGAGCATGCGGCTGGAGCTGCATTGGCGCAGCGAAGACGGGATCCGGCTGCCGATGGCACTGTGGCGTCCCGGCCCGGGCTACCAGATGATCTCCAGCAGCATCGTCGGCGGCGGTCTCGGGCCACGCGAGTGGGTGCTCAACGCCCAGGTAGCCGGCGGTTACGACCGCATCGACCCCGTGGTGCACCTAGCGGATCTGGCCGCCGGCCTCGGCCTTTCCGGTCCCGGGATCGGGCTGCTGACCGCCGCCCAGGTCACGGCGGCCGTCCAGCGCGAAGACGAGGGAGCGTACGTCGCAGCCACGGTTGGCCTGCGCGTGCCAACCTGGGCCGCCGCGCCGCAGGGGTCGGCCGATCCTGAGCTGGCGCCGGTCAGGCGGCCGGGGACGATCAATATCGTCGTCTCGGTCCCGGTTCCGCTCCGCGATGCGGCATTCGTCAACGCCGTTGTCACCGCGACCGAGGCCAAGACCCAGGCCGTCCTCGACGCGGGATTCGCCTGCACCGGGACCGCGTCGGATGCTGTGTGCGTCGCCGCCCCCGCCGGTGCGCCGGGCGAGGACTTCGCCGGGCCACGGTCGCTGTGGGGAGGCAGGATCGCCCGCGCCGTGCATGCCGCCGTCTACGCTGGCGCCCTCGACTACGCCAGCAGGGTGCCACCGGCGGACTAGCCGGTAAATGAATGATCCCGCTGCCGGCGGCCGCGCTGGCCTGGCACACCCGCTCACCGTCGACGGCACGATCACCGGCACGTTCGGCAGGCAAGCAAAGCACGTCTCAAAGCACGACACCGTTCGTCATGAATCAGTGATCATCGATGGCGACTTGACCAGAGGCCTTGCAGGGCGCAAGCCCCCGGCTTCAGCCGTGGGGTTAGCCCGTAACGGCGGGTAAGCTATGGTTCGCCTAGCCGTAAACCGCTCCGTGGAATCTCCCGGCTTCAGCCGTGGGGAGGATGTCAAGGTTGCAAAAGTAACCATCCAGGCTGCGGATCGGTCAACTGGGGGTCGCGCGGACAGGGGTGACGACCGTGTTCCCGGCGGCATCGGTGCGCACCGTGACCCGCGCGGCGTAGACCTGGGCGATCCGGCCCTCGGTGAGCACGGCGGTCGCAACACCGGCCGCCTCGACGCGCCCCCGGTTCAGCAGGACGAGCTCGTCCGCGTACTGGCCCGCGGCCGTCAGGTCGTGCAGCGTGGTGACCACGGTCAGGCCGGTGCTGCGGCGCAGGGCGTCGACGAGGTCGAGGACGTCCTGCTGATGGCCGATGTCCAGCGCCGAGGTGGGCTCGTCGAGGAGCAGGATTTTGGGTTCCTGGGCCAGGGCGCGGGCGAGCACGACGCGCTGGCGCTCGCCGCCGGACAGGGTGGCCAGGCGCCGTTCCCCGAAACGCGTGACGTCGAGCAGGCCGGCCGCCCTGGCGGCCGCGTCGCGATCGGCGCGGCCGGGCCCGGCCAGGTAGCTCAGGTGCGGGGTGCGGCCGAGCAGCACGTACTCGGTCACCGTCATGTCTGGCGGCAGCGTGGGGATCTGCGGCACGTAGGCGATCAGCCGCGCTCGCTCGCGGGGCCGCAGTGATCCGGCGTCGGCCGCCGGGCCGCCGAGCGTGACGGTGCCGCGGTAGGGAATGAGCCCGGCGACGGCGCGCAGCAGGGTGGTCTTGCCCGAGCCGTTCGGCCCGAGCAGGGCCAGCCAGCTTCCCGAGCCGACCGCGCAGGACACCTCGCGCAAGATGGGCGTGCGGTCCAGGTCCACCTGCAGGCGGTGCACCACGATCGCGTTCATGTGCGCCTCGCGTTCATGTGCGCACGGCCCGGGTGGTGTGCAGGATCCAGATGAATACCGGCGAGCCGATCAGCGCGGTGACCACGCCGATCGGCAGCTCCGCGGGGGACAGCACGGTGCGGGCCAGCGTGTCGGCCAGCACCAGGAAGCCCGCGCCAGCCAGCAGCGACAGCGGGAGGACCAGCCGGTAGGAGGTGCCGGCCAGGCGGCGGACCACATGCGGCACGATGATCCCGACGAAGCCGATCAAACCGCTGACGGCCACGGCGCTGGCCGCGGCCAGCGCGCAGGCGGCCACCACGATCAGCCGGACCCGCCCCGGGTGCATGCCGAGCGCGCGGGCCTCTTCGTCGCCCACGCTGAGCACGTCCAGGTGGCGGCCGTGCAGCAGCACGACCGTGATGCTGACCGCCGAGTACGGCAGGATCTCCGCGCACTGCTGCCAGGTCGCCCCGGACAGCGAACCCAGCAGCCACGAGTAGACCGCCTGCAGGTCCTGGGCCGAGCGCTGCAGCACGAAGGTCTGCAGCGCGGTGAGGAACATCCCGACCGCAACGCCGGCCAGCAGCAGCGTCGCGGTGCCCCGGCCGCCCGCGGCGCCGGTCAGGTAGGCGACCGCTACCCCGCCCACAGATCCGGCGAACGCCGCGACCGGCACCGCCGAGGGGCCCGCGCCACCCAGGTACACGATCGCGAGCGTCGCGCCAAGCCCCGCGCCCGCGGATGCGCCGAGCATCCCGGAGTCCACCAGCGGGTTACGGAACACCCCCTGGTACCCCGCCCCGGCGATCGACAGCAGCCCGCCGACCAGCGCGCACAAGACGATGCGCGGCAGCCGGATCTCGAACAGCACGGCCCGGTCCAGCGGGTTCATGCTGCCCGGCAGGCGGATGAACGGGAGGCGGTCGAGCAGCGCGCTGATGGTCGCCAGCGGGTTGAGGTCCGCGGACCCGACCAGGGCGCTGACGAGCATCGCGGCGGCCAGGAAGGCCACCGCGATGCCGTAGGGACGCGCGGCGCGAAGCCACCTCACGTTCACCGCGCTACCTCGTGTTCACCCGGGCGGCCTCACGAACCGGGCGCCTTCTCGACAGACTGCGCGATCTGCGCGACGAGTTGCGGCAGGCGCGGCCCCCAGCGGGAGGCGATGTCGTCGTTGAGCGCGATGATCTCGTGGTCCTTCACGCCCGGGATTGCCGACCAGCCCGGCCGGGCGGCGACGATCGCCGGGGACTGGCCGCCGTCAGCGGGCTGGTTGTCCGCCAGGAAGATGATCTGGGGCCTGGCGGTGACGATGTACTCCTCAGACAGCTCCGGATAGCCGCCATCGGCGGCCTTGTTGGCGGCGTCGGCGATGTTCTTCAGGCCGAACAGGCTGACGATCTGCCCGATGAACGTCGAAGAGGTGACCGAGTAGTACGGATTGTTACTCAGCTCCCAGTAGTAGGTCAGGTCTTTATGGGACGAGCCGGCCTGCTTGACGTCCGCGGCGATCTCGCTTTTCATCGTGGCCACGGTCCGGCCGGCCTGCTGGGCGTGGCCGGTGGCCTGGCCGATCTGCACGATCTGGTCATAGGCGTCGTTCAGGGTGGCGGCGGCCGGCTCGATCAGCACCGGTACGCCGAGCTTGCCGAGCCCCGAGACAAGCCCGTTCGAGTTCTGGGCGGCGATGACCAGGGCGGGTTTGTACTTCGCGATCGCCTCCAGGTTCGGGGTCAGCCCGCTCAGCTTGGTGATCGGCGCGTTCGCTGGGTAGTCCGAGTCATCGTCGACGGCCACGACCTGCGGCCCGGCGCCGTCCGCGTAGAGGTCCTCGGTCGCCGTGGGCGACAGCGAGACGATCCGGCCGGGCTTGGCCTTGATCGTGACCGGGCCGTTCGCCGCCTTCAGCGCTACCGGGAATGACGCTGCCGCGCTGGGCGTAGCTGAGCTGCTGGTAGCTGGGGGGCTGCTAGCTGAGCTGCAGCCGGCCAGCAACGCCGCCGCCGCGACCGCGACGAGCATCCAGCCGGTTCTGTTCATGGTGTGCCACTTCCTCCCGGGCCGGGAAGGAAGGCGAGACCGTCGGCCGCCAGCTCGAGCGCTTGCCTGCCGAGACGGATCACCCTTCCCACGAGGGTCGATATCGTCGGACGCGGCAGAAGTCGGCCTGGCTTGGGTCCGGTGTACGAACCGTCACAGTTGCGGGACAGCGCCGGAATGGCCCGCCGTGGCGGGCGTCACCGGCTTCGCTACCTGACGCGCTGCCGGCACCCGCTGCGCCACGCGCATGGGCCCGGCGGCTGTCACGGTACCACGCATATGGGGCTTTCCCGGGTGGCGGCCAGTGAGCGGGAACCCTTCACTGACCGAAGCCCGTTTTGTCCCGGATGGCCCGGGTGAAGTTGCGGATGATTGTCTCGCCGCAGGTGGTGAGGATCGACTCGGGGTGGAACTGAACTCCTTCGGTTGACTGGGCGGAGTGACGCAATGCCATCGGGATCCGCCCGCTGGCCGTGGCAGTGACCAGCAGGAAGGCAGGCAGCGTGCCCTGGTCGACCATCAGCGAGTGGTAGCGGGCCGCCTCGAATGGCTGCGGCAGGCCGGCCAGGAAGCCGCGGCCGTCGTGGGTGATCGCTGACGTCTGGCCGTGCACGGGGCGGGGCGCGGGAACGATCCTGGCCCCGAATGCGGTCGCGATGGCCTGGTGTCCGAGGCAGACGCCCAGCAGCGGCGCGTGGCCGCTGCAGGCCCGCACCACGTCCACGCTGATCCCGGCCTCAGCGGGGGTGCACGGTCCCGGGGAGATCACCACGCCGGCCGGGCGGAACGAGGCGACCTGCTGGGCTGACACCTCGTCATTGCGCACGACTTCCACGCGGCAGCCGCTGGCGGTGAGCATGTGCTCGAGGTTGTAGGTGAAGGAGTCGTAGTTGTCGATCAGGACCGTGACCGGACCGCCGCGATTCTGCCGTCTTCCCGGCCGCCATGCAGGCCGGGGGCGGCCCGCATGGCTGGCGGTGCGGGTGTGGCGGCGGCTGGGCGGCTGCCTGGCGAGGGACGCTGCCATCCGCGCGGCGACCGGGCCCGCAGGCCAGGCCCCGAGGCGGCCGGCCATCGACCGGACAGGCCGGACGCCGTGGACGGCGTTGGTGACGAACACCTCGCTGGCGGCGTGCAGCCGTGCCCTGCTCAGCGGTGTCACGCTGACGCCCAGGCCCTCGATGCTGGCCGCGCGCAGCAGGGCATCCCTGGTCACGCCCGGCAGCAGCCGTCCGTCTGCGGGCGGGGTGTGCAGCACCCCGTTGATCACGGCGAAGACGTTCGCCCGGTCGGTTTCCAGCACGTCGCCGTCAGCGTCCTCGATCAGCAACTGCTCGCCGGGCTGCAGGGCCATCGAGCGGGCCATGCCGGCGAGCAGCCGCCGGTCGAGCCACTTGTGCGGGCCGAGGCCGCCCCGGATCACCGCCGGCCGCAAGCCCACCTCCGCGGTCGGCTGATCCAGCGGCACGACCTCGACGAGGACACGGAGCGGCCCGCCGGCTGGCCGCAGGGTGATCCGCAGCCGCCCGGACGGGTTCGCGGTGAGCTGAGCCGCCAGGTCGTCCCGGAAGGCCCCGGGCAGGCCCTTGCCGAACAGCTGCCGGGCGCTGGCCTCCAGCCGGGCGACATGGTCCGCTAGGCCGCGGGTGTCCCCGTTGGTGACCAGCAGCGACGTGAACACTCCGGTGGCGGGCCGCGGCTGCAGGGACGGCCTGGACATGACGCTACCGCCGGCCCGGGCTCCCGCTGCGGGCAAGCCGCGCTCGCGGGCGAGGCGGCCGCCGATGGCGCGGATCAGCGGGCCCGCCTTGAGGAGGCACTCCCGGTACTCTTCATCGGCGGACGAGTCCGCCACGATGCCGCCGCCGCTGCCCAGCCACACCCGTCCCGCATGAAACTCGAACGTGCGGATGGCGACGTTCAGCTCGAGGCCCGCGACGGGGCTGCGGTAACCCACCGCGCCGGTGTAGATCTCCCGCGGTACCGCCTCGAGCTCATGGATGATCTCCAGGGCCCGCACCTTCGGGGCACCGGTCACCGATCCGGGCGGGAAGGCCGCGCGGATGAGGTCGCCGTCACCGGCCGCCGCGGTGAGCGTTCCGTGCACATCGGAGACCAGATGCCAGAGGCCCGGGTGCGGCTCGGCGCCGAGCAGGCGCGGGACCTGAACGCTGCCCGCGGTACAGACCCGGCTGAGGTCGTTGCGCATCAGGTCCACGATCATCACGTTCTCGGCGCGGTTCTTGGCTGAGCGCTCCAGCTCGGCGCGCTGGATCCGGGCCTGCTGCTGGCGCGGTGACCGCCGGTTCGTGCCCTTGACCGGCCGGGACAAGACGGTCCTGCCGTTCCTGCGCAGGAACAGCTCGGGTGACAGGCTGGCCACGGCCCCGCCCGGCATGCGCATGAAGGCGGCGTACGGCGGCCGCAGGACGGCCGCCGCCCGGCAGAACGCGTCCAGCGGATCCCCCTCGAAGGCGGCCGCCAGCCGCAGGCAGATGTTCGCCTGGAAGATATCGCCACGCCGGATGTAGTCCACCGCCGCGGCGACCGCCGCTTTATGCTCGCCCGCCGGCGGCGCCAGCACGAAGTCCGCGCAGGAATAGCCCCGGGCCGGCGGCGCGGCGGTCTGCGCCCGGGCGGACAAGTCCTCGAACCGGCGTTCCAGCACCTCGTCCCGGCCAGCCGTCCACAGCGCCTCGAACCACCATTCCCCGTCCGACTGGTCGCGGCGCAGGACATGGTCGTAGTAGCCGAACCACCACGCAGGCAGCCGCCTCGTGCCGCCAGGTGCGGGCGGCACCGGCAGGACCTCCCCGCTGAACCCGAAGCCCAGGTAGCCGATCCAGCCACCGCCAAAGGCTGGCGCTGCGGGACCGGCCAGATCAGCTCCCGGCGCCAGGGCACGCCCGGCCTGGCCGCCCGCGCCGCCGCTGGCCCCGGCGCCCGGGCCGCAGGGCGAGTCAAGCACGTCTGCGAGGGACTGAGGCGGGCTGCGCACCAGCGCAGGCTCAGAGCTGATCACATCGGCGCCACCGGCCCAGGTCCCGATGAGCGCTACCGGGTGCGCATCCGACCGAACCAGCCGCAAGACGTCGACCGGAGCGAAGTCCCAGCCCAGCGGGCGACGCACCACACGAGCAGGCGAACCGGGCCGCACATTTGCCTCCCAAGCAGCCAACCACGATGGCCGCCAGTAAACCGCCAGTCAACCACCCGCGGGCCGAGTAATCTCCTGGTCCTGCTCCCGGGTCGACGGCGTCCATCAGCCGCCGGCAGATGTCGCTGACTGCGCCGCGCAGCACCGCGAGGACGGCGACGGTGATCAACAGCCCCGCGGCGGGGTCCGGCTTTGGTGCCCGTCATGCTCGTGCCGGTGGTCATGGTCATGGTCGTCGTCGTCGTGCCGGTGACGGTGGCCGGCCGCGTCCGGTGTCACTGCTCGCGGGATCGCCCGGAGCCCTGGACCGGGGCGACGGGGACGCTGGAGGCCCATCGGGCCTCGACGGCGCCCCACTTCCAGTAGGCCAGCGCCACGGCCCAGACGAGGATGAACAGGCCGGCGATGCAGAAGCCGGCGACGTTGATGTTGAAGTTGGCCATGATGTCCCAGAAACCGCCGTGCAGGTGGGCTTCGGTGGTGAGGATGCCGAGGATCTCGATGGTGCCGATGATGAACGCGGCGCCGATGGACAGCCCGGTGATGACGAGGTTGTAGTAGACCTTGCGGACCGGCCGGGCGAAGGCCCAGCCGTACGCGAAGTTCATGAAGGTGCCGTCCAGGGTGTCGAACAGCATCATGCCGCCGGAGAACAGGAACGGCAGCGCGAGCACGGCGAAGTAGGGCAGCCCCTGGATCGCGGCGTACGCGGTGGCGGCGAGCAGCACGACCTCGGTGGCGGTGTCGAAGCCGATGCCGAAGACCAGGCCGACGAAGTACAGCTGCCAGGTGTGGTTGATCGAGCGCATGAACCGGCCGAAGAACCGGTACATCAGCCCGCGGGCCTGCAGCTGGGCCTCCAGCTCCTGCTCGTCGTAGGTGCCGTTGCGCATCTCCCGGAAGACCTTGAAGATGCCGGCCAGCACGATCAGGTTCAGCACGGCGATCAGGTACAGGAAGCTGGCGGACAGCAGGGTCCCGATCGCCCCGCCGGCGGTCTCGTAGGCCGAGTTCGGGTCCACCATCGCGCCGAAGACGGCCCGGGCGGCGAACGTGATCCCGACGCCGACGGCCACCACGATCGTGGAGTGGCCGAAGGAGAAGAAGAAACCGGTGCCCAGCGGGCGCTTGCCGTCGGCCATCAGCTTGCGGGTGGTGTTGTCGATGCAGGAGATGTGGTCGGCGTCGAAGGCGTGCCGGAACCCCAGGAACCATGCGGTGATGGCCACCCCGAGCCCGACACCCAGGCCGCGGCTGCCGTCCTCGCCCCGGTAGTCGAAATGGTGGGGCATCACGTACAGGACGTAGATGCCCCAGCCCAGGACGTTGACCGCGAGGATGAACCCGGACATCGCGGCGAGGCGGCCCCATTCACGAGCCGATACGTCCGTGCGAGCCGTGCGGAAACGCAACAAGTTCACGAGCTGCCCTTCGTCCGAGGACTGGTGTCGTGGCCAGGCAGCTCAGGCGACCGGACTTATCCCCCTGCCGGGGGCTTCACCGTTGCGGGACAGTGCCGGCATCTCACCGGGCTTCGCTGTGCTACCTGCCGCCCTGGCGCGCGGGCAGGGCAATCGGGATACTACCGAGAAGGGGGCACGCGCACTTTCGCGCTGGCTCCTTTGCTGACCATGCCGTCGGGCACCGCTAGACGGCCAGCGGCGTGAACGCGTTGTGCGGCAGCGCGGTTTCGCGCGGCCCAGGGGCTGAAAAGTCCACGTGGCCAAGTTCGATGAGCTGCGGGACCGGGTTGTCGTAGCTGCGGACGATGTAGCGCGGCTGGGTCAGGTTGGCGATAGACGACCAGAGCGTGTGGTCGTCGTTGGCCGGGTCGTCGTTCTCCCGGATGAATCCCAGCGGGATGTCAAAATTATTCAGGATATGCAGGGCCGTTTCCTCCATCTCCGCTCCGGTGCCCACGGGACGCAGGCTTGCCACGAAGGCCGCGGCACGGACGAATCGGGACGGGGAACTGGAGTCACCGGGCAGCCCGTGCATGCCCGGCCCCTGGCCCATGGCGCCGAGTTTTACCCCATCAATCGTGATCGCCGCCGGATTCCGGTCTGAGAGGTTGATGTAGTTCTGCAGGTTGGTCAGGTGCCAGTCCAGGTGCGGCGAGTTGCAGGCTACGCCGATCGGGTTGTCGAAGACCGTCATCTTGCCGTTGCGCCACTCGATGACCGCGGACTTTCCCGATGCGTCGTGCAGGACCAGGTGCGCCGGGGGGGCGAAGCCGAACGGGCCGAAGATGTACGGCCACACGGTGGCCCTGCTCATCGCGGCCCTAGCCTCCTCCACCGTGGCACTCACCCCGAGCACGTAGGCCACGGTGTCGACAATCGACATCAGGCTCGCGGGATCCCGGTCCTCCGCCGGCGTGTACTCACAGAAGCCCGGCATGTACAGGAGGCCGGCGTACAAGCCCCGTTCATTCATGGCGTCGGTCAGGGAGCCCGGCTGCCCGAACGCGTCCATCCCGACCACGCCGTAAGCCGATGTCCATTTCATTCCGCTGCCGTGCTGACCGATTCCCGTACCCCGGTAAGCGCGAGGGAGCACCGTGAGCTTCGTAGCCATCGCATTCGGGAATTCCATTGTCCGGGCCACTATCACGGCCCCGTCTCTCGCGGTCACACGAAAACTGGTGCACATGGAAGGACCCTCTCTGCCGTTCCCCCGGGCGCGAGCAGCAGTTTCGCATGATACCCGATAGATCAGCTAGCCCGGCCTGCTTCGTGCGGCTGAGCGAAATAGAAACACTAATCCAGCTATGCGGACGAATGGACCCTAAGGGTAATATCTATCAGTCCCGGCCGGAGAAAGGCTGGGCCGCGCTGACGGAATCCGCGTGCTCTGCTGACGGAGCCTCTTGTGGTAACGCTCGATGCCTGCCTGCGGCGCTGATCATCCACTTCTGACCGCAGGATCCCAAATGGTTGCACGCGATCTTCCGTGGATCGAGCTCGCTTGCCGGTCGCCGGAGGTCAGCGCTTGGCGATTGCTTCGCGGACGGCGGGCACGACTTCGTGTGCCCAGAGGTTCAGCGTCGTGTCGCTGATGCTGTCGCCAGGAGGGAGCAAGTAGATGAAGGCCGCGGCGCCGTTTTCAAGCACGGCGAAAGTCAGTTCCTCCACCCACTGCGTCACTCCGCCCCCGATCCAGCGGCCGTCGTCGTCGCGGGTCTCTGGCAGCGGGACCCGGGTAAGGCGCCCTGACACGTTGTAGATGGTGGAAACATCGGTTGGGTTTCTCCCGGCCGAAGCAGCTGCTTCGTCGACGATGGGCCGTGACTCGGCCACCCGCGTGCTGCGCCAGTCGGCGAGGTGTCCTGGTATCCATCCGTCCGCGTGCCGGCCGGTTACTGCCAGCGCCTTCGGGCCGAGTGAACCGATCCAGATCGGTGGCGCTGGCGCGGCCGCGGGTGTCAGGTCGGTGACGTGGTAGAACTCGCCGTCGAACGTGACCGGATCGCCGCCGCCGGAGAGGGCTCTCACGACCATGATCGCCTCTTCCAGCGCTCGTACTCGGGCCCCGGGCGACAGGCGGGGGACACCAAGGGCGACGATTTCCTCCCACAGCCCGCCCGCACCCATTCCGAGAACGAAACGACCGCGAGAGACCGCAGACAGTCCCGTGACGGTCCGGGCGAGAACGGGAGCGGGACGGCTGAGCAGGTTTGTCATGATCACCGCTCCGGTGATGTCGCTGGTTGCGCCCAGAACGAAACCCAGCGCGGCGTAGGCGTCGACGCGCTCGGCGAAGTAGGGATGGTCGGAGAGGCTGACGAGGTCGAGACCCGCGTCGTCGGCTAGGCGGGCGTGCCCGAGCATCTCGCTCACTTGGTGGACGCCGGTCTCCAGCCCGAGGCCGAAGAGGACCATGTGGTTAGGAGTCACGATGCCGTCCCCCCGAGCAGGCCGAGGTGCATATGGAGTTGCCGCGCTCCGGTCCCTGGTCTCACTGTCATGAACCATTCATATCTCCCGGGCGGCCTTTGCCGTCGCGCCGTCCAATCTGGACACGCTGCGCGTCAGCGAGGGGAGCAGCCCGAGAGCGAACGCTTACGCCGCACTTGGCCGCTCCACCAGGTTTATCCCGTGATCAACGCCACGATGCACGCCTGTCCTGCTGGTAAAGGATGGGAGCATGATCCTCGACAGTTGCGACATCCCGATAGTGCTGTCCCCGCTGGCGGGCGGGCCATCCACGCCGATCATCACCGCGCGCGTGGCCGCGCCGGTCGTGGCGGCTGGCGGCCTTCCCCCGGCCGTAGCCCGGGTGGGGACTTAAGCCCCTGTCCGGATAATCACCTGGCCTGGTCGGATCGGGTACTTCAGTTGGGCTGAGGTGTGCCGTGAATGCGATGAGATCGCGCGCAAGGCCTTCCGGGCGGCGACCGGCGGGGGCGGGCCGGTGACTACCCCGGCCGCGGCCACGTACGCGCTGCTGACCGATGGCAGCACGGTGGAGGTCAGGGCCGCCCGGGCGCAGGACCATGAGGCGGTGCGCGCGATGCACGCGGCCATGGCACCGGAGAACATTTACCTGCGGTTTTTCAGCATGAGCCCGAACGCGGCCGAGGGGGAAGCGCGGCGGATCTGCCGCGAGCCGGATTCGGAGCATGCGGCGCTGCTGGCCTGGCAGGGCGACCGGCTGGTCGGCGTCGCCGCCTACGAGTTCAGCGGGAAGCCCGGCGTCGCGGAGGTCGCGTTCGCCGTGCCTGATGACGTGCACGGCCGCGGCGTCGCCAGCCTGCTGCTCGAGCACCTGGTCTGGCTGGCGCGGCAGCGCGACCTGCGGGCGTTCGTCGCGGAGACGCTCGCGGAGAACTCGGCGATGCTGCGCGTGTTCGCGGATGCCGGCCTGCCCGCGAAGCGGCGGATATCCAGTGGCGTGGTCGAGCTGACCTTCCCCCTGCCCGACCACGACAATTACCGGCTGGGCAATTACCTGGAGACGGTGGCCAGCAGGGAAAGCCGGGCCGACGTGGCGAGCCTGCGCCCGCTGCTTCGGCCGCGATCGGTCGCGGTGGTGGGCCCGAGCCGGCGCGACGGCACACTCGGCCGGGCCATCCTGCACAACATCGTGACCGGCGGCTTCACCGGGCCGGTCTATGCGGTCAATCCGCACGCCGAGACCATGGAGGGCGTCCCCTGCGTGGCCTCCGTCGACGACCTGCCCGGGCCGGTGGACCTGGCGGTGATCGCAGTGCCGCCGTCCGCGGTGCCCGAGGTGGCGGCCCAATGCGGCCGCCACGGGGTCGGGGCCCTCATAATGATAACTTCCGGCCTGGGCGCGGCGGGCGCGGAACTGGTGGCCGTCTGCCGCCGGTATGGCATGCGGCTGGTCGGGCCCAACTGTTTCGGTGTGAGCGTGCCCTGGATCGGCCTCGACGCGACCTTCGCCGCCAGCCACCCGGCCCGCGGTGTGGCCGGCCTGGTCGTGCAGTCCGGCGGCGTGGGGATCGCGCTGCTCGAGCAGATGTCCAGGCTGGGTATCGGCGTGTCCTCCTTCTTGTCGGCCGGCGACAAGTTCGACGTGTCCCCGACTGACATGCTGACCTGGTGGGCGCAGGATGAGGTGACTCAGCTAGCGGTCCTGTACGCGGAGTCTTTCGGTAACCCGCGCAAGTTCGCCGGCACGGCCCGCCGGGTCGCGCAGCGGATGCCGGTGCTGACGGTCGTCGGCGGCCGGTCCCCGGCTGGCCACCGCGCGGCCTCGCACACCGCGGCGGCAGCGACGCCGCTGATCAGCCAGGAGGCCATGTTCGACCAGGCCGGTGTCATCACCACGAGGAGTCTCGGCGAGCTTGTCGATACCGCTGCGCTGCTGGCCTGCCAGCCGCTGCCCGCAGGCAACCGGGTCGCGATCGTGTCCAATGCCGGCGGCGCGGCCGCGCTGGCCGCCGACGCCTGCGCCGACCACGGCCTGCAGGTCGTGACGCTCGGCGCGGCGACCCGGCGCGCGCTGAGCGGGCTGCTGCCGGTCGGCGCGGTGGTGACCGGGCCGGTGGACACCAGCCCGGTGGTGACGACCGATACCTTCCGTGCCTGCGTGCAGGAAGTGGCCGCCGACGACCGCGTCGACGCGGTGCTCGCGGTGGCGGTGCCCACGGCTTTCTCCGACCTGAGCGCCGCGGTGGCCGAGGCGGTCATCAGCAAGCCGCTCGCTGTCGCCCTGCTCGACCGGGCCGAGTCCGTGCGACGGCTCAAGCGCCTGCCCTTCGCGCAGCCGCCATCCGGCCCGCACGTGGACACCGGCCCAGTGGGCGGTCCCCCTGCGGCCGACCCGGCAACTGCCGGTCAGGCGGCGGCCATCATCGACGTGGCGGCGGCGGCTATCACCGGAGTGCCCTGTTACGCCGACCCGGAGAGCGCGGCCCGTGCGCTCGGCCACGCGGCCCGCTATCAGGCCTGGCGCGTGCGGCGGGAAGGCACGGTCCCCGAGCTGAGCGGGCTGCGCACGGCGGACGCGCGCACCCTGGTCACTGGTTTCCTGGACGGCTCGCCGGCCGGCGGCTGGCTGCCCGAAGCCAGCGCAGCCGAGCTGGTGTCCTGCTATGGCGTCCCGCTGGTGGCCACCATTGCGGCGGCCAGCGAGCAGGAAGCGGCCGCGGCCGCCGGGCAGCTCGGCGGCCGCGTCGTGCTCAAGGCGGAGGCCGAGGGGCTGGGGCACCGGACCGACGCCGGGGGTGTCCGGCTCGATCTGCGCACCCCGCAGGAAGTGGCCGAGGGGTACCGCGCACTGGTGGCCGACTCCGGGCCAAGCCCGCGTCGGGTGCTCGTCCAGCCGATGCTGACCGGCGGCGTCGAGGTGATGATCGGCGTGGTGCAGGAGCCCGTGTTCGGGCCGCTGGTGGTGTTCGGGTCCGGCGGGGTGACCACCGAGGTGCACGGCGACCGAGTGACCCGGCTGACCCCCCTGACCGACACCGACGCCGACGCGATGATCCGCGCCGTGCGCGCTGCACCGCTGCTGTTCGGCCACGGAGACACGCCGCCGGTGGACACCGCCGCGCTCGCTGACGCGCTGCTGCGGGTGTCCAGGCTCGCCGATGATCTCCCTGAGGTCAGCGAGCTGGCTCTTAACCCCATCGTCGCCAGGGCGGACGGAATCTGGTGCGTGGACGTGCGGGTCCGGATCAGCCCGGCAGAGCCCAAGGATCCCTTCCTGCGGCGGCTGCTCTGAGTACCTCGTGCTTCCGGCCGCGACGCCAGCGGCACAATCCGGGACGGCGACGTTTAGCTAGCCCGGGTTTGGAGTAGGGCGATGAGCGCCAGGCGTACCTGTTCGACGAGGGCGGCGTGGCTGTCGGCCGGGACGGCGGCTTCCAGCTCGGCCAGGTCGGCCGCGAGCGCTTCATCGCGGAAGACGCCCGCCACCCAGCCGGAGAACTCCTGGCGGGGGCAGTGGTGGCGCAGCACGCCCCGGTCGCAGCGGCCGAGCTCGGCCTCCAGTTCGTCCAGGTTGGCCGCGACCGCCCCGGTGGCGGTATCGGGCCCGGTCTTGAAGTAGAACCGGCGGGCGGGCTCGACGCCGGCCTGCTCGTACTTATGCGCGTGGCGCAGATGGGGTGTGGTCCGGGGCCTGAGGGTGAACGCCACCGCCCGGCCCGGGCGCTGTCGCCAGGCCAGCACCGCACGGCCGCCCGGCCCGGTGAGCAGGCGGGCAATCTCGGCGCGGGGCATATCGGCCACCGCCGCGGTGATGTCGATGAACTGGCTGTCGGGCCGGGCGGAGCCGAGCGTGATGACGGCGTCGAGAGCGAGGAGGGCGTCGGCCGACAGCTCCAAGGGCTGCCAGGTGACGAGCAGGTAGCCCTTGGCGGGGGGGTTGAGCATGCGGTGCGCGGTCACCGTCCGCCCGATGGGCACGTGGGCCTCGTCGACGACCACCCACTGCGGCACCCCGGTTGCGGCCCGGTGGGCTTCGACTGCGCTGGCGAGGTCCGTCACGTAGGCCGCGCGGGCCGCGGCGTCGAGGTGGGACAGGTCGGTGACCACGCTGGTGTGGCTGTGCCGGAGCAGGCGCACGACCTCGGCGGGATCGGCGAGGCGGCCCTCATGACCCCCAGTGATGATCACGTCGCGTAGCTCGCCGAGCCCGTGATGGTCGCCTTCGGGG
>Ga0302319_10007029_pt1 | contig 22207 bp, 24 predicted proteins | sample Bog_T0_2_FD_203319 | JGI IMG/M metagenome (GOLD analysis project Ga0302319, IMG submission 203319) | Peat permafrost microbial communities from Stordalen Mire near Abisko, Sweden - Bog_T0_2 | ecosystem: Environmental > Terrestrial > Soil > Wetlands > Peat | place: Sweden: Abisko, Stordalen Mire... | reverse complement strand
ACGCCACTGCGCGCGCTCATCGTGGACGACGAGCCGTTGGCGGCCGAGCGGCTGCAAATCCTATGCGCCCGGATGGATGGGCTGGAACTGGCCGGCACCGCGACAGACGGCGCCGCTGCGCTGCGGCTGGTCGAAGCGCTGAAGCCCGACCTGCTGCTGCTCGATATCGCCATGCCGGGCCTGGATGGCATTGACGTGGCCCGCGCGCTCGAAGGTCGGGCGGTGCGACCGGCCGTGATCTTCGTGACCGCCTTCGACCAGTTCGCGGTCGCCGCCTTCGACGTCGCCGCGGTCGACTATCTGTTGAAGCCGGTGACGCAGGAGCGGCTGGACCGCGCGGTTTCGAGGGTCAGGTCGCAGCTAGTAGCCGGCAGGGCGACGCCCTCATCTCCGCCGTCGCAATGGGCGACCGAGTTCTGGGTGCCGCATCGCGCCGAAATCATCCGGATCGCGGCCCGGGATATCGACCTGGTCGAGGCGGAACGCGACTATATGCGCCTGCATGTAGGCGCCCGCTCGTTCCTGCTGCACCAGACCATCAGCGAACTGGAGCGGCGGCTCGACCCGGCTGGCTTCGTCCGCCTGCATCGCTCGACGATTGCGCGTCGCGACTGGATCGCCGGCTTCAAATACGACAAGGATGGGGTCTGGCTGGCCGAGCTCAGCGATGGACGAACGGTTCGCGTCGGCCGCACCTATATCGCCAACGCACGGGCGATGGCGGGACGGTAGGAACCGCCCCGCAATCCATCCCGGCCACTCGGGCGGCTACCGCGCCCGGACCGACAGTCCTTCAGGCAAATTCATGGCATAGCGTGTTGTCGCCCGCGCCATCGCGACCACGCTGTCGACCTGCGGCGAGGCGTCGGCGATGGCCTTGGCCCGGCAGGCGTCGCGCAGCCCGGATTCGGCCAGTGACCGAGAGTCCACCGGTCCGCAGACCTTGTCCGCCGCCTTCCCTATCCGGTGCTCCAGCGCCGCCACGCCGGCTTCGCTCCTGAGATCGAGGTCGGCGTAGCGGACAACCAAGCTGGTGCGATCCAGCGGCGCGGCGGCGCCAGCCCATGCTGGGCCGGCCGCAACGGTCATGACGACAGTCAAAATCTGCAAGTTCAACTTCGTGATCGGATGCATGAAAATCCTCCTCCTAAGCGGACGGTCAAGTTCGTCGGTTTGGGCCGACGGCCGGAGATTATGAGGGGAGCAGGCCGCCGTCTTGCGATGTTCGACCGGCGGCGGACCGGTTTCCACCAGCGCCGGGCGCACCGACCAACGGTCGTTTGAGTTCGACGAAATGCAGCCGCTACGACGCCGCCTTTACAGTCAGCGGGGCGACGCGGGACAGTCGAGCGTCTCGACCGGCAACTTTCTCGACAAAGCGAACCGGTTCGCACCCTCGGCCAGCGGGGCGGGCAGGTGCAGAAAGGCCTCGGACGCCGGTACGCCCGGGACAGGATCGACCAGCTCGTCAAGCCGTACGAGATTGCGCGGATCGGAAATGGACGCCACCAGACTTCCGGCGATCGCCGGATCGAGGGCCGGTCCGGCCACCCAGGAAACGGATTGCCCCACAGTCGAGATGGGCGGCAGGCCCGGAAATGTTCCGGGTTGGATTGCGTTGGCCTCGAGGACCGGCACCGCCTTCAAAAAACGATCGCGCTCCGGCGATTCTGGCAACGACATCAGGGTAAAGCCGTGGCGCAGCAGATCGCCGACCGGCGCATCGAAAATGCGTCCGATGAAAATGCCGGCCACGGCGGTTCCCGCCTTGACCGCTGCAAGCGCCTGGTCCGGCGGCAGACGCAGCAGTTTCACCTTCGCCCGCGCCAAGCGATAGGCGTCGAGCAACGCGCCCGCGAGCGAGTCCGAGTCGCTGCCCGCCGGTCCGGTTGCGATGGTCTTTCCTGCCCAATCCCCGGGCCTGCCAATCGCCGGCTGACCGTCCTGCGTAACGATGTAGAGCGGCTGGCGATAGAGGCTCTTGAGAACCGTGATCGCCGCCTGAGGTCGCGCTCCGACCTGGCATCGGGCGCGATAGACAGGCAGGGCCGGGATGACGGCCGTGACGATCCGGCCATCGGCCAAGGCCTTCAGGAGCGCCGTGGAATTGTCAAAGGTTTGCGCGCTGGCGATGACGCCGGGCACCCCGCAGGGGGCGGTCGGGTCGCAATCGGGCAAACCTGGGGGTCGCGAAACGATTTCGGAGAGGGCCGAGCTCCAGCGAAAGGCCGTGCTGTCCGCAACGCCGCCGCCAATGGTGATCAGCGTTGCTGGCACCGGCACGGTTCCTCGCGCCGCCGCGACGCGGTATCCAGGCGCTATGGCTATCATTCCGACCAACCACGCGCCGATGAGCTTTCCGCAGCCGCCAGCCGTCAACCGCCTTCTCCCGATCCCGCTTTTCAACTTACATCGGGCCTGTTGCGCTGGCTATCGTTAAGCGCCTTCTGTGCCGCGACCGCCCGCGTTTTGCGCGAACCCCGTCGCGCGGACGCTTCTCGTCAGTGCCAGGAAAGACTACGCTGTTCAGCAGGATCGCGAATCAAGAACCAGATCGAGGTAAGGGACATGCCGCTGACCTATCTGCAGGTAATCCTGCTTTCGTTGCTCCAGGGGGTCACCGAGTTGTTCCCGGTGTCGAGCCTTGGTCATGCTGTCGTAATTCCGGCCCTGCTCAAATGGCCGGTGGATCCGAGGGGCGAGGGATTGCTGCCCTTTCTGGTGATCCTTCATCTCGGCACGGCATTGGCGCTGCTGATTTTCTATGGGCGCGACTGGGCCCAGTTGCTGGGCGCGCTGATCGGCGTCGGCAACCCGGAAGAGCGGTCGTCGCGCCGTCGGTTGATCCTCATGCTGATCATCGGAACGGTGCCCGCGGCGATCGTCGGCGCCCTGTTCAACAAGTTCCTGCGCGAGACCTTCGCCGTACCGGGATTGGCCGCGCTCCTCCTGGTCGTCAATGGCATTGTCCTGTTCGTCGGCGATCGCTGGCGGCGGCTCAAACCGAGCGGGTTGGAGACGCCCGTCGGCAGGCCGCTCGAAACCCTGACCGTCTGGGACGCCGTCATCATCGGGTTGGCGCAATGCACCGCCTTCATGCCCGGGATTTCGCGATCGGGCGTGACGATCATCGCCGGACTCGGCCGCAGACTGACCGCCGACGCGGCGGCCCATTTCTCCTTCCTGATGGCGACGCCGATCATCGGCGGCGCGGCATTGCTGGAAATCCCCAAACTGTTGCACAGAATCGATGCAGGCAAGGTGGATGCGGAATATCTGACGATGTCGGCCGTCGGAGGATTGGTCGCCGGCATTGCCGCATTCCTCAGCGTGGCCTTCCTGACCCGCTATTTTCAGGTTTCCGAAGTCAAGATGATGCGACCCTTCGCGATTTACTGCGTGGTGATCGGGGCTGGCGCAATGGCCATCTTCGTGTTGCGGGGCTGAAGCGGCGGCTTTGACGCCGCCATCGCCGCGCCTCGCCATCATCGGCGGCGGCCCGGCGGGGCTGATGGCCGCGGAGGCCGCCGCGGCATCGGGTGGCGCGGCATCGGATCGCGAGATCCGGATCGATCTGTTCGACGCGATGCCCTCGGTCGGCCGCAAATTCCTGATGGCGGGCAAAAGCGGCCTCAATCTCACGCACTCCGAACCGTTCGAGCAGTTTCTCGGGCGGTACCATCCTTACCATCAACGGCTTGGTCCAATCCTGACCGCCTTCGACGCAACCGCGATCCGCGATTGGGTGCGAGGGCTGGGCATCGAAACCTTCGTCGGCAGTTCCGGCCAGGTCTTCCCGACCGACTTCAAGGCCGCCCCCTTGCTGCGGGCCTGGATCAGGCGGCTGAAATTGGCCGGAGTCCGGTTCCATGCGCGGCACCGCTGGATGGGCTGGGACACCGAAGGGCGCCTGTCGTTTGAAACGGCCGGCGGCCCGGCTCGGATCGCAGCCGATGCCACGATCCTGGCCCTGGGCGGCGCGAGTTGGCCCCAGCTTGGATCGGACGGCGCCTGGGCTCCAAGGCTTGCGGCGCGCGGCGTCACAATCACGCCGCTGGAACCGGCTAATTGCGGTTTCGACATTGCCTGGAGCGACCATTTCCGCAAACGCTTCGCCGGAGAGCCGGTGAAATCCGTCGCGATCACCAGCGAAGCCGGCCACCGGCGTGGCGAGTTCGTGGTCACACGCACGGGTATCGAAGGCGCCGGCATCTACCCGCATGCGGCCGCTTTACGCCGCCGCCTCGCCGCCGAGAGTCAGGCCACCCTGTCGATCGACCTGCTGCCCGATCGCAAGCCGGAAGTCGTCCGGGCGGCGCTCGGCCAATTCCGCGGCAGCCGGTCGCTCGCCGAACACCTGCGGCGGACGCTCGGGCTGACCGGGGTCAAGGCCGGGCTGTTGCGGGAGGTCCTGTCGGCGGACGCGCTGTCCGACAACCGCCGCCTGGCTGCGGCCGTGAAGGCCCTGCCCGTGACCCTGCTCGCAACCCGACCGCTGGCGGAGGCGATTTCCACCGCGGGCGGAATCGCCTGGGAGGGTGTGACCGAAGAGTTGATGCTGAATGCTCTGCCCGGCGTCTTTGCCGCCGGCGAGATGCTGGACTGGGAGGTCTCGACCGGCGGCTACCTGTTGACCGCCTGTTTCGCCACCGGCCGCTGGGCAGGCCTGGCCGCTGCCCGGCGACTGACGGCCGGGATCAGCCCCGAACCGCTGTAAACGGCCCTGCCCCGAAGCCGCCAAACTTCACTTCGCCAGTGATGGCGTCCCCACCCGCAACACCCGAAAAGGACAGGGTGAGCGGCATCGGTTTGGTGATTTTCACTGCCCAACGCACGGACTGCCCCTCGATCACACCGTCCTCGATCGGGCCGCTGTCGGCGCCGCTGCCCATGGTTCCCGTCAAGGCAGCGCCGGCTTCGACCAGCTGCAACGTGGATTTCTGCTCGCCGATCGGCGATTTCATCGTAAGATTCCAGCTTCCTGTCAGTGACACGTTCTAGCTCCTTGGCGGTCGGGATGTTCTAAACAGTCGGTCGGTTGTAACAGGTCATTTGTCATATTGAAGGCGAATCTCGGTCCGCCGATCGCCAGTTTTGCCAGCGTTGTCGTTGGCGGGTCCGATCGGGATATCGAGGAACAATTTGGAGTCGACGCCATCCGCGACCAGGGCGTCGCGCACGACCTTCACACGCTGCCGAGCCATCTGCATGCTCGCATCTTCGGCGGCTATGTCCGTGGTATAGCCGGCGATGGTCACAGTGGTTGGTGGCGATACCTTCACCTTGGCCGCAGCCTGGTCGACGACCTGCCTGGCCTCCGGCGTCAAGTCGGCGCTCGATGCATGGAAGAACACCAGAAAGACGACAGGCATCGGCGCCGGCGGCGTCGAAGCCGTCTTGGGCTTCATCATCGTGCAGCCCGCGACAGCCAGCACCACAATCGTCAATCCCGCTCTGAGAAAAGTCATTCCATCTCCTGTCATCCGACCATCCGCGCGGAGCACCCTAACAGCTTACCGCGGGATTCCCACCATCTCGGCGCTGAGCCGCCACAGCCGCTGGCAGGCCGCGACATCATAGGACAGGGCATTGGTGGCCATCGGCTTCTTCTTGTAGAAATATTTGCCGGTGATTCCCGCGATCTCGGGCGCAGAGGCCGCGTACACCAAGGTTTCGGCTCCTTGCGCCTGCGACAGGGCGAACGGTTTCACCAGCGCCCAGAGGAGGTCGATCAGACCGCCCTTGTTGGCGATCCTGCTGCCGACGAAGCCCGGATGCAGGCAGTTCGAGGTCACGCCGGACCCCTCCAAGCGGCGGGCGAGTTCGTAGGTGAACATGACATTCGCCAGTTTGGAGCGACCATAGACGCCCATGATGCTCCAGCCCCTGGACATCTGAAGGTCATCGAAATCGATGATCGCGCCTTGGGCCGCGCCCGAAGCCACCGTGACGATCCGGGCAGGCGCGGCCGCCCTGACGGCGGGCAGCAGCAGATTCGTCAGCAGGAACGGGGCCAGGTGGTTGATCTGGAAGATCGCCTCGAAACCGTCCTGGGTGACGGTCCGCCGGACCATGACCATGCCGGCATTGTTGACCAGGATCGGGATGGCGGGGTGCCGCGCCAGGATCCGGCCGGCCAGATCGCGCACCGATGCGAGCGAGGCGAAATCGACCGTCTCGGTCTCGACCACGGCGCCCGGAACCTCTTTGCGCAGCCAGGACGCGGTATCGGCCAAACGTTGGGCATTGCGCGCCGTGATCACCACCGCCGCTCCGCGCCGGGCCAGGCCCAGCGCCGTGTACTGGCCGATCCCGCTCGAACCGCCGGTGACGATCGCGACCTTGCCGGCAAGTTGCTTTGCCTCTTCCATCGCGCTCTGCTCCATCCAGTTGTCTCACACGGCGCCGGTCGCTATCGTCCGGCCATGTCGAAAAAAATCCCAATCATGAATCGCCCGAACTTGGCATGAATCGCTTGAACCCGGGCGTATCGCAAGCGCAAAAGCGTCGAGACGCCACCACGGCCAAAAACCTGGTGGCGACCGCCAGCCGAGTCCTGCGGCAGGAAGCCCACGCGCTGGGCGCATTGGCGGACGGGCTCGACTTCCGTTTCGCCGACGTTGTCGAACTGCTGTTCGCGCTCACCGGCCGCGCCGTCGTGACCGGCATGGGCAAGAGCGGCCATGTTGCGCGCAAGATCGCGGCCACGCTCTCCTCCACCGGAACGCCGGCCCTGTTCGTCCATCCGGGCGAGGCCAGCCATGGCGACCTCGGCATGATCACGCCACAGGACGCGGTCTTGGCCCTGTCGAATTCCGGCGAGGCGTCTGAGCTTGACGACATACTGGCCTATACCCGGCGTTTCGCGATCCCGCTGATCAGCATCACCGGCTCGCCCGACAACACGCTGGCCCGGGCCAGCGACATCGCGCTGGTTTTGCCGCCGGAGCCTGAGGCCTGCCCGATGGGGCTGGCGCCCACGACGTCCACCACCATGATGATGGGGCTGGGCGACGCGCTAGCGGTGGCGTTGATGGAGCGCCGCGGCTTCGGCGAGGACGACTACCGCGTCTTCCATCCCGGCGGGAAGCTCGGCCGTGTGTTGCTGCGGGTCTCCGACTTGATGCATACGGGCGAGACCGTGCCGCTGATCGGGCAATCTGAACTGATGTTCGAGGCCATTCTGGTGATGACGAAAAGCGGCTTCGGCTGCGTCGGTGTGACCGGTGACGCGGGCGAACTGGTCGGCATCATCACCGACGGCGATCTGCGCCGCCACATGGGGGACGGCCTGCTAGGATCTCGGGTCGAGGCCGTGATGACCCGGGGGCCCAAGACGATCGAACCCGACGCGCTCGCCGCCGAGGCGCTCGGCATCATGAATCTGAGCAGCCATCCGTTCACCGCGCTCCTGGTGGTGGAGGACCGCAAGCCGATCGGCATCGTGACTGTGCATGATTTGCTGCGCGCCGGCGTGATGTGAGACTTAAACTGGAGATTTCGCGATGAAGATCGGCGTCTGCATGCCCTATATGGTGCGGAACTATGACCGCGCCCGCATCCTGGGCTGGGCCCGCAAGATCGACCAGGGGCCGTTCGACACGCTCTCCTGCGGCGAGCGGATGACCGGCCATACCTTCGAGATGAATACCATTCTCGCCGCCGCCGCGGCCGTGACCGAGCGAGTGCGGATCAACGCCTCGCTCTATGTGCTGCCGATGCGCTCCGCCGTGCTGACCGCCAAGGAGGCGGCTTCGTTGGACGTGATTTCGAATGGCCGGATGGAGGTCACTGTCGGGGTCGGCGGGCGCGAGAACGATTACCGCGCGGTCGGGGCGCCATTCACCCACCGCCATCAGCGGCTGGACGACCAGGTTGCCCAGATGAAGCAGGTCTGGCGCGGCGAGCCGATCTTCGAGGGCGCCGACGAAGTCGGGCCGGTCTCGCCGCAGGGCGCCAACATTCCGCTCTATGCCGGCGCCATGGGGCCGAAGGCGATGGCCCGCGCCGCCAAATGGGCGGACGGCGTCTATGCCTGTTCGATGCCAGGCGACCGCGAGGGCCACCAGTCGATGTTCGACATGGCGAAAGAAGCCTGGAAGGCCGCCGGCCGGACCGACAAGCCCTATCTGATGGGGAGCTTCTGGTACTCGCTGGCCCCCGACGCCGAGACCGAACTCAAATCCTATGTCTACAACTATATGAAATATATGGGCGACGACGTCGCGAATTATATGGGCGGCGCAATGACCCGCCACACGCCGGACGCAATCCGCGAAGCCATCGAAAACGTCCGCGCCGCCGGCGGGGACGAAGTCCACCTGGTACCCGCCACCGCGCACTATGACGAGGTGGATCGGTTGGCAGAGATGTTGAGATCGCGGTAGGGACGCCCATTACTGAGCGCCCCCCGCACAGAACCGTACGTGCAGCATTCCCGCATACGGCTCCCACCTTGGGTGTTTGACGGTGAAGCGTTCGCGCGGCCGTGGATGAAGGATGCGTGGTATTGGAATCCAGCGGTCCGCCAGCCGTTTGAGCGAGGCCCAGTTGGTCTTGTCGCGCTGGCCTCGGCGACGGAGAGCCCGCAGCCAGTGCCAGAGTACGACCCCTCGGAACTCACTCAGCGCAGTGCCGTTAACCGGGACGGCGTGGTAGGCGAAGTAGCCGCCCACGACCGACCGAAGCCACGCGCCCTGCTCGTCCAACGGTGCGTGCCGGTGCTGCCAGAGAGCATCTCGGATCTCGTGCAGCTTGGCCCGCATGCGGTCGCGCCGCGTGCGCCGGCGCAGCTGGAAACGTCCGGCCCTGGAGCGCCCGCAGATATGCGTGAACCCCAGGAAGTCGAACGTCTCCGGCTTGCCAAGCCCGCGCCCGTTGCGATGGTCGGCCGCGTGGCGGCCGAACTCGATCAGGCGCGTCTTGTCCGGGTGCAGCGTCAACGCGAACGCCGCCAGCCGTTGCGCCATCTCCACCTGGAAGCGCTCCGCATCGGCCTGGTGCTGGAATCCGACGACGATATCATCGGCCCACGGGTCTGGCCTTCGGCCAGCCCGAGGACAGGCTCCGCGCACGATGATCATGTCGCCGGCAGCCTCGCGCCGTCACCAGCGCTCGGCCCACAGGTCGAAGGCATAGTGCAGGTAGATGTTGGCCAATAACGGAGATATTACAGCACCTTGCGGCGTCCCCGTCCCGGTCGCGATCACCTGCCCGTCTTCCATCATCACTCCAGCCTTCAGCCATTTGCGGATCAGGCGGACGACACGGCGGTCGCCGACCCGGTGTTCGACAAAACGGAGCAGCCAGTCATGGCTGACCGCATCGAAGAACCCGGCAATGTCGGCGTCCAGTACCCAGTTCACCGGTCGCGTCTCGATCCCCACCGCCAACGCATCCAGCGCATCGTGCTGGCCGCGTCCCGGCCGGAACCCGTAACTGAACCCGAGGAAGTCTTCCTCCCAGATCGCGTTCAGCACCTCGACCACCGCGCGCTGGACAATCTTGTCCTCCACCGCCGCGATGCCGAGCGGACGTCGCCGTCCGTCCGGCTTCGGTATGTACCGTCGCAGCGAGGGTTGCGCCCGATAGCTCCCGCGATGAATCCGGGCGTGCAGATCGGCAAGCCGCCGATCCAGATCAATCCCGTAGTCATCCCACGTAACGCCGTCCACGCCGGCCGCCGCATCCCGCTTGAGCCAGGAATAGGCGGACCGCAAAAGATCGACAGTCACGTGGTGCAGAAGCGCGGTGAACCGCTCCTTCTTCTTCAGCCTCGCGGCTGTCCGTACGCGCTCCAGACCTGCGGTCACGCCGTCCCGGCTCGGTGTCCGGTGCGTGCTCGGCTGAAACGCGTTTCCCTCGGCCCCGCCCCTTTGCTCCACCAACTCCGCCGCGGATCGCTCCGCTTTGTTCGCCGACTTCATCGCTACTATGGACGGGTCTGACGTCTCGCGATCGTGCATCATCGGCTACGCCTCGCGCCTTCCCGACGCGGGCCGCCGGCAATGCCGACGGTCAACCGCGAGACCTCCCGGTTCCCAACCAAGGAACGTCCCATCATGCTGGGGTCTTCGACCACGCCAGATCGAAGTTCGGCTCGCGATAGCGCCGTGCCCCGTGTTGCCTTCCGTTCTCTAAACAACGTCGGCATCCGGAATGTCATTTCGTGGCTCAATACCCAGCCTGACAAATCCCCTGTCAACGCTTCGCAATCGCCTTCACAGACGATGACGCATGACTCGGGGCCAATGTGGCTCGCTATGCCTTCACTGTATTGGACTTGCACCAACTATTCCTTGCCGGTCTCCCGGCGCACTCAGAGTTTTTTTGAGTTTTGAACCGCAAAGACGCCAAGGCGCAAAGCCTGAAAATGAAAAATATCCAAGTCATTGACGGTGCCCAGAATTGCACCTTCAGCCTGTTCCAAGCGACTGAAGACGAATTCGTCCTGCTCTTTCCGGTACGCGGGCAGGAAATCCAGTATGCGGAAGATTTGGCAGCACTGCCGAACCAAAAGGAAATCTTCGAAGCCCTGAACCAGATATCGGAGCGCCCTATTCACAAACGAGATGCTAAGGGAATTCATGGAACGCTCTTCTATCAACTGGAGCGCTACAAGAAATGGTACCGGGAAAAGCGAGAGGACGCGATCGACCCGTCCGCAATCAACAAAGCCCAGCGCGTCCTATTTGCAAACAAATAGTGATCTCCTTGGCGTCTTTGCGCCTTTGCGGTTCTTCCTGCTTTAGCGGACCGGCACGCTTCGCCACCCGGTTGAACCCCATCAGAATCGCCAACCTGGAGGCGGTTGGCAGGCGTTCGAACCTTGAGGCGCGCTAGATCTGCTCCAGCCGCTTGGTTACCTCGGTTAGCCTCCCAGTGGCCGCTTCGGCGTCCGCCGCCTTCATCAAAGCGTCCCAGCCATCCGGGGGATTGCCGAAGTCGAGCATGCGGCCAAACACGCGATAGGTGTCATTCTTCCCCCCGTAAGTGCGCAGGGACTGGTCGTCATTGACCCAGGCGTAAAGGATGATCTTGAGGCCCGACCGGAAGCGGAAAAACAGGCGAAACCGTCCATTGCCGAACTTGGCGCGGAACCAGTGTTTTCGATCTGTGCCCAGAGTCTCGCCTTGGCGATACGTTGGGGCCGCCGGGTCGTTTGGAATGATGTCGAACGCCAGCTTTCCCATGGCGACAAGCAGTTTCGCGTTCACCAGGGAACTGTATCCGGCGGGGTCCTTGCCGCGATCACGTTCGACCGCGGCGATCAGCTTTTCGAGTTGCGCCAGAAATAAAGGGTGGGCAGCGACCTGCCAGCCCTTGACCTTGAGCACCCGCTAAATCTCGACGTCGCCTTCGATCGGTTCGTCGAGATCGACCACGACCCCCTCCGTCAGCCGCTCGATCCGGGCGACGAGATCGGCGTTCAACCCGGTCAGCCGCTCGGGATGGGATGCCATGTCCCGGGCCAGAAAATCGAGAAAGGCATCGACAACCGGATCGGTCTCGGGCTCCGTGTCCCGAGCCTTCATGATGACGGCCCGGTCTTGTTCAATGATATAGGCCAGCCGATCGCCGGGCTGAACGCCCAGCGCCTTACGCACGCCGCTGGGCAGGGTCGTTTGCGACTTGGCGGTAATCACGCTCTCGATCATGTCATCCTGCGGAGTTAGAACCAAGCGGAATGCATTTGCATTCCTTCCTATCTATGTCCGCGTTCTTAAATTCAAGCCCGCTTCGCCACCCGGTCGAACGCCATCAGCATCTCGATCAGTGCCGGCAAGTCACGGAGCGGCACCATGTTGGGGCCGTCGGACGGGGCGTTGTCCGGGTCGGGGTGGGTTTCCAGGAACACCCCGGCGACGCCCACCGCAACCGCGGCGCGGGCCAGTACCGGCACGAAGCGGCGCTCGCCGCCGGAGCGGTCGCCCATGCCGCCCGGCTGCTGCACCGAATGGGTGGCGTCGAAGATGACAGGATGGCCGGTCTCCGCCATGATCGGCAATGCCCGCATATCGTTGACCAGCGTATTGTAGCCGAAGCTGACTCCGCGTTCGGTCAGCAGCACGCGGTTGTTGCCGGCATCGGTGACCTTGCACGCGACATTGGCCATGTCTTTCGGGGCCAGGAACTGGCCCTTCTTGACGTTGACGGCGCGACCGGTCGCGGCCGCCGCGATCAGAAGGTCGGTCTGGCGGCAAAGGAAGGCCGGAATCTGCAGCACGTCCACCGCCTCGGCCACCGGGGCGCATTGCTCGCGTTCGTGTACGTCGGTCAGCACCGGCAGGCCCCAGCGCTCGCGGATTTCGGCGAAGATCGGCAGCGACGCCATCAGCCCCAGCCCGCGCTGCGTGGCGCCGGAACTGCGGTTGGCCTTGTCGAACGAGGTCTTGTAGACAAGGCCGATGCCGAGCTTCTCGCAGATTTCCTTCAGCGCGTGGCTGGTCTCGAGCGCGTGCTCGCGGCTTTCCAACTGGCAGGGGCCGGCGATCAACGCCAGCGGCCGGTCGTTGGCGAAGGTGACGTTGCCGACCGTGACGGCGTTCGGCGCGAGGATTGAACTATCGGGCATGATCTGGCTCCTGGAGCCAGAGCAATACCGCCCGGTTACGTTGGCTGCAAATCATCCACCCGACATTGACAAACCCAGGACAAAACGACTAGGTTCCGTGCCTCTTGCAGAGGGGCGGTCACGAGGGCCGCCCATAGGAACCGCCATGAAGATCGCAAGCTCGCTCAAGACGTTGAAAACGCGCCACAAGGCCTGCCGCGTGGTGAAGCGCAAGGGTCGCGTATACGTGATCAACAAGGAAAACCCGCGCTTCAAGGCCCGCGCCGGCTGAACGGCTGCCGCACGGTTTTTCTCGCTGGCCGTTTAAGCAGCGGGTCCGCTTTCAAACCAGCCCACTAATCCACCCACGCGATCCTGAGCGTGTTGGTGGTTCCTGGCGTGCCGAACGGGACGCCGGCGGTAATGACGAGCCGCTGGCCGACATGCGCCAGCCCGGTCGTCCGCGCCGATCGCACCGCGCGCTCCACCATCTCTCCGAAGGTATGGATGTCCGGCGACACGACGCTGCGCACGCCATAGGACAGCACCAGGCGCCGCGCCGTTTCCGGGCTGGCGGTCACGCAGAGTATGGGCATCCCCGGCCGTTCGCGCGCCGCCCGCAGCGTGGTCGATCCGGAAGTCGTATAGGTCACGATCGCCGCCGCCGCGATCGTCTCCGCCACCTGGTGGGCCGCGGCGGTGATGGCGTCGCCCGAGGTCGGTTCGCGGAACGGCGTTTCAGCGTCCATGATCCGGCGGTAGCCAGGATCGTTTTCCACGCGGCGCGCGATGCGGTCCATGATCGCCACAGCCTCGACCGGAAATGCCCCCGAGGCGGTTTCCGCCGACAGCATGACGGCGTCAGCACCCTCATAGACCGCCGTCGCCACGTCCGACGCCTCGGCGCGGGTCGGCGTCGGCGCCGAGACCATCGATTCGAGCATCTGGGTCGCAACGATCACCGGCTTGCCTGCGCGCCTGGCGTCGGCGACGATCCGGCGCTGCGCCACCGGCACGTCCTCCGGCGGCAGTTCGACACCTAGATCGCCGCGCGCCACCATGACTCCGTCGGAAAGCTCGATCAGCGCATCGAGGCAATCCAGCGCAGACGGTTTCTCCAGCTTCACGATCAGCGCGGCCCTGCCGGCAACCAGCCGCCGGGCCTCCGACACATCGTCCGGGCGCTGGACGAAAGACAGCGCGATCCAGTCCACGCCGAAATCGAGCGCAGCCGTCAGATCGGTTCTGTCCTTCGCCGTGAGAGCCGCCAGCGGCAGCACCACCCCCGGCACATTGACGCCTTTGCGGTCCGACAGCGCGCGGCCGACCTCGACCACCGTGTCGAGGGTGCCGGATTCCTGGCGCAGAACCCTGAGTCGCACCCGCCCGTCATCGATCAACACATCCGATCCCGGCCGAAGCGCCTGGAACAACTCGGGATGGGGCATCTGGACCCGTGTGGCGTCACCCGGGGTCGGGTCGGAATCCAGCCGGAACGCCTGCCCCGGCTGCAACTCCACCGCGCCCGCCGCGAAGCGCCCGATCCTGAGCTTGGGTCCCTGCAGGTCCGCGATGATGCCGATCGGATGCCCGCTGTCGCGCTCGATCTGGCGGATGACGTCGAATCGGGCCCGATGCTCATCGATCGAACCGTGGCTGAAGTTCAGCCGAAAGACATCCGCGCCGGCGTGAAAAATGGATTCGACCTGGTCGCGTGTCGTCGTGGACGGCCCCAGCGTGGCCACGATCTTGGTGTTTCGGCCTCTTGGGAGCAGGCTGAGATGCGGTCGCTGCGCGGTCATCGAGACATTTTCTCCGGGATCGACGCAATTCGGGGACGTTCGGCGACGGGGAATGCCTGGACCAGGAGGTCCTTCGCCAGGATGCTTACATGGGCGGAACCGACATGACCACCAAGCGCCTTCCTTAACGATTTTAGGCGCCGGCGGCCACTGCGATCACTCTTTATGAACGGGATTCCCCCGGACCCGCGTTAATGCGTCGCCCGTTCGGCCGGACATTGCAATGGACAGACGGTACGCGCGCCGCGTACAAGCGGGACGCCTCAGCTCGCACAGAAGTCGGCCATGCGCTTCGTCGTTACACTCGTCGGCCCCGGCAAGGGGGCGCTGACCGATACCATGATCGGGGCCGCACGCAAGACCCTGTTCGCCCTGGGAGCCGAGGAAATCAGCACCGACTGGCTGGCCGATGGCGAAGCCGTCGACCTGTCTTTCAAAGAGGTCGATCCGGATCAGGCGGACGCGGCGGTCCGCCATGCGCTGGGCGACGCGCAGATCGACTGCATCGCGCAACCGACCGAGGGCCGCCGCAAGCGCCTGCTGGTGGCGGACATGGAATCGACGATCATCGAGCAGGAAATGCTGGACGAGATCGCCGAGTTGAAAGGCATCAAGGCCGAGATCGCCGCCATCACGGCGCGGGCGATGAATGGCGAAATCGATTTCGTGGGCGCGCTGACCGAGCGGGTGGCCCTGATTGCCGGACTACCGGAAAGTGCGATCGATGCGCTGGCGGCGCGGATCACGCTGATGCCGGGCGCCGACGCCCTGGTCCGGACGATGCGCCACCATGGCGCGCGCACCATTCTGGTGTCCGGCGGCTTCACGATCTTCGCCGAACAGGTCGCCTCCCAGCTCGGCTTCGACCTGGTCCGCGCCAACGTCCTGGAATTCACCGGTCCGCCCAGCGCGCGAATCCTGGCGGGGACTGTCGCCCCGCCGATCCGGGACCGCGACGACAAGCTGGAGCAATTGCGCCGGCAATCGGCGCGATACCACATTCCGCTCGCCGCGACTCTGGCTGTCGGTGACGGCGCCAACGACATTCCCATGCTGCTGGCAGCCGGGTTGGGCGTAGCCTTTCGCGCCAAACCCACCGTCCGGGCGACGGCGCGCGCGCATGTGGATCACGCCGGGCTCGAGGCCCTGCTGTTCGCGCAGGGCTATCGCGCCGACGAGATCGTCAGGGCGTAGCCTTTGGGGCCTAGCCTTTTGACTTGCCGGCGACCGGAAGCGCCACGAAGCGCGACTCGCCCCCCTGGCCCTGGACCAGCAGAAGAACCGACTTCTTGTTGGCCTTGCGGGCCTCGTCCACCTTGGCCACCACGTCCTTGGGAGTCTTGACCTCCTGCTGGTTCACTTCCAGCAGGACGTCGCCCGGAGCCAACTGCTTGTCGGCGGCGATGCTGTCCGGCGCAACGCTGGTCACCAGGACGCCGGAGACATCGTCACCCAGCTGGAAATGCTGCCGCGCTTCGGCCGTGATCGAGGCCAGACCCAGACCCAGCTGCGAAACCGCCTGATCGTCCTTCTTTTCCCCGCCTTTGCCGGACTCCTCGCCGCCGATCGACGCCAGTTGCTTAGCATCCGGCATCTCGGCGACTTTGATGGTCTTCATAATCTCCTTGCCGTCGCGCCACAGCTTGATCTGCGCTTCGTGATCGATCGGCGTCTCGACCACCAGCCGCGGCAGATGGCGGCTGTCCTGCACATCCTTGCCGTCGAAGGTCAGGATGACGTCGTTGGGCTGAATACCGGCGGCAGCCGCCGGACTTTTCGGCTGGACGCTGGAGACCAGCGCACCCGACGCGGATTTGAGCCCCAGGCTGTCGGCGATGTCCTGGTCGACGCTCTGGATGGCGACGCCGAGCCAGCCGCGCTTGGCCTTACCGGACTGGATCAGTTGGGCGATGATCGGGCGAACCTCGGATGAGGGATGGGCGAAACCCAGCCCGATCGAGCCGCCGGAGGGCGAATAGATGAGCGAGGTGATCCCGATGACCTCACCCTTCATGTTGAACAGCGGACCGCCTGAATTGCCCTTGTTGATGGCGGCGTCGGTCTGAATGTAGTTGTCGTAGCGCCCGCCGATATCGCGGTTGCGCGCCGAGATGATGCCGGCGGACACGGTGCCCGACAGCGCGAAGGGCTCGCCGATCGCCAGCACCCATTCGCCGACGCGGGCGGCGTTGCTGTCGCCCCAGCTTACCGCGACCAGATCGGGCGAGGGCGTGATCTTCAGCACGGCGACATCGGCCAGGACGTCGCGGCCGACCACCGTCGCCGTGAAGGATTTTTCGTTCTGCAGAGTCACCTTGATCTCGTCGGCCGGCGGACTGTTCGGGTCCTCGCCGACGATGACGTGGTTATTGGTGACGACATATCCCTTCTCGGCGTCGATCACGAAGCCGGAGCCGACCGACATGCCGCGCCGCTGCGACTGCTCGCCCTGGCCGTTGCGCTCCATGAATTCGCGGAAAAATTCCTCGAACGGCGAACCGGGGGGCGATTGCGGCTCCTCCTGGGCTTCCTTCTTGGTCTCGACCGGCTTGGAACGGGCCGAGATGTTGACGACGGTCGGCAGCAGCTTGGCCGAAAGATCGGCGAAATCCCATGGCGGCGCATGCTGAGCCCAGGCCGGCGCCGCAGGCGCGAGTGCGCCGATGCAGATCGAGACAAGGACGCCGGTCAGCGCGCGGCGCGCTCCCGATCTACGACCGGGACACGCCGGAATCGAAGCTGCTCGCTCCAAGGCGCCGGACGCGCCCATTTTTTCACACTGAATCACGAAAAGACCCTCGTCTCTTGAAGGGCGCCGGACGGGCCGCCGAGCGTAACCCACCAAGAACATAGCATGTAGGAGGCTACCGGTGTGCGGTCAACTGTCCCATGGCCGACAATCGTCCGCGTCCGCTATTTCGCCGGCGCAAGCTTGGACAGATCCGGATGCATCAGATAGCGCAGAAAGTCTGAGTTTGGCGACAGCACGAACTGTGTGTCCTCCCCGCCCAGGCTTTTGCGGTAGGCGTCCAGCGAGCGGTAATAGGCATAGAATTCCGGATCGCGGCCGAATGCATCGGCATAAATCTGCGTCGCCTGCGCGTCGCCCTCGCCATGCGCGATATCGGCCTGACGCTTGGCTTCGGCCAGGATGACGGTCCGCTCCCGATCGGCCTTGGCCTTGATCTGCTGCGCCTGCTCATAGCCTTCAGCCCGAAACTGCGCGGCCTCGCGCTGGCGCTCGGAGTTCATTTGGCCATAGATCGACTGGCTGATCGATTCCGGGAAATTCGCCCGGCTGATCCGCACGTCGGCGACGACGATGCCGAGCGGCGTCGCCGCGTCGTTCACCTTGGCGCGGATCGCCTGCATGACGCCCTCGCGCTCCTTCGAGAGCATGGTCGCCACCGTCGTGCCGCCCAGAACGTCGCGCAGCGTCGCGTTCATCGACGAGGTCAGTCGCAGCTTGGCGCCCTCGTCGGTCCTCACCGCCTGATAGAATCTCAACGGGTCGACGATCTGATAAACCGCGTAGGCATCGACCACGAGTCGCCGCTGATCGGCCAGAATGACCTCCTGCGGCGGCGATTCGAGGTCGAGCAGCCGCTTTTCATAGATCACGACATCCTGGATGAACGGAATCTTGAACTTCAGCCCGGCCGTGCGGTCAATCCGCTGGACTGCGCCGAACTGCAGGACGATGGCCTGCTCGGTTTCGCTGACGGTGAAAAACGAGCCCACGGCTAGCAGCAGGACGATAACGATGGAAATCGCGGCAAAGATGAAGGTTCGGTTGATCGCCATTGTCACTGTCCCTTCTGCGTCGGTGTCGCAGCAGGAGCCATGAGCCCCGGCAGCGGCAGATAGGGCACGACGCCGCCTTTTCCTTCGGCGACTGCCGGATCGAGCACGATCTTGCGCGAATGCGTCAGAACCGCCTCCATCGTATCGATATACATGCGGCGCGCCGTGACATCCCGCGACAGCTTGTAGGCGTCGAGCACCGAGATGAATTGCTGGGCCTCGCCGTTTGCCTCTGCAACGGTCTTGTCCTTGTAGCCGCCGGCATCCTGAATGATCTTTTGCGCTTCGCCTCGCGCCCGCGGCACGATGTCGTTGCGGTATTTCTCGGCGTCGTTGCGCTGCTGCTCCAGTTCGGCCCGCGCGCGCTGCACGTCATGAAAGGCATCGACCACCGGCGCTGGCGGATCGACCCGCTGAAGCTGAATCGCGGCGATGTAGATGCCCGAATCGTAGCGGTCGAGCGTACTTTGCAGAATCGCGGCCGAACTGGTCTCGATCTGGCCGCGGCCCTCGTTCAGGGCGAGTTGGACATCGGTCTGGCCGATCACCTCGCGCATCGCGCTTTCGGCCGCGCGCTGCAGCACATCGGTCGGGTCGGCGACGCGGAACAGATATTTTACCGGGTCGCGGATCTGCCAGACGATGACGAACCCAAGTTCGACGATATTGCTGTCGCCCGTCAGCATAGTGCCGGCATCGGTCGATTCCCGGCTGTTGCGCGAGCCGACTTCCGTCTGGTTGCGGCGAGTGACGTCGACGGTGGTCACCGTCTCGATCGGCGCCGGCAAGTGGTAATGCAGTCCGAGCGACTCGGTGCGCACCCAGGCGCCGAAGCGCTGGACCACGGCCTGCTCGTTGGGATCGACCCGGTAGATGCCGCTCGCCAGCCATATCAGCAGCGCGACGGCGACGACGGCGAGGATGCCGCGGCCGCCATCGAAGCCGGGCCACAGGTCGCGAAGCCAGTCCTGAACCCGACGCAGTATGGCCTCGAAATCATTGGAGCCGCCATCCGAAGGCGGGGGCCGCCGCGGTGGCCCACTTCCGCCGGGAGGTGCGCCCCAGGGGCCGCCGCCTTTATCGTTCCACGCCATAAACAACAATCCCCTCGCCCCGCAAATACGCGGCCACTTGTCCTGCCGGTGCGGGCTCTATATGTGCCCCTCATCGCGACAAGGCAATCGGCGCGTGCGATATGCCCGTGAATCCGATCGGGCGAACAGGGGCGTTAGATGACTGAAGAAGGTCCGGTGAGAGAAGAACTGGTGCGCCGCGCGCTGGATTCGCTGGCGGCGCCGCGCAGCGGCAAAGGCCTGTTGGCGGCCGGCATGGTGGGCGGCATCTCGATCGCCGGCGGCAAGGTCACGGTGGCGCTTGAGGTCGATCCGGCGCTGGGGCCGGCGTTGGAACCGCTGCGGCGACAGGTCGAGGCCAAGATCGCAGCCTTGCCGGGGGTGACCGAAGCGACCGCCGTCCTGTCTGGCAAGCGCCCCACGCCAACCGGCGCGCCCGCGGCCAAACCACATGCCCACGGTCCTGGTGCCGAAGCCGCGGCGCGGCCGAAGCTGCCGCTGCCCGGGGTCCGCCATATCATTGCGGTCGCTTCAGGCAAGGGTGGCGTCGGCAAGTCGACGACGGCCGCCAATCTGGCGCTGGCGCTCAAGGGCTTCGGCTGGAGAATCGGCGTGCTGGACGCCGACATCTACGGCCCGTCGATGCAGCGCGTCCTGGGCGTGACCGGCAAGCCGAACACCACGCCAGACAAGAAAATCATTCCCAAGCAGGCGCATGGGATGAAGGTGATGTCGATGGGGTTCCTGGTCCCCGAGGACACCGCCATGATCTGGCGGGGCCCGATGGTGATGGGCGCGATTCAGCAGATGCTGCGGGAAGTCGACTGGGGCGAACTCGACTGCCTGGTGGTCGACATGCCGCCCGGCACCGGTGACGCGCAACTGACGATGGCCCAGTCCGTGCCGCTGGCCGGCGCGGTCATCGTTTCGACGCCGCAGGATCTGGCGCTGATCGATGCCTCGCGCGGCGTCGCCATGTTCAACAAGGTGGCGGTGCCGGTGCTGGGCATCGTTGAGAACATGAGCACCTTCATTTGCCCCAACTGCCAGCATGAAACCCCGATCTTCGGCCATGGCGGCGCCCGTACCGAAGCAGACCGGCTGGGCGTGAAGTTCCTGGGCGAAATTCCGCTCGACATGGCGATCCGAGTCACGTCCGACGAAGGCACCCCGATCGTGATCGCCCAACCCGACGGCCCGCATGCCGCCGCGTATCGGCATATTGCCGAAGGGGTGATGGCGTTGCTGGAATCAACCGCCGGCCATCGTCCGGCGCCGGTGATCCGGGTGGAGTAACGAACACCGGCAAGATTATTTATCCACAGATGTCACAGATTTGCACAGATCAAAATACCAGGCGTTTGTACTCGAGTCTCGGTGTTCCGAAATTCAAGAGAATTGCTTTCTTTAAGCCAAAAGCCTTGAGATAGTTGATCACCTGGGCCTCCTCGGTGCCGGAGAGTCGTTGAATGGCTTTCAATTGAACCAGCAAAGTCCCGAAACAGACAAAATCTGCCCGGTAGGACGCCACAAGTGGCTTGCCCCGATACAGGATCGGGAGCGCCACTTCCTTTTGGCAAAAAAGTTTCACGTGCCGCCAACTCCCTTGCCAAGGCTTCATGATAGACGGCCTCCAAAAATCCGTGGCCCAATTCGGTGTGAACAACCATTGCCGCCCCGATGACGGCATAGCTCTGCTCATCCCGCGCTCCTTGCATATCCATCTGTGGAATCTGTGTCATCTGTGGATAACTCCGAATCTTCCTCTCAATACCGCCGCGCGTCCGTCGGGATGATTTCCTGGCCGATCGGGGCCAGCGCCAGGATGGCGAGTTTCACGTGCTGAAACGCGAAGGGAATGCCGATGATGGTGACGGCGCAGGCGATCGCGGCCACCAGATGGCCCAGCGCCAGCCACCAGCCGGCCAGCAGGAACCAGATGACGTTGCCGAGCACGCCGATGCCGCCGGTGCCCATGTCGGCGCGGCCGGTCAGCATCTGGCGGTCGACCGCGATTCGCCCGAACGGCCAGAACGAAAAGCTGGCAACCTTCAGCGCCGCGCCGGCCCAGGGTATGCCGACGACGGTGATGACCATGATGACGGCCGCCAGCAGCCACCCCAGCCCCATCCAGAAACCGCCCAGAAGGAACCACAGGATGTTGAGGATAAGGTTCATATCGAAATTCTCCCAATCTAGCGCTCCGCATCGACCGGCAGCGGTCCCCCGCCCCGCACCAGCACGTCGTAACAGAGCGACAGCATGATGGTGACGACGACCAGTTGGATCGGCGAGATCAGCCCCCAGACGATCGTCACCAGAATTTCGGCCAAGCTGAAGCCGGTCGCTAGGGGATCGTCCGCGGCTGGCAGCAGGTGGAGCAGGATGGCCTGGATGGCCATGAAGGGCAGTACGGTCATCACCGTCACGCCCAGCAGCCGCATGCCGTTGCCAGCAGTCCTGTCCCAGATATCGCGCATTGTCGTACCGTCGCCGAGAGCGGCGGAAGGCAAGGTCAGCGCCATGCGGCTGAGCACCAACGCCGCCGCCACGGCGAAGGCGAGACCAAACAGGGCGGCGATGCCGACCGCGCCGGATCCCACAGGCCCCGCCGCCCCTCCGGCGATGCCGACCGCGGGGACCACGGCCAGGAGGCCCAGCAGGAACAGCGTCACCGCCGTCAACAGATATTGCAGGAAATGCCGGTCCCACCGGAAGAAGCGAAAGCCGCCCGGCGCCTCATGCAACAGGACAAAGCGGTGAATGCCGACCGCGAAAGCCATCGCGAACACCTCCTCCAGTCCGGTCAGGAGATAAAGGCGCAGGCCGTTGGCGGACTTGGCCGATTCTCCGAGGAGCAGATCGGCCAGGATCGTGACGAGCATGTAGATGAGGTAGGGCCTAATCAAAACGGCACGGCTTTCCCACGCATAGAAGAAGCTGCGCTTGAAGACGACGTCGATCGGAAGGCGGCG
>Ga0302319_10007028_pt1 | contig 22211 bp, 21 predicted proteins | sample Bog_T0_2_FD_203319 | JGI IMG/M metagenome (GOLD analysis project Ga0302319, IMG submission 203319) | Peat permafrost microbial communities from Stordalen Mire near Abisko, Sweden - Bog_T0_2 | ecosystem: Environmental > Terrestrial > Soil > Wetlands > Peat | place: Sweden: Abisko, Stordalen Mire... | reverse complement strand
CACCACCTCCGCAGTGCTGTGCCCCTGTTCTCTCGCCGCTACGATCCGCTCGCGCAGATCACAACTGTAGGTTCGCATTCACCTACCATACCACTCATCGCCTCAGATTAAATAGAAAACGCTCTAGCCACCTCAAACTCCCGCTGTTGTCTGGGCTTCCATGCTGCACGCCGATGGCGTGCTTGTGAATTGGGCCAAAATCCAGTGCGTGCCGTTGGCGGGCTGACTCGTCACCTCAAACTCCCGCCGTTGTCTCGCAGGTCCATAGTTCCTCGCCGAACATCTCGCGGGCTCGTTTCGCGAGGGTCTGGCCGGTTCCGGATTCCCGCAGGACGGCGAACATGGTCGAGCCGGAGCCGGACATGAGCGCGCCGGCGCTCTCGGGCTGGGCGCGGAGCCACTCCTTCATCGCGGCGAGGACGAGGTATTTTTCGAAGACGGGGCGTTCGAGATCGTTCTCCAGCCGGCCCCATGGGAACTCCTGCGGCTCGTAGTGCACGCCCTCCAGTGGACGCGAATCCTTCCAGTGCTGATAGGCCCATGGAGTGGGGATGCCGAAGTTCGGCTTGAGCAAGAGGATTGGAAGCGTCCGCGCAAAATCCGCCGGTTCCACGATCTCTCCCCTGCCCCGGCACCATGCGGGCTTCCCCTCCACGAAGACCGGGACGTCCGATCCCAATTCCGCGGCCAGGCGGATCAGGACTTCGTGTGAAAGATGGGTGCTGTAAAATTCGTCCAGCAGGCGCAGGGCCGCCGCGGCATCGCTGCTGCCGCCGCCGAGGCCTGCGCCGTGCGGGATGCGTTTCGTCAGGCGCAGGTGGACTGCGGGGTTTAATCCGGTTTCCTTAAAAAAGAGGCGTGCCGCGCGCACGGCGAGGTTGCCCTCGTCGCCGGGCACGGTCGGATCGTCGCACGCGAAGCTCCACTCCTCCGCCTCCTCCACCGTCAGCGTATCCGCAAGGCCCACCGGGACGATAAGGGTCTCGATTTCGTGGAACCCATCCGGCCGCTTCCCCAGGACGCGCAGCGTCAGGTTGACCTTCGCGGGGGCTGTCGTCTGGTGATGCATGAATTCTTTTTGCTCGCGCAGGGGGGACGCGAAACCTACCTGTTGCCGCATATGCCGGCGAACAAAAAGTTAACCCTGGGCCACTCGCCCGATCCTGACGATGCCTTCATGTTCTACGCAATGGCGGAGCACAAGATCGACACCCGTGGGTATGAGTTCGAGCACATCCTCCAGGACATCCAGACCCTGAACGAGCGCTGCACCCGGGGGGAATTGGATATTTCCGCCATCTCCATCCATGCCTACGCCTATGTGCTGGACAAGTACGCGCTGCTCCCGTGCGGCGCGAGCATGGGGGATGGGTACGGGCCGATGATCGTCGCGCGCAACCGGGAAGGGCTCTCGAGCGCGCCCACGGACGACGAGATTCGCAGATGGCTCAGCACCCGCCATCTCGCGGTGCCGGGGACGATGACGAGCGCCTACCTTGCGCTTCAACTTTTCTCGAAGAATGTGCGGGTCAGCCAGGTGCCGTTCGATGAAATCTTTGGCCATGTGGCATCCGGCAAATCCGATGCGGGGCTCATCATCCACGAGGGGCAGCTTACTTATGCGAACGAGGGTTTTGTGAAAATCCTGGATCTCGGCGAGTGGTGGCTGCGCCATACGGGGCTGCCGCTGCCGCTGGGCGGCAACGTCATCCGGAAGGATATCCCGCCCGCGGAACGCTCCGTGATCTGCTCGATCCTCGCGGAGAGCATTCATTATGGGCTGGCACATCGCGCGGAGGCGGTGAAGCATTCCATGCCGCTTGCACGGGGGATGGATATCCCGATGGCGGATGAATTCATCGGGATGTATGTGAATGATTATACGCTCGATTATGGCGATATCGGGCGGAGGGCGATCCATGAATTCCTCACCCGCGCCCACGATCACGGGCTGATCCCGGCGCCCGTGGAGCTGGAATTTGTGCAGCCGGCCGATTGAGCCGGCGCGAAACAGAGGCTTGAACCTCATCGTCCCATGAAAGCCATTCGCGTTTCCCAATTCGGCGATCCCGATGTTCTGCGGCTGGAGGATATGCCGGATCTTACGGCCGGGCCGGGCGAGATTCTCGTGCGTCTCCATGCCGCGGGCGTGAATCCGGTGGAGGCGTATGTCCGGGCCGGCAAGTATACCAGGCTCCCGAGCCTGCCCTATACGCCTGGCACAGATGGCGCGGGTGTCGTTGAGAAATCGGATGATCCCGTGTTCACGCCGGGCGCGCGGGTTTATCTCTTTGGGTCGCAAACGGGGACTTACGCCGAGCAGGCGCTCTGCGCTCCCGGCCAGGTCTATCCCCTGCCCGATCACGTGACATTCGAGCGGGGAGCGGCACTTGGCGTGCCGTACGGCACTGCGTCGTGGGCGCTGTTTAATCGGGGCGTGGTGAAGGCGGGGGAGACGTTGCTTATCCACGGTGCGAGCGGGGGAGTTGGGCTTGCGGCGCTGCAACTGGCCCATGCGGGTGGGGTGCGTGTGCTGGGGACGGCCGGCACGCCGGAGGGACTGGAGTTGATCTTGAAATACGGCGCGGCTGCGGCGTTCAACCATCGGGAAGCCGGTTACCTGGACCAGATCATGGCAGCCACCGACGGGCGCGGGCTGGACATCATCCTGGAGATGCTCGCGAATCAGAATCTCGGCAAGGATCTGGGCCTGCTCGCGCCGCGCGGGAGGGTTGTGGTGATCGGCAGCCGTGGGCCGGTCGAGATCGATCCCCGCCAGCTTATGACGCGCGATGCGGATATCCGCGGCGTCACGCTCTTCACTCCGTCACCGGCTGAGCTGTCCGCAATCCATGCGCAAATCTTCGAGGGGCTTCGCAATCACTCGCTCGATCCGGTCATCGGCGAGACTGTCCCGCTGGCGGAGGCTGCACGCGCGCATGAGCGCATTATGAGCGGCAACGCGCGCGGCAAAATTGTCCTGACGATGTGAGCAGCCTGGAATCTCCAGCAGAGGCGCCATCGAAATCCCGGGAGAATACCTGGTATCTCACGCGTTTCGTGTTGCTGCGGTTTCTGGGATTTGTATACGCGGTGGCGTTCCTGATCGCGGCGCGGCAGATTCTTCCACTCATCGGAAGTAATGGGCTCACGCCGGCGGCGCCGTATATGGCGCTGGTGCAGGATCATTTCGGGTCGCGCGCGTCGGCATTTCTTCACGTGCCGTCGTTGTTCTGGTTTGGGCTCTCTGACCGGTTGCTGGTGGGTGTTGCGTGGGCTGGGTTTGCGCTGTCGCTGATCGTAATGGCGGGGTACGCCAATGCGATTATGATGGCGCTGCTCTGGGCGACTTACATGTCGTACGTTCATATCGGGCAGATTTGGTACAGCTATGGGTGGGAAATCCAGATGCTGGAGACGGGATTTCTTGCGATTTTCCTCTGTCCGCTGCTTGATCCGCGGCCGTTTTCGCGGCGGCCGCCGCCGATCCTGGTTCTCTGGCTCTATCGCTGGCTGGGATTTCGGATCATGCTGGGAGCGGGGCTGATCAAATTGCGCGGCGACGCCTCGTGGCGGGATTTGACGGCGCTCTATTATCACTTCGAGACGCAGCCGCTGCCGAATCCCTTTAGCCGGACGATGCACTACGCGCCGCACTGGCTGCTCCGATTTGAGGTGCTGTGGAATTTCTTCATCGAGCTGGTGGCGCCGTGGTTCTCCTTCTGGCCGCGGATATCCCGGCACATCGCCGGTATTCTCCTGATCAGCTTCCAGGTGGTCCTGATCGTCTCAGGGAATCTCGCTTTCCTCAACTGGCTGACCATAGTCCCGTTCCTCGCCTGTTTCGATGACAGCCTGCTGCGGCGCATTTTGCCGCGGTTTATCGTGCGGTGGGCGGAGGCGGCTTCGGAGAATCCGCTGCCGAATATGGGCTACTGGATTTCCTCCGGGTGCGTGACTGTGCTGGTGGGCAGCCTGAGCATTGCGCCGGTGCTCAATCTGATGTCCGGGAACCAGATCATGAACGGGTCGTTCGATCCGCTCGATCTCGTGAATACCTACGGAGCATTCGGCAGTGTGGGGCAGGAGCGCCGGGAGATTGTGTTTGAAGGGACGCGGGACACGGAGATTACCGATCAAACGCAGTGGAAGGAATACGAGTTCCCCTACAAGCCGGGCGATCCGGCGCGCCGGCCGCCAATTATTACCCCGTATTACGGCCGGCTGGACTGGCAAATCTGGTTCGCCGCGATGGCCAGCCCGCAGGATTATCCATGGACGATCAACTTCGTCTGGAAGCTCCTCCACAATGATCCCGGGACGCTCTCGCTACTGGCGAACAATCCATTCCCCGGCGCGCCGCCGCATTACATCCGCGCCCGGCTCTATCTTTACAAATTCGCCCCGCCCGGCTCGGGTGTCTGGTGGACGCGGACGCCGCTGGGCGACTGGCTGCCGCCGCTCGATACCGGGAGTTTGCAAAGCATCGTGGATCAGCAGCCGTGGCTGGGAGAGTAACATTCCTGCGACAACGCTCCGGCGGGCACGGAGGCGGCTGTGAAGCCGTCACCGTTTTGTTACGTGAACCTTTCCTGACTTCTGCTATGCCTATTGTTCTGATGGATGCTCCTGTTGTGCCGGTGTCTCATGCCATCGCGGATCCGCTCCCAAGGCGCCCGCAGGTTTCCGATATTGAGGAGACCGACCTGCGGGATTTGATCGGGCACTCGATGTACGTCAATGCTTCCTGCACCCTGGAGCAGGTTCACGACCTCTTTGCCAATCATGCGGTCGATTTCATGGCAGTGCTGGACGATGGGGAGAACCTGGTGGGGTTGTGCGCGCGGCGGGAGATCGGGATTCATCTCGGCTCGCGCTACGGATTCTCGCTCTTCGGACGGAAGCCGGTGGAGAAATTTCTGCTGCCGGACCCGATCCGTGTGGTAGCCGGCACCCCGATCTCAAAGGTCCTCCAGACGGTGTTCTCCCGTGGCGACGCCACCTTTTACGACGATGTGCTGCTGGTGGATGGAGCGGGGCACTTTCTCGGGCTGATCTCCACCCAATCGCTGGTGCGGCTGGAGAACCGGTTTCTCATGGAGAACATTCGGCGGCTGGAGCATCAGAGCCGGATCATCAATACGAAGAACGAGCAGATGGAGTCTGACCTTGCGATGGCGCGTGAGCTTCAGCAGGCGATGCTGCCCGGGGTTTATCCCACCTTCCCGGCCGGCTGCCCGGAGGAGAGCAGCGCCATCCAGTTTTTTCACCGGTATCAGCCGTCGGGGAATGTGGGCGGGGATTTCTTCCATGTGATCCCGCTGTCGGATCACTCGGCTGGCGTATTTATTTGCGACGTCATGGGGCATGGCGTGCGGTCCGCGCTGGTGACGGCGATGCTCCGCGCGCTGGTCGAGGAACTGGCCCGGGGGGCATCGGACCCGGGCGATCTCATGACGCTAATCAACCGGGAGCTGACGAAAATCCTCCACCAGACGGGTGCGGTCCTCTTTGCAACGGCGCTGTATGCGATTGTCGATTCCGCAGAGGGGCGACTGCGCTACTCGATAGCGGGGCATCCCTTCCCGATCCATGTGCGGCGGCAGGACCGGATTGCCACTTATTTGCACGCCCGCATCAAGCCGGGGCCGGCGCTCGGGCTTTTCCCGCAGGCCACGTACGATACCCGCGAGTGCGCGGTGACGCCCGGCGACCTGGTGGTGCTGTACACGGACGGCCTCTTCGAGGTGGATGGGCCGGATGATGAGGAATTTGGGTCTGCGCGGCTGCTGCAATCGCTAAGCCGATCCCTGGCGAAATCCTCCAATGAAATTGTCAGGAATCTCTTCGATGAGATCGATCTATTCTCCGCCGGGCGCGGATTTAGCGATGACGTTTGCCTTGTGGGCATGGAGTTAAAGAACGGGCGGCATTAGGGCGCTCGTTGGACCAAGGGAAATACCCGGGGCAACGTGTGAAGGTGAACGCCAGCCGATCCCCCGCATGGCTCACCGGAGCCATCGCTACAAAATTTGCGCGGAGCGCAATTTTGGTGCTTTCCCTTTCCAGCGTTCCGGTTTGCACTTTCGGCCGTTTATGAGCACCCAGGAATATTATTTGGTCGCAGGGGGATGGTTCCTCCTCATCCTTCTTCTCTCCATCTTCTGGTATGCCTCGCTGACGCGGCTGTCTGAGGTTTTGCGCGAGAACATCAAGAACACCCGCTCGAAGAAGAGTGTGCCGGGGTTGGGGGGCTTGTTCATGTTTCTTTTTCGCGGCGAGTACCAGTTGACGAGCGACCAGCGGTTGATCGCGGTGTGCAAGCGGTTGAGGTCGCTGCTTTACGGGTATATCGGGACCATTGGGGCTTATATCGTATTCCTGATCTATATGCGCCCAATTCATTGAGGGTGTTGTAGTTATTATTATCAAACGGAGGCGCATCAAGGCCTTTGCCGGCGCCCGACGATCGGAGGCTCGCTGGCCCGGAAACTGCACTTCCCGACGGATGGCAACGCCACGGTCATCCTCATCTCGTATTCCCGCCTGGGTCATTGGGATCCTGCTTTGCCTAATGGCGGCGGGACCAGCGAGGGCGCTGGTCATTGATCCCACGTTTGAGAGTCCGATCACCAGTGCGACCAACGCCACGGAGATCGAGGATGCTTTCGATTACGCGGCGAACCAGTACGAGGCGCTGTTTACCAACCCGATCACGATCAATATCGACGTCACCTCCGTGTCCGGCACCAGCACGTTGGGAGAGAGCGATTCGGAATTCATCAACAGTTTCACCTACGCGCAGGTCAAGAGCGCCCTCACCAGCCATGACGGCAGTTCCGCGGCGGCGGCGGAGGCGGTTGCAAGCCTGCCCTCCACGGATCCCACCGGCGGGGGCACTTTCCTGATCCCGAACCCCGAGGCCAAGGCGCTCGGCCTGCTCGCGGCGACCGACCCCGGCAATGATGGCACATTCACGTTCGGCCAGGGCTATGACTATGATTTCAGCTCGTCCGACCGGGCCGTGTCAGGCGAGATGGATTTCATCGGGGTCGCGGAGCATGAACTCTCCGAGATCATGGGACGCGGCTATCTGCTGGGGGCGAATCTCACCGGCGGCCCGGATTATGAGCCGTACGATCTCTTTCGCTTCACCGCTTCCGGGGTGCGCAGCCTTAATCAAACCGATACGGGCGTCTATTTTTCGCTGAACGATGGGACTACAGACCTGGATAACTTTAACGTGCCGGGGAATGGCGGTGATTTGCAGGACTGGGCGACAACGACTCCGTATACGGCGGATTCCTACAACGCCTTTGTGCAGTCTGGGTACGACAACAATATTACGGGGGTCGATCTGACGGCGATGGAGGCGCTGGGGTACGCGCCTGTGCCGGAGCCCGGTAGTCTTGTGCTGCTGGGAGCGGGAGGGGTGCTGGGCATTGTTGCGGCTCGCCGGCGGCGCTTGGGCTAGTGGCGGTGATACCAGCCGCCGCCACCCCATCCGCCGCGACCCCATCCGCGACCCCAGCCGTAGCCGCCACCCACGACCACTACAGGGCCGCCGTAGTAGCCGTATGGGTATGGGCCGTAGGCATAGGGGTATGGATAGGGTCCGCCGTAGTAGCCGCCGGCATACGGACCGGGGCCATATTGCGGTGCGGTTGAGAGCATATAGGCGATGACCGACTCATCCACGTCGGCGGTGCGCAACTGATTCACCTGCGGCTTGTGGAGGTAATACACGAGATCCATCTCGCGCATGTAATGGATGATCAAGCCCGGCGGCACGCCGCGCTGCGAGAGCACGATCACGTCGTCGAGGGAAAGCGGGTCGCCATACAGCATCTTGTCGTACACATCCGGCGGCACCTCGTGGGCTTTGAGCACCTCCCGATCCTGCTGGTTGATGGTGCCACAGCCGGCGAGTACGAAGGCGATCAACAAGAGTGGGAGAAGACGAAGGTATTTCATGGGCGACTGTCGGTTGAAAAAAAATACTCCATCTCAGCTTCGAACGCAAAGCGCAACACGCGCGGGGAGGAGGCGATGATTATGGGAGTGGCTCCTTAGAGCTTCATTTCCGCAGCCGCCAGCAGCTCCAGGAATTTTTCCGGCGTGTCCGCGTGCCGCAGCCGGTCGCGCGTCATCGGTTCCTTGAAGATGCGCGTCAGCGCACCAATGATGCGCAGATAATCCGCCGCCAGCGCCGCGGGCACGCCGATCACAAAGACAAAATGCACCGGGGCATCCGCTCCCTTGACCAGGATGCCTCCCTCCGAGCGTCCCACGCTCATCACCATGCCCGTGACGCTGTCGGTGCGGGTATGCGGGATGCAGATCTCCGTGCCGCCGGCCGCGGCGACACAGGGCTGCTTGCTCCCGAGGCCCTTGTAAAAGGTGTTCCAATCCTTGACCCGGTCATCCTCGCGCAGCAGTGCAGCGACGTGGTTGATCGCTTCCTCCTGGTGGGACGTTTTCAGGTCCAGATCGATGTCCTCGGGATGGAGGATGTCCGCGATGGTAATCATAAAGCGCTCATAATGCGGTGCCGCTCCACTTGAGCTTCTGGCGCAATACCTCGAAGAACGAAACGCCCGGCAGCACCGCCAGCAGCACGCATTGTTTCGCCTTCCGGATATACACCATGTCGCCGGCGCAGATGGCCATCGATTCCTGGCCGTCGACCGTGAGGTAGATTTCGCCCTGATTCTCGCGCGGGCTCACGGCAATGGTGGAATTGTCGCTGAAGATCAGGGAGCGATTGGTCAGGACGTGCGGGCAGATCGGGGTCACGGCAAAGACGCCGCAATCCGGTGTCAGGATCGGTCCGCCGGCAGCGAGCGAGTAGGCGGTTGATCCGGTGGGGGTGGAAATCACGAGGCCATCGGCATTGTACTCGGTCAGCGCGGCGCCATCGATCCATGTCTGCAACCGGATGAGCCGGGAGAGCGCGCCGCGGCTGATGACCGCGTCATTGAGCCCAACGCGCCGCGCGATGGTGCTGTCGCCGCGGCGGACCTCCATCTCGATGAGGATGCGCTGGGTCTTCACGTACCGCCGGGTGACGATGCACTCCACCGCCTGCTCCACGGCGGAGGAGCTCACGCACGTCAGGAAGCCGAGGGAACCGAGATTGATGCCGAAGATCGGCTTGTACTCCTCGCCCATGTCGTGGACCACCTGCAGGATGGTCCCGTCGCCGCCGAGGGCTACGAGGATTTCGCATATGCGCGCCAGCTCCCGTGTGCTTTCGCCGGGGCCGGCGCCCATCATCTCGGAGGTCTTTGCCTCGATGCGCACGGAGGCACCCTGTTTCTCAAACTCGTCCCGCAGCCGCGCAGCCATCGCCAGCGCCCCGGCCTTCCCGGTATGCGCCACCAGGCCAATCAGGGGCGCAGACATGCGAGGAATTCCTTGTTCCCTTCCCCGCCCAGGATGGGCGACTCGATCACGCCCTCCCATTTGCGGCCGAGCGTGCCGGTGACGAAATCGCGAACGCGGCTGACGGCGGCTTCGTGCCCCGCGGGGTCGCGGACGATCCCACCTTTGCCGACCTCGGTTTTTCCCAATTCGAATTGCGGCTTGATCAGAGCAAGGATCACTGCGCTTGGAGTTAGCACCTCGAAAGCGGGTGGCAAGATCAAAGTCAGCGAGATGAAGGAGACGTCGATGACGCCAATCGAGGGCGCCTCGGGGATATCCTCGCGCTTGAGGTGGCGGGCGTTGAGCTTTTCGCGGACGACGACGCGGGGGTCGCTGCGGATTTTCCAGTCGAGCTGGCTGTGGCCGACATCGATGGCGTACACCTTTGCGGCGCCGTGCTGGAGCAGGCAATCGGTAAAGCCGCCGGTCGACGCGCCGATGTCCAGGCAGATGGCGCCGGTGGGATCGACGGCGAAATGACTGAGCGCTGCTTCCAGCTTCAGCCCGCCCCGGCCGACGTAGCGCATGCCGCCCTTGACGATGATCTCTGCGTCGTCGGGCGTTTGGGACCCCGGTTTGTCCACGCGATGATCCCCCACGATGACCTCGCCGGCCATGATGGCGCGCTGCGCTTTTTCGCGGCTCTCGAAGAAGCCTCGGGCTACGAGCAGGGTGTCGAGCCGTTGTTTCGGCGGTTTCAAGCGAAAATTATGGCTTGCGCCGCCGGCGGTTTCAATTGATTAACCTCCTCCCCGCAATGGCCAGCCACGAGTTAAAAGAATCGATTAAAGATATGATGGTCGAAAACCTGATGCTCCGGACCCCCCGGGCGGAGATCGCGGACGATCTGCCGCTCTTTGGTCCCGAGGGGCTCGGGCTCGATTCCATCGACGCGCTGGAACTGGTGGTGTCGCTGGAGAAGCAATTCGGGGTCACTGTGCCGAACTCCGAGGTCGCCCGGAAGGCGCTGGCGACGGTGGAGACGATTGGGGATTATGTGGAGGCCGAACGCGCGCGGGTGGGTTGAGTTTTGGCCTCAGATTAACGCAGATTAGCGCAGATTATTTGGGAGCAAGACCGGGGCTGATTTTTCGAGAGACGCTCGATGCGAGATAACCGGTGACGCTGAATTCGCAGATGCGCAAGAGATGCTCTCTCGCCGATGCATCCCGTCCAAAAATAATTACCTTCCAAACCCAGCCATATATTTCGGATTCGCGGACATATCAGCAGGCCCGTTCGTGACGATCCCGCAAAGTTTCTTCACTCGATCAAAAGCTGTTTTTGCACGGACTGACCGCTGCTTTAAGGATTGTTCCAGCGCCTCGCGGACGAGCGCGGACTTTGGCACCTTCTTCCGCGCAGCCTCAGCCCGTAGCCGCTCGTACAATTCATTCGGTATCTTGAAGGTGATGGTTACCATTTCCTATCCCTCGATTGCCTCCGGCACGTCTCGCTGGCCGCTGACGCAGAAGTCGAGGTCGTGGATGAGGCCGTCTTTTAGACCGTAAATCCAGCCGTGGACGGTGAGGTCCTGGCCGCGCTTCCAGGCGCTGCGGGCTACGGTGGATTTGCAGACGTTGAGGGCTTGCTCGAGGACGTTGAGCTCGCAGAGCCTGTCGAAGCGCTTCTCGTGATCCGTGATGCGGGCGAGGGATTTTTTGTGGCGCTCCTGGACGTCGCGGACATGGCCCAGCCAGTTATCGGCGAGGCCGATCTCCTTGTTATCCAGCACGGCCTGGACGCCGCCGCAGCCGTAGTGGCCGACGACGATCACGTGCTTGACGTGCAGCACCTCGACGGCGAACTCGAGCACGGAGAGGCAATTGAAATCCGAATGGACGACGACATTGGCCACGTTGCGGTGGACGAAGATTTCGCCGGGGGCGAGATCGACGATTTCCGTTGCTGGGACGCGGCTGTCGGCGCAGCCGATCCACATGTACTTCGGCGCCTGCTGGCGGGAGAGATCCTTGAAGAAATAGGGGTTTTCCTTTTCGACGCTGGCTGCCCAGTTGCGGTTGCGTTCAAAGAGTTCCGGCAGTTTTTTCATGGATGGTTCAGATGGCGTTGCGCCCGGTTATTTGAAGGAAGGGCGGCAATTCGCCCATGATGGTTTTGAACAGCTCGAAATCGACCTGCTGCTGGCCGTCGCTCAAGGCCTCGGCCGGGTTCGGATGCACCTCGACGAGCAATCCATCCGCGCCCATGGCGACCGCGCCGCGGCAGAGCATGCGGACGAGGTCGGCACGGCCCGCGCCCTGGCTGGGATCGACGATGACCGGCAGGTGCGACTCCTTTTTTGCAATGGCGACGGCGGCGAGGTCGAGCGTATTGCGCGTGTAAGTTTCGAAAGTGCGGATACCGCGCTCGCAGAGCATGACGTTCGGGTTGCCCTCGGCGAGGATGTACTCCGCGCCGAGCAGCCATTCCTCAATGCGCTCGCTCATGCCGCGCTTGAGGAGGATGGGCTTCTTTGTGCGGGCGCACTCGATGAGGAGCTGGAAGTTTTGCGAATTGCGGGTGCCGATCTGCAGGATGTCCGCGGTGGCGGCGACGTGCTCGACATCCTGCTCGCTGAGGACCTCCGTGATGATCTTGAGGCCGGTCTCCTTGCGGGCGAGGGCGAGCAACTCGAGGCCCTGCTTGCCGAGGCCGCGGAATTCATAAGGCGAGGTGCGCGGCTTGTACGCGCCGCCGCGCAGGACGGTGGCGCCGGCGGCCTTCACCGCATGTGCCGTGGAGAGGAGCTGCTCCTCGCTTTCCACCGAGCATGGCCCGGCCATCATGCAAAAATGCGGGCCGCCGATGAGGACGCCGTCGACATTGATGACGGTGTCCTGCGGATGGGACTCGCGGCTGGCGAGCTTGTAGCGCTTCTGGACGCGCAGGACATTCTCCACCTGCGGGAGGACGATGAGGGACTCCAGGGTGTGATGGGTGCGCTCGTCGCCGATGGCGGCTACCACGGTCTGCTCCGTGCCGATGATGGGGCGGGCGTCGTAGCCGAGTTTCTGCACCTCGGCCACGACCTGGTCGATCTGCTCGCGGGAGGCGTGGGGGCGAATGACGATGATCATGAGACCGGCGAGTCTCCCCAATTCGGGCGGGGCGTGTCCAGTTTTGAGAATGACCACCGGGGCATGCAATTTTCTCTGGCGTCCGGGTTGCCGCCCATGAATGCTCTGGGGATGGCAGATTTTACCGGCGGCGGCATTTATGCCCTGCCCAGCAAGCCGAGATCCATTGGGGACCCCGCGTTCGACCAGCGCATTCGCGAGCTCGTGGAGGCGTGGGGGTGCACCCGCTCCGCCGACCTGGTGCAGGAGATGATCGTGACCGCGCTGAAGATGGGGCGCGAAAATATCTCGGTCGCCGATCTCAAGCTCTTCAACCGCGCGCTGCGGGAGCTGCGGTATGCGGCCCGGGTCTTTGCCCCGTACGCGGCGTACAAGAAGGTGGTGGTCTTCGGGTCCGCCCGCACGCCGGCGTCGGACCCGGCATTCGTGGCGGCCGAGGAATTCGCCCGCAAGATGGTGGCGCTGGATTACATGATCATCACCGGCGGCGGCGATGGCATCATGGGCGCGGCCCAGCGCGGGGCGGGGCGGGAGAAATCATTCGGGCTCAATATCCGGCTGCCCTTTGAACAGCGTGCCAATGAGGTCATCGATGGGGACCAGAAGCTGGTGAATTTCAATTACTTCTTCACCCGCAAGCTGAACTTTGTGAAGGAGACGCATGCGGTGGCGCTCTTCCCGGGCGGGTTTGGGACGATGGACGAGGGGTTTGAGGTGCTGACGCTGATGCAGACGGGCAAGGGGCGCATCTTCCCGCTGGTGCTGATCGATTCGCCCGGCGGCAATTACTGGAAGACCTGGTTCGCCTTTCTTAGCGAGTACCTGCTGAAGCTGGGGCTGGTGGGTGAGACGGATTTCACCTTCTTCAAGATGACCGACAGCGTGGATGAGGCCATCGCGGAGATCACCCGGTTTTACAAGAATTTCGTCTCCTACCGGTGGGTGGGCAAGCGGATGGTGCTGCGCATGAACAAGCAGCTCTCCGACGAGGCGATTGCAAAGATGAATGTCGATTTTGCCGACATCCTGGTCCAGGGGAAGATCGAGCAAAGCGCCGCGCTACAGGAGGAAAAGAACGAGCCTGAGCTGGCTGCATTGCCCCGGCTGATCCTGACGCCCAACCAGCGGCACTATGGGCGCATCCGGCAGCTCATTGACTCGGTGAATGATTTGAGCGAGTAGCTACGGGATCTGCAATTCCATCCCCACCTTTAGTTTCACTGTCCCGTCGACGATGCCGAAATTGACGTCCTGGATGTCCTGCCAGCGGTTGGGGTTATTGTAGAACATCCGGGAAATGGAGCGCAGGGTATCCCCTGACTCCACGCGGTAGGTGCGGGCGCCGGGCGGGATTGGCTTCTCAATGGGATCGGCCGCGCGGATGCCTTTTGATCCGTTCGCCAGCTTGACCTCGTCGCGCATGGCGGAGATTTCCTGGCGGGCCTCGGCAAGGTCCTTTTGCAGTGCGAAGTTCTGGTTCTTCAGACGCGCCGCATCTTTCTGCGACATAAAATCGCCGCTGGAGAGGGTGTTGGTGAGCTTGAAAACATCCTGGTCCGCGAAATTCTTCGCATCGGTCACGTGCGGGCCATTCGGCACCAGCTCCATGTAGCGGCGGAAGTGAGCCAGCGCGGCGACGGGGTTGTCCAGCTTGTCGTCATAGATGAGGGCCATGCTGTATTGCGACTCCGCGGTGGCCGGAGTGCCGTCCAGCGATGCCTCGTACCATTGGATGGCGCCCTGGAAATCGCCCTCCTTCTCCTTTTCCTGCGCCATATCCAGGGCGTTCTCGCCCTTGTGGCTGAAGAGCTGGTCGCACCCGGGCAGCATCGCCGCCAACGGCAGCAGCGCCAGCATCGGGAGGAGTCTCGTTTTCACGCGCGCTTTTAATCCACGCTTTACGCTCATGGCGACCACAAATCGACTGGCCTTGCGATGGCCCGCTAAACCGTGGCGGGCTCGGGCAATTCCATCGTGCCCTTGAACTTCGAGGGCTCCTCTTCGACTCCGAAATGATTCGCGTAGAGCTCCGCAATGCGCGCCATCTCCTCCTCCGACAGCGGCGGGCAATCCGGCGCGGCGGCGAATTCCTTGAGTTGCTCCTCATCGTAAATATTCGGCAACGTCGAGGCGACGCGGTCATCCGCCAGAAGCCAGAGCAGGGCAGCCTGGCCGAGGGTGCGATCCGTGCTCTCCAGGAAGCGGAGTTGATCGACCTTTTTCACACCATTGAGAAGCCATGCCCGGGGGCGGTGGGAGCGATGGTCATTTGGAGGGAACTTCGTCTCCTCCGTGTATTTCCCCTCCAGCATCCCGGAGGAATGCGGCACGCGGATGAGGAACATGGTATCCCTGCCCGCCTCCTCGGCGGCGGCGTGCATCGCCTTGCCGGGGTGTTGTTCCAGTAAATTGTAAATGTGCTGCACGCTGGCGAAATCCCGCTCGCGGATGGCGTTGACCCCTTCGTACAGCCAGCCGATGGCCGGCCCGAGCGCGATGCCGTAGTGGCGGACCTTGCCCTGCTCCTTGAGGCTCTCCAGCGTCCGCCAGACGGCGTCGTCATGGACCTGCTCCATGCGGATATTGTGAAGCTGCAGGAGATCGATCCGGTCGGTCTTGAGGCGCTTGAGGGCGGCGTCGGTCGCGCGGACCAGGGCCTCCGGGGAGAAATCCTGCGGAATCTCCCGCTGGCCCCTGCCCCGCTCCTCGCCGTGATTGACGAAGTCGTAGCCGATCTTTGTGGCGATCACGATCTCGTCCCGGCGCGTCGGGAAGGCCTTCGCAATGTACTCCTCGCTCAGCCCATTGCCGTAGGTATCGGCGGCGTCGAAAAGCGTGACGCCGAGGTCAAACGCCTTGTGCATCAGCGCGAGCGCCTCCCCCTCGGTAAAATTGCCCCACCAGCCGGTGGAGATGGTCCAGAGGCCAAACCCCACCTCGCTGACAGTCAAATCGGTATTGCGATACGTCCGGAATTTCATGACCCCCATCCTAGCCGCTCCCGTCAGGCGCGCAAGCCGGCGGTGTGGGGGGAACCACGGATGGGATTTGGAGTTTGCCGGAACGGCGGGTGAGCGGACATCGGGGGTCGCAACGCATGTGCCGGCTTTTTTGACCACGGATTACACGGATTTTATGGATTACGCGGATGGAGGCTCGGCCTTCGGCGGGTATGATCGGTCAACGCGTCCACCCGCACATTTTCACATTCGGGGCATCCTTAAAATCCGTGTCATCCGTGGTAAAATTTCGTGCAAATCAGGATTGGCGCGCCATCGCCATACGCCTGGATTTTGGGGCATTCGGCTGCGAGAATGGGCCCGGTGGGATTTGAACCCACGACCAAGGGATTATGAGTCCCCTGCTCTAACCGCTGAGCTACAGGCCCGTGAAACGCTGAAAAACACGGCTCCACAATTTGGTGCGGAATGCTCAATCAGGGCGGTACTATGCCCGAGCATTTGCGGGAGGCAAAGAAGATTGGAAGTCGCTCTTTGAATCCAACTTCCGGTCACGAAGCGCATGAGCGCGGGAGGTTTCCACTCGAAATGGATTGACGCTTTGTACTATTTTATCCCACGCTTTGCAGCGGTATGAATTTACGTCGATCGGCTTGCCTGGGAATTCTTTTCACTATCTGCTGGCTTTCGCTTTGCCCTTCATTGCGGGCGGTGTCCAGCCAGCCCTTGGTGGATGATTTGACGTTAAATCTTCCTTCTCCCGGGGATAATACGCTGCACGTTCTTACCCCGACGATGCTGGACCTGGTGTTGATTAATACGGAGACTTCAGGGACGGGGAGTCCTGTGACGTGCTGGAATTATGTGTCGAGTTCCGGTACTTTGACTCTCCCTTCCGTTTCTGAGTACGTTGTTTCAGTCAATGGCCAGCCGGTGAGCGTTGTTTCTTCCGGTTTCAAGCGCAGGCCTCTTTCCGCGCCATTGGCGGTGCGGGATCTTCGGATCGAGAACCACCTTTATCTGCAGCTTTCCTCCTCCATTGCGGACAATTCGGTTGTGACGGTAACCAATCCGGATCAGACGGTGTGGGCGTCATCGGTGATCTTTTCTTCAACGTCCGCCCCGTTGCGGTACAGCCCGGCCATCCATGTGAACGAGGAGGGTTACACGACAGCTCTCCCGAAGAAGGCGATGGTGGGTTATTACTTAGGGAGCATGGGGGAATTACCGATTACCGCGGGTTCGCCCTTTTCGCTGGTGAGCGCCACGACTGGTCAGGTGGTGTACACTGGCACTCTGACGCTCCGTGCCGATGTGGGGTATACTTATACCCCCACCCCGTACCAGCAGGTCTGGCAGGCTGATTTCAGCTCGTTTACGACTCCCGGTACTTATCAGTTGCAGGTGCCGGGCATGGGCGCCTCTTTGCCTTTTGTGATCGATAACAGTCTGGTGATGGGCTTTGCGAGGGCCTACGAGCAGGGCATTTACAACCAGCGTTCCGGGTCTTCCATTGTCCTCCCGTACAGCCGCTTTACCCGGCCTCCAGACCATACGGCGCCTGCGTTTATTCCCATCCCGCAGTCTTCATTTGTAAATGCCTGGAATGATCTGACCTCTGATAACTCCACTTATCCCAATGATCCCAGGGAGACTGCGCCTCTGATGGTAAGTCCTGCGACAGCGCTGTATCCGTTTGTTAATACGGGGACAGTGAACGTGGCCGGGGGGCATTTTGATGCCGGCGACTACTCAAAGTACATTACCGATAGCGCGGCATTTGTTCATTATCTGATCTTCGCGGTCGACAACATCCCCGGTGCGGCGGCTCTGGATAACCTGGGTATTCCGCAGAGTGGAGATGGGATTAGTGATCTGATGCAGGAAGCCAAAATCGAGAGTGATTTTATCGCGGAGATGCAGGATGCCGACGGCGGTTTCTACTTTTTGGTTTATCCGGAGAACCGGAAGTACGAGAATAACGTGCTCCCGCAGAACGGGGATCCGCAGGTGGTATTTCCCAAGAACACGTCGGGCACCGCGGCGGCAGTAGCCGTTTTGGCTGAAATGGCCTCTTCTCCTACTTTCAAGGCGGCCTATCCTCAAGTGGCCGCCCAGTATTTGCAGCAGGCGAATGCCGGCTGGACCTTTTTGATGAATGCGATTGCCCAGTATGGGATCAACGGGTCTTACCAGCAAATCACGCCCTACGGTGACGTGTTTATGCATTACGACGAGTTATCGTGGGCGGCTGCGGCGCTTTTTGTGGCCACTGGGAATCCTGCGTATCAGACGCAGCTTGAACAGTGGTATCCGAATCCGAACGATTCCTCTACTTTCAGGTGGACCTGGTGGAGAATGTTTGAGGGGTATGGTTGCGCATGCAGGGATTTCGCGTTTGCGGTGCAGAGCGGCCGATTGACAGCCTCGCAGGTCGATCCCAATTATCTGGCTGCCTGCCAGCAGGAGGTGGTCTTGGGGGGTAGCGACGCTTTGCTCCGTTCCCAGCAATGCGCGTACGGGAGTGCTTTCGATTCTGACAGCAAACGGTGCCAGACGGCCGGCTGGTATTTTTCCAGCGACAGGGCGTTCGATATGACTGCCGCTTACCTTCTGGATCCGAATCCATCGTTTGTGGACTCAATTTTGACCAATATGAATTTCGAGGGCGGGTGCAACCCTCAGAACCTCTCTTATATTGAAGGTTTGGGCGTCAAACGTCAGCACGATATCGTCAGCCAGATTTACCAGAACGACAAACGGCGCCTTCCGCCGTCAGGGATCCTGGTCGGCAACCTGATTCAAGGGTTTGCCTGGCTTAATAATTACGGCTCAGACCTGGGGGCGCTGACATTTCCCAACGATGGGCTTAGTTCAGGCCAGTTTCCGTTTTACGACAGGTGGGGCGATTCTTATAACACGACGGCGGAGATGGAGACGGAGAATCTGGCGCGGGCGCTGGCGGCAGTTACTCTTCTGGCCGCCCAGACACCTGCCGCATCGGTTGCCTGGACTCCGCCGAATGGTACGATTTCGGTTCCTGCGGGCTATTCAGTAGCGGGGCAGCCGATGACGGCTTCCTTGAGTATCCCGGGCATGGATTTGACCGGCGCAAGAGTTGTGTGGGAGACGGGTGGGCAGGCTCCTCAATTTTCCGGGTCCACCTGGACGTTTAGTCCAGTGGGAACGGGCTCTCAATGGTTGGAAGCGGAGGCGGCGTGGCCGGATGGACGCCGCGTGGCGTCAGCGACCACTTTTCAAACTTGCGCGAGCGTTGGATTCCCCGCGCTGACTTCCGATAGCAACACGATCGCGCTCTATCATTTCAATGGCAGTTATGCGGATAGCGGGACGAATGGGCTGACTCTCACGGCTGCGGGGAATACCGTCCTAACCTCCAGCAATACTGGCTGGAACCCGAATCCTTCCGGCGAGGTCGTTCGTTTTTCGAATTTGGGGGATACGCTGTCGGTGACGGTTCCCTATACTCTGCTTTTCCCGAAGGCGTCTGCCGCTCCATTGTCTCTCGAGGTTTTGATTTATCCGCGCGCTTATAAGGCATACTCGGTGTCGAACTATGCTGTGGCGTCTCTTTTCCAGAATTATGACGCCACCCTGGAGGTGGAGGATGGGAAGTGGGATTCTCCGGCGGTTCCGTTTGTTTACGGGGCTGCCACAACGGTGCTGACTGCGGCCCAGTGGAATTCCGCAGTGGCTCTGAACACCTGGCATTCTGTGAAGCTCACTTTGACTTCCGCGGGGCTTGTCTCCTGTTATATCGACGGGAATTTGATCTCCAGCAGTACCGTCTCGTTCAATTTTGGGCGGAAAACCAATTGGGTCTTCACTCTCGGGAATGAGGATGCGGATATGGCCGAGTTCAGGGTCAGCAATATTGTCAGGTAAGTAACACGGCGCGCGGAGTTCACGCCCGGGATCACTGCTTGAGGAAGTGGTCCCAGTCGCGGATCCCGTGCAGGTTTGCAATGAGGATTGTGGCGGGGAGCTCGCGAGGCGCGACGGGCTCCTTGCGCAAACGGAGGCCGGCCTCGTGGGGCAGCCGGTTTGCCTTGCGGGAATTGATTTCCTTGTGGGCCAGGACGCAATTCTCCCACGATGTCCGGCCGCCGCGCGAGCGCGGGATGACGTGATCGACGTTGCCCTCGTGGGGCGCGAGCTTGCGGCCCGTGTACTGGCAGGTGCCGCCGTCGCGACGCCAGATGTTCCGCGAGGAGAACTTCGGGCGGCGCTTGGGGACCCTGGCGTAAGTGGCGAGGACCATGACGGTGGGAATGCGGACGCCGCCATGGACGGTCTGCACGGCATTGTCCCCAGGGCGCACGGGAAGCGTGAGCCATGCGGTCCATTGGACCGGGCGCATATCGCCGCTCTCCGCGATATCGAGCGCGGTGGCCGCGCCGGTGGCGAGCATGCAAAACGCCTGGGCGGGGGTCTTGACATGGATCGCCTGCCAGTTGCGGTTTAGCACCAGTACGGTGTTTTTATGGAGGGCGTTGTTCATGGTTTGGTTACTAAGTCAATATTGGCACGATTCGGGTGATGGCGGTGTTCGTTCCTTTTTGTCACAAGGAGTTGCCCCGCCGGCGTTGCGAAGTGCAACAACCGGCGAGGCGTTTTTCCCCCTCCAATTCAAACGGCGAGCGCGTACTGGCGGAAGAATCCGTTCAGCACTTCCACATCGCCCGCGCTTTCCTCGGGATCAGTGAGGTGTTGAAGCCTGGGCAATTCATCCTCAATGAAGCCCGAGAGGACCTCGACCGGCGGCGCGACCGCAAGCTCCTCGCCGGCCTGCTTGCGGAGTACGAGATCGTCGAGCGCGTGGCGCACGACGGATTCGTAGAGCACGCCTTCGACCAGATGCGCGAATTGCATCGGCGCGGGAGAGCCGAATTGCTCGATCCAGCGGCAGGCCAGCAGCGGGCGGAAGACATACAGATACTTCTTCAGGCTTACTTCCCGCCGGCCACGCAGATAATCGCGCCAGTTACCCTCTGCCATATGCAGGTAATGGCGGAAGCAGCGCCGCGGCGAGTAAAACTCCGTGGCGATCGCTCCGAACTGGGCGACAAATGCAGGATCGTACCGATAGACCACCGGCGATCTCAGCCACTCGAGCAGGGGCGGATTGCTCTTGCGCAGGAGGCGCAACGTCTTGCGCAATTCCCATCCGCTGACATCGAGATCGTTGGAGATCGGCTGCTCGATCACGTCGCGCCGCTCCTCGACGGAGAGATACCAGTCTCGCTGATGGACATAGAGGAAGCGTACGTCGTAGTCGCTATCGCGCGAGGCAAAGCCCCATGCGCGGCTCCCGCTCTCGCACGCATAGAGCACGCGGATGTTCTGCTCGCTTTCAAGGCGGGCCAGCGTGTCGCGCACACGCTCTGGGACTTCGTTCCCGTGCATGGGGAACCTCCTTTCTGGTTTTGGGTTTCACTGACAATGGTTGCCCGTGGAGGTTATGCTCCCCCGACTCCTGGGTGTAGGCCAGGCGCGTTGCTATTACGCCAACGGGCATGTTGCATGGATGAATTGGCTCCCGAGCATGGCTCTGCCCCACGATCTCCTGATCCAAAGTCAGGCGTCCTACTAGTTAGACGACTCGGGAAGTAAGTGGCGGGCCGCCGGGGTAATGCTCCCCATTCAACGGATTAAAAGTCCGTTGCATCACTTTAATGCTTCCGGCCCGATAAAAATGGCACCCGTGGCCGGACTCGCACCGGCTAGGACTCGCTTGAAAGACGAGGCGCTCGGCTCTTTGCATTCACGGGCGAAGCGAGAGATCCTCCCGCCAGGACTCGCACCTGGACTGCGCCCTCATCTAGGACTCAACGGGTATAAGCCGTTCGTGCTGCTTTACACTACGGGAGGCCGACTCAAGTCATTTGCTATCAATGGCGGAACGCGGAGGGCATGCTCCCCATACGCCTGAGGCGTACGATTTCCTTAGCAGGGAATCCCGGCTCGCTTGTCCGGTTCACGTTCCATAAATTGGTGCCCGTGGCAGGACTCGCACCTGCACTGGACCGGGTTTGAGCCGGGTGTCTCTGCGTTGGACTACACGGGCGCTGCTCCCGGCTGGATTCGCACCAGCACTGAGCCGGGGTAGGAGCCTGATGAATAAGTGGGATATGCTGCGTTGCGCCGATTTTTGGGCTGTGCAAGACACGACGATGGAGCATACCCGCAGTGGGTCTGTGACCGAGAGGCAACACAGCACAGCCCAAAAATCGGCGCAACCCTTCGGGCGAGGCCAACTTGGGCCATCTGGCGGCGTTGCTCGCTCCTTACAGCCCCATGCGGGGATGCGCGTTGCTCGCGCCTTGCCATATGGCCCAAGCTGACCTCGCGCAACATACCCCAGTTTTTCATCAGACTCATTATGGAAAAAGTGATCATCATCGGCACCGGATGCGCGGGCCTTACCGCGGCCATCTACGCCGGGCGCGCCAGCTTCGAGCCGCTCGTCCTGGAGGGCCGCGAGCCGGGCGGGCAGCTCTCCACCACGACGCTGGTGGAAAATTTTCCCGGGTTTGTCGATGGAATCGACGGGCCGATGCTGATCATGAATATGAAGTCGCAGGCGCAGCGTTTCGGGGCGCGCTTCCAATATTCGACCGTAACCGCCTTTGAACCGAAGGGGGACCACGTGAGCCTTCAACTCGACGGGGCGGAGTGGATCGATACGCGGACGCTCATCATCGCCAGCGGGGCCTCGGCGCGG
>Ga0302319_10007026_pt1 | contig 22215 bp, 22 predicted proteins | sample Bog_T0_2_FD_203319 | JGI IMG/M metagenome (GOLD analysis project Ga0302319, IMG submission 203319) | Peat permafrost microbial communities from Stordalen Mire near Abisko, Sweden - Bog_T0_2 | ecosystem: Environmental > Terrestrial > Soil > Wetlands > Peat | place: Sweden: Abisko, Stordalen Mire... | reverse complement strand
GGATTCGCGAATCCTACGCCCAGGCTCTCGGCAGGCTGGGAGCTGATCTGTCGACAATTGAGGAAGGCGAACAGGATGCAGCTCTCGGCAATGGCGGTCTGGGCCGTCTGGCCGCCTGTTTCCTCGATTCGCTCGCGACTCTGGATATGCCCGCCTGCGGTTATGGCATTAACTACGAGTACGGCCTGTTCAGGCAGGAAATAGACAACGGATACCAGCGTGAGAAGCCGGAAAACTGGCTCGCGCAAAGCAGCCCCTGGGAGATCCCGCGTCCGGACGACTTGTGTTTCGTGCCCGTTTACGGACGCATCGAGCACTCCCGGGACCGGAAGGACGCCTATAACCCAATGTGGATGGACTGGAAGGTGCTCGTAGGTGTTCCCTACGACATGTTGGTCTCCGGGTACGGCGGAAGAACCGTCAATCTGCTGCGGCTCTATTCGGCGCGATCTTCCCACGACTTCGACATGCAGATCTTCAACAGCGGAGACTATTTCAAGGCCGTGGAGCAGAAGATCGCCTCCGAAACAATATCGAAGGTGCTCTATCCTTCGGACGCCATGGTCGCGGGACGAGAACTGCGGCTCATCCAGGAATACTTCCTCGTGGCCTGCGCGACGCGGGACATTGTCCGGAAATTTGAGCGCAATCACAAGACATTCAGTGGGTTCGCGTCCAAAGTGGCCATACAACTCAACGACACCCATCCCGCATTGACCGTGGCGGAACTGATGCGCGTCCTGGTGGACGAGAAAGATCTGGAATGGGAGGAGGCCTGGAACATTACGCAGGCCACTCTCGGCTATACCAATCACACGCTTGCACCGGAAGCCCTCGAGAAGTGGCCGGTGCCCTTGCTTGAGAAGGTGCTGCCACGGCATCTGCAGATCATCCTGGAGATCAATCGGTGTTTTCTCGATCGGGTCTCCTCTACTCAGACCGGCGCTCAGGAAGGGAGCGCCGAGCGCATCCGGCGGCTATCCCTGATTGAGGAGTCCACACCCAAACAGGTGCGCATGGCAAATCTGGCCATGTTAGGCAGTCATTCGATCAATGGCGTCTCGGCGATTCATACGGAACTGGTCAAAACCTCGCTCGCACCCGATTTCTTCGAGTTATTTCCGGAACGATTCAATAACAAGACCAACGGCATCACGCCGCGGCGCTGGTTGTTGCAATCCAATCCGGCGTTGGCAAGCCTGATCACCTCCGCGGTGGGCGAAACGTGGATCACGGACCTCGATCGGCTCCGGGGGCTCGAATGCCTCGCGGACGATGCGGGTTTTCAGGCCGACTTCGATAAAGTCAAGCGGGCGAACAAGGTGCGGCTGGCGGCCATCGTTAAGGATTTACTTCGGCTCAACGTCGACCCCGATTCGCTCTTTCATATTCAGGTGAAGCGAATCCATGCGTACAAGCGGCAGTTGCTCAACGTGATGCATATCATCGACGACTATCTGTCGCTGGTCGAAGACGGCCAGCATCCCTCGGCTCCGCGGACCTACATTTTCTCCGGCAAGGCCGCGCCGGGGTATTGGCTTGCCAGACAGGTGATCAAGTTGATTCACAACGTCGGAAAGGCGATCAACAACGATCCCCGTGCCCGCGACTGGATCCGGGTCGTCTTCATTCCGGACTACCGCGTCTCGCTGGCGGAGAAGATCGTCCCCGCGGCCGATCTCAGTGAGCAGATATCCACCGCCGGAACGGAAGCCTCGGGAACCGGGAATATGAAGCTGGCGCTGAACGGGGCCGTCACTATAGGTACCCTCGATGGCGCCAATATCGAGATTCGGGAGGAGGTCGGCCAAGACAATATGTTTATCTTCGGATTGAACGCGGAGGAAGTTCGCATCATGCGTGAAGGGAAGTCCTACCGGCCCTGGGACTATTACGCCCGCGATCCGCGTGTAAAGAGAGTCGCCGATACGTTTTCTTCCGGTCTGTTCTGTCCGGATGAACCGGATCTCTTCGCCTGGATCTTTGCCAACATACTCGATGCCGGCGACGAGCATCTCCACCTGGCAGATTTCCATTCGTACGCCGAGGCCCATGAAAGGGCGGGTGTCGCGTATTGCGATCGGAGTCGATGGACCCGGATGGCGATTCTGAACGTAGCGCGGGCGGGAAAGTTTTCAAGCGATCGTACGATCTCGGAATATGCGAAAGAGATCTGGGACGTAAAAAGATCCCGCCCGGTCCAGGCACCGGCGAACATCGCAGCGGCGCTCGCGTACAGGTCCGTCGCATGATTCTCACACAAGGAGATACGATCCTCGTTGTGAGCCGGCGTCTTTTCGCGAACGAGGAGATTCTGTATTTTATCGGCGCGGTCGATGAGTACGAATCCGGAATGGCAAAGGCCACCGGGCACTCGTTTCTCTGGGACCAGAGTAATGGCGTAATGGTGGAGAAGAGTAAGGCCCGGACGAAGATTCTGGCACTCTCTTCCGGACTCCTTCTGGTCCATCTGTTACCGGGAAGTGTGGTGTTCGACGCGCTGAAGTTTGCGGTGATCGACGGCAGCCTGACACTGTCGGACGGGGACCGGTTTGCGATGAACCTGGCGGAGCACACTCACGAGGGGAGGGCGTAGCAGGCCGCAGGATCGTTACTTAGCTATCGGCCTCACGCCAGCCCCGCCCCTGTTCGATCCGGCGGCATGCACTTGTGCGCGTCCTGCCTGATCGCCTGACTTAGCTTTGGATGCTCCCACGCCCCGGCCTGAGGCTCGCCAGACTGGTCGGACGAAATTGCCCGGCTGCCTCTTTTCCCGGCACGCTGGCTCGATCCGGCCCAGCCCCGCTGGAAACGGACTCAACGGCCAGGTTCCGATAAGCGAAGAGCGCCAGTTCGAATCGGTCGTTAGCTCCGGTTTTCTGGTAAAGCCGCGTCAGGTATGCCTTCGCGGTGCCTTCGGCTATCCTCATGCGAAACGCGATTTCCTTATTCCTCAATCCCTGCGTCAGCAATCCGATAATCTGACCCTCGCGCGGCGTCAGTCTTACCGTTCGCGTGCTGAGCATTTTGCGGCTCAATTCGTCTTCCAGCCATACTCGCCCCGCTGCAACCGCCTTCAGGCATTCTGCACAGACCTCAAGCGATCCGTACTTATCGAGGACGCCCCGCACACCCAGTTCTATCGCCTGGCGCAAGAACTCCGGCGCAATGCTGTCGGCCCACAGGATCACCGCGGTCAAGGGCACCAGCGATCTGACTTTATTAAGGAGATCCAACGTAAGTTCCGGACTTACATCGATGATGACCACGTCGGGACGCTCCTTCTCCAACCGGGCCGGCAGATCTCCGGGTTCCGTACAGCCGGAAGCGTCGTACCCCTCGGCCTCCGTAGTCAGGGTCAGGAATCCTGCCGCCGTGACCGGATGTCGCGAAAACACAACCACTTTTTTCTGGCCATCGGTACCGCGGACGCGTCTTGGGGGCATGAGGAGTTCCGGGCTATCCCGTACTTACTCTTGCCTTATCGGCCGCACCACCCCAAAACTATAGAGTCCGCCCCGTGGCGCAGCCACTCTCGAAAATACCCTCCCGCGATGCTTCAGCTTGTGGGGTCGCGCAGGCGCTCTCGAAGTTGAATGCGAAGTCCTTGTTCGTCATCCCGGACTTTGCCCGCCTGGCGGCCGGAGAACACTCGGGTCTGCCCCGTCGGCGCTCGTGCCGACGCCTCTTCCGCCTGAAGGTCTCCGGAGGGCCGAATGCGTGTTTACTGATCTTTCGACGATGCGCAGGAAGTTCGACCCTCATAGCTCCGGCGTCCCTCACTCATTCCGGCGCTTTTCCCCGATCCCCGGCTCCATTCAGACCCCGCCAACACACGTACCCCACAACCGGAAATAGCGCCGTAACCCGAAACGCCAACTCGTATTCGGCATGGTCGAACATGCGCCCGAACAAAGGCATCATGATTGCAACCACCGCGCCCCAGGACCCCGCGCCCAACCCCGCCAGCAACCCTGCCTGGCTGCCGGGAAGTTCATGTGTCACATAGGAGACCGCCAGCACCACCAGGCCCGCGCATGAAAACATCTCCAGCCACATCGCCGCCAGCACAGCGGGTCCGCTCGCGAGCGAATGAGCGAAGAAAAACGGCGTTCCGCAAACCATCGCGGCAAACATCAACCCGCGGTACTTCGGTCCCGTCCGGTCCAGAATCGCTCCCCATGCGAAGTACCCGGCTTCCCACGCCGAAGGTGGAATCCACAAGACCTTGCCCAGTGTCGCCTGGCTCCAGCCAAACCGCGCGTGCAGATAAAGCGAGGAATCGTAAAGGATGAAGCCCAGCGGCAGCGCCCCCACGCCGTAAACCAGAATGTAGGCCCACAACGCCCGGTTCCCCCACGGCAATCGCTCGGTGCTGAACACCACCCCGCGATCCACAGTCGCCCCCACCTGGTTCCACAGTATGAGCCAAAGCAGCCCGAACAAACCCGTCGCCAGAAACACTCCATGCCATCCGAACCACAGCGCGATCGGCGTCACAATCAGTGGCGCGATCATGGCGCCCAGCGACCCGCCGCTATAGGCCACCGCCAGTCCCTTGCCGCGCTTCGATGGCGGCAGTGTCTGCGCCACAGTTCGCAACCCACCCGGGAAGGTCGCCCCCTCGCCTGCTCCCAATAGCGCGCGCGCAGCCGCGAAGCTCCAGAACCCTGTGGCCCACGCATGCGCCGTGCTGGCTACGGTCCAGATTCCCACTGCTACTGTCATCCCGCGTCGCACTCCCACCCGGTCCAGCAGATGTCCCCATAGAGGATTTCCCAGCATGTAGGCGTACGAGAAGCACGCGATGATGATGCCGTATTGCTCGCCCGAAAGATGCGTTTCCCGCAGAATCGTCGGCGCCAGGATCGCCAGCGCGTTCCGGTCCACATAGCTCAGCAGCGAAACCAGCAGCATGGAAATGGCGGGAAGCCATCTCTCGCGGGGTGCAGGGATCGGCTCGTCCGCTTTGGCGCGATTCTCGACTGGGGCAGGGGGCGAAATAACTAGCAACCTAACAGATGATACACTGGCTTTGCCCGGTTAAAACCCGTTTCGCCTTCCAGCCGATGCTTCTTCCCAGAGAATTCGTAACTTACCTTTCGCGCCAGATCGTCCAGCGGATCACCGGATCCGCCATCGAGACGCAGTCGCCCGAGCGCGTCATCGCAATCGTCGACACCGTCATTAACGACGAACTTGCCGCCGAAGACAAGCTCAACGACGAAGTGCGCGATCTGCTGGAAGAATACAGCGATTACATGCGCCGCGAGAGTATCAGCTATCAGGACATGTTCCGCAAGATCAAGAACACCCTGGTGCAGAAGAAGAAGATCGTGCGCGCTTCCGGCCGCGATACCGGCGACGGCATGAAGCTTTCACGCGACAAGATTACCGACATCTCGCACAAGCTGGTGGCTCTCATGCGCAAGTCCCGCGACCTGCGCCTGAAGAAGGATCAGAACGACGCCCGGCTCGACATCGTCAAGGCCTTTACCGAAATCCTTCAGGTGGAAGAAAAGGCCGACCGCGCCTCGCGCGACAAGGTCCGTTCGCTGAAAAAGGAAGTCCCCGAAGGCAGCGAAGAGTTCGACATCCTCCAGAAAAAATACTACGCGGAAGAGTTGAAGAAGTACGGCATCGAATTCGCCGGTCGCTGACTTGTTCATGAAATACCTCGAAATGATCCGTCTATCCGCGACTGCGCAACATAGTGGCGATCGCCACCATCGCGACCCCAAAGCACGCTCCCACACCAGTCAACTGAACTATGTCTACGGTCCGGATAGCAGCCAGCCTGCCCTCAGTTGCCATGAGGGAGAGCCCCCCGATGCCCGCCAGAATTCCGATCAACACCGCCGCTTTTGGTTTCCTCATAGCAGATAAGCTTATCACCAAATAACCGCTTCGCCCGGCTTCAAATCCCAAACCTTCGTATCGGGCACCAACTTCTGCAGTTGTTCGGGTCTCCCGATCAGCGGCGGGAAAGTGCCGAAATGCATCGGGATCACGGTCGGTATCTGCAACAGACGGCACGCCACCGCGGCCTCGCGCGGACCCATCGTAAACAGGTCGCCGATCGGCAAAAACGCCAGGTCGGGCTTATAAAGCTCGGCGATCAGCGCCATATCGCTGAACACGTTCGTATCTCCGGCAAAATAAATCGTCCTGCCATCCTCGAACTTTAGTACGTAGCCCGCCGCTTCGCCGCCATAGACGATGGTTCCATTCGGCTCCGTGATGCCGCAGCTGTGTACTGCGTGGGTCATCGTGACCCTCACGGAACCCACCAGTTGCGATCCGCCCTTGTTCATCGGGCAACAGTGGCACACGGCTTTCGTTTCCAGCCAGTGGCAGGCCTCGTAGATCGCCACCACTTTCGGTAGAAAGCGCTTCGCCAGACCTACCGCGTCGTGAATGTGGTCGAAATGCCCGTGCGAGACGAGAATGGCGTCGCACCGCTTAATATCAAATCCGGCCGGATACAGAGGATTGCCTGTGAGCCAGGGATCCAGGATCAGCGTCTCACCGCCGGGCAGAACGAGTTGAACGGTACCGTGACCGAGCCAGGTAATCTCCATGTCGAAATTATGTCACGCCGAAAGCCCGCAACAACGCTGCAGCCTTCAACTGCGTCTCATCCCACTCAGCGCCCGCGTCGGACTGCGCCAGCACTGCGCCGCCCGTCCCTATACTCACCCGTCCGCCCTGGAACACCGCTGTGCGAATCACGATATTGAGATCGGCGGATCCATCGAATCCGAGGTAGCCGATACTGCCCGAATAGATCCCGCGCGCCGCCGGCTCCAGACGGTCGAGGATCTCCATCGCGCGAAGCCGCGGCGCTCCGGTCATTGAGCCGCCGGGAAAGGCAGCGCGCAGGCAATCGACCGCGGTTGCGCCTGGCCGAAGCTGGGCCGTGATTGTGCTGACCAGTTGGTGGACCGTCGCGTAGGATTCCACCTGCATCAGAGCCGGAACCTGAACGGATCCCGCCTGCGCCACCCGCCCCAGATCGTTGCGAATCAGGTCGGTAATCATCAGGTTCTCAGCCCGGTAACGCGGGTGCGTCTCCAGCATATGGCGAAAGAGTTCGTCTTCTTCCTCCGTGCGCCCGCGCGGCAGCGTGCCCTTGATGGGGCGCGATTCCACCCGGCCCGAAGGATCGAGGCGCAGAAAACACTCAGGAGACGAGCAGGCAATCTCCAGGTCGCCGAATCGCAGATAAGCCGAGTAAGGCGCCGGATTCACCTGCCGCAGCGCTTCATAGTAGTCGAGCGCCGGGACATCGGTTTCAAGGTCGATCTGATTGGTGAGACAAAGCTCATAGGCCTCGCCTTCCCGCAGGCAAGCAAGGCACTCGTGGATTCTCCCGAAGTACTCTTCGCGCAGCATCCGCGGCCTTGCCGCCGGGACCAGCCTGCTCCGGGTGAGCCCGGCCGGTGCAGACGTCTCCTCCAGCCGCACCACATCATCCATCCGCATCAGCATCGCATCCGGAAATGGCGACTGATGCGAAACGGGCGAACCGCAATCCTGCCGCAGTTCGTAACCGAAGTAACCCACGTAACCGCCGGGGAAGGGAACGGTCGGCGGCACGCGGTTGGCACGCAGGGTCTCGTCCAGGTAATCGAACAGCGTTTGATTGCGCCGTTCCACAAGTCCATCCCGCGAAATTGTCAGCTCCCGTTCCGCCGCCCGGTAGCTGACAATCTCGCGCCCCGCACCCATAAACGACCGATGGTCGCGCCGAGTCTCTCGTGAGCTATCCAGCCAGAACGCGTAAGGCTCGTTCGCGAACCGTCCCCGAAACGCTTGAATACGCGGCGCCTGACGCGCTCTCTTCGGCGCGGGCGCCGCCTTCAGAAAGTTCCGAATCAGCGTAAGTCCGTGCTCGGAAAGAATCGACTCCGGATGGAACTGCACGCCCCACAGCGGTCGCGTCTCATGGCGCAATGCCATCACCGAGCCCTCGGGCGTCCACGCGATCTTCCGCAACTCCGCGGGCAGCGGTTCCGCGACGGTCAGTGAATGGTATCGAACGGCCTCGAATCGCCCGGGGATGCCTTCAAACAATGCATCCCCGTCGTGCTCAATCTCGCTTACAGTGCCGTGCTCCGGGGCCGTCCGCGCGACCTCGCCGCCGAACTCAAGGGCGATCCCCTGATGCCCCAGGCATACGCCCAGAACAGGCACTTTCGCATCGCGGATTACGTCGGCCGAGACCCCGAAATCCCGCGCATTGCCGGGGTGTCCCGGACCAGGGGAAATGATGATGGCGTCGAATTCTCCGAACTCCACTTTCTCGTCGTTCCGCATCACCACGGGCAACTCGCCGGTAATGGCTGCAACGGCATGCGCCAGGTTCCAGGTAAACGAGTCGTAATTGTCGACGATCAGGACGCGCAGGGGAGCCGTCACTACGCTAGGGCCGCAATGAGGCCACGAGCTTGGTGCTGCCGGGGCCGAGGTGGATATGGGCACCCGTTGCCTTGTGGGCGATTGCGGCCCGGAAAGCGAAGAACGGAATGTGATTCCGCGTGAGGTAACGGATCAGCCATGCGCCTTCGGTCTGGTCCGGACTCAGTGCAATGTCGATCCGGCCGGCGTGATTGAAACCCAACGCCTTGTGAACGGCCGTCTGTCCATCGGCACTCACCGGAATCAGGCGGCTGAAGGCCGTGAAGTAGGCCGCGGAGATTTTCTCGAAGTCGGCGCGAGTGAAAACGCCATTGCCGTCGTAACGCGTATACAGTTGGCCGTTCCACTCGGGATGCGCCTCGGCTTCGGTTTCCACTTCGATGCGTTCTTTTTGCTGCGCAAGATCCCGCACCAGACGATCCCGTTCCGTAGCCAGGTCCACTTCCAGTTGTGCGCTGAGAACGTCGGCCGTCGTGGCCTGCGCTTCGTCGCGGGAAATGACGCCCGAGGCGACCAATTTATTGGCCTGCGCCACGTGTCTTTCGCGTCTCAGGAGCATCCGCTCGGCAACCGTCACCATCTGGTCAGCCTGCTCGACTGTGAGGTCGCGCGTGTAGGCACTGAAGCGGAGGATCGACATGTCCTTCGCGTCCTGCAGATCGTCCTGCGCTTTGTTGAGGTTGTTCAGGGGCATCGCCCCTTGCTGCACCAGACCACGGATGCGGTCCAGATTCAGCTGCGCCCGGATTACACCCGGATCGGAGAGATCCGGCTGGACCTCAGTGGATTCAACGGCCGGATTGGCCGACGCATCGGAAGTCGCGGAAGCGACCGGCGGAAGTGCCGATTGACCCCACAAAACCCCCGCTGCCAGCGCGGCAATAAATGTCAGTGAAATACGCAAGCTTACTTCTATAGTACGATAGCGGTCAGGGGCGAACTCTGGCGCAAAAGAAAACAGCGACAAAAAAAGTACCAAAGGCAGTACCAGCGAAGGCGGCTAAGGAACCGGTGGCAAAGGTCGCCGTAAAGAAAGCTGTCCGGAAAGCGGCGCCGAAAAAGGTTGCCGATCCCACCTGGCTCGTGGCCGTGCGGGCAGCCGAGGAAAAGAAGGCGCTCGATATCAAAGTGCTTGATCTGACCGGCGTCTCGTCGTTCACAGACTACTTCGTGATCTGCACCGGTTCGAGTTCCAAACAGAACCAGGCCATCAGCGACGAGGTCGCGTGGAGGCTGAAAAAGCTGGGCGAACTGCCTCTCAGCGTGGAAGGCTACCAACAGGCGGACTGGGTGCTGACCGACTACGGCGACATGGTGGTTCACTCGCTGACTCCCAAAGCCCGGGCGTATTACGATCTCGAACGCCTGTGGCGCGAAGGCAAGCCCGTGGAAATTCCGGCCGAAGCGCCGCCTGCGGCACGTAAGCCTGCCGTTCGCAAGGCTAAGCCCGCGAACGCAGAAGCTCCCGCCGCGGGATGATCCGGCGGTGAAGATCTTCCTTTACTACATCGGGAAACCGAAGGACGCGCACGCCAACGCCATGGCCGCCGATTACATCAAGCGGGCCGGTCATTTTGCCCCGTCCACCATGGCGGAGATTCGTCCCGAGCGCACCGATCCGTGGGAGAAGCACCCCACGGCAAAAAAAATTCTGCTCGATCCGGCAGGCAAGGCGCTCGAATCCAATCAGTTCGCCGCTCTCATCGAAAAGGCGGAGATGCAGGGGCACGATCTGGTCTTCGCCATCGGCGGGCATTCGGGCCTGCCGGAGGCGTGGCGAAAGCGGGCCGATCTGCTGGTTTCGCTCTCGGCCATGACCATGCCGCACGAACTCGCCCGCGTCGTCCTTGCCGAGCAGATATACCGGGCGTTTACAATATTGCGTGGGCACCCGTATCCGCGCTGAACGCTCCGTCCGCCCCTTTTGAAATAACGCCCCATGCCCTGGTTTAAGCGAGATTCCGATTCCAAGCCGCACGCCGATGCCTCCGAGCGCACCGTGAAGACCGAAGGCCTGTGGCTCAAGTGCGACGGCTGCCGCGAGATCATCTGGAAGAAAGATCTCGAGCTGACGATGCGGGTTTGCGGCAAGTGCGGCCATCATTTCCGCCTGGACGCCCGCGCCCGCCTCGCGATGCTGTTTGACAACGGCGAATACACCGAATTCGATACCGCTCTCAGCTCTTCCGATCCGCTCCGGTTTGTCGATCAAAAACCCTACGCCGAGCGCCTCAAGACGATGCAGGCAGCCACCTCGCTTTCTGACGCGCTCATCGCCGGCGACGGTTTGCTCGAAGGTCGTCTGGTGCACATTTGCGCGATGGAGCCCAAGTTCATCGGCGGCAGCATGGGCGCCGTAGTGGGCGAAAAGATCGCGCGCGCCATCGATCGGGCGCTGGTGGATAACGGCCCGGTCATTGTCGTGTCCGCTTCCGGCGGCGCGCGCATGCAGGAAGGCGCGGTGAGCCTCATGCAGATGGCCAAGATCTCCGCCGCGCTCATGAAACTCGACGAAGCCCGCGTGCCTTACGTCAGCGTTCTGACCGACCCGACGACCGGCGGCGTGACCGCCAGCTTCGCGATGCTGGGCGATTTCAACATTGCCGAACCGGGCGCGCTCATCGGCTTTGCCGGTCCACGCGTCATCGAACAAACCATCCGCCAGAAGTTGCCCGAAGGATTTCAGCGCAGCGAATTTCTGGTCAGGCACGGAATGCTGGACGCCGTGGTGTCGCGCTCCGGCATGAAGGCCTGGATCGCCACGGCGCTCGATATGCTTGTCGGGAAAGTGCCGGCAGGCGCAAACCGCCCCACCAGCGCTGCTGCATGAACCCGGGCGGTCGCACTTACGCCGATACGGTTCGGTTCCTTTTCTCCCTCGGACATGAACTGAAGGTCGTGAAGTGGGATCTGGAGCGGATGCGCGTGCTCCTCGCCGAACTGGGCGATCCGCATAAGCGAGGCCGCTTCGTCCACGTGGCGGGCACGAACGGCAAAGGTTCCGTCTGCGCCCTGATGGAGTCCGCGCTGCGTGCCAGCGGTTTGCGCGTTGGCCTCTACACTTCGCCGCATCTGGTGAGTCCGCGTGAAAGAATCGTCGTCGACGGCCGGATGATTTCGGAAGACGACTGGGTCGCGGCATTCGATGCCGTTCACGCTGCGTCCGAGAAGCTGCTGGCTACCGAGGCGATCGACGCTCATCCAAGCTTTTTCGAAACCGTAACCGCGATGGCGTTCGTCGCCTTTGCCCAGGCCGGCGTGGAGATGGTCGTGCTCGAAACCGGGTTGGGGGGGCGCCTGGATGCGACTAACGTGGTCGAACCGGAGGTGGCCGTAATTACGCCCATCGATTTCGATCACGAGGCCTTTCTCGGCTCCGCCATCGAGTCGATTGCGGCCGAAAAGGCCGGGATTCTGAAGCCGGGCCGCCCCGCGGTGTTCGCCGCGCAGCGTCCGGAGGCGCTTCGCGTACTGGAAAACCGAGCGCTCGAACTCGGTATTGCGGTGCGCCACTCGTCCGATTGGCGCGTCGAGGATCTTCGGTTGGGAAGATACGGGAGCCGGTTTGTTCTGGTGCGGGATGAGGAACTGCCTGTGGAATGCGCACTCCCCGGCGCGCATCAGGTGGAGAATGTGCGGACCGCGGTTGCCGCGCTGTCGTTCCTCGGGACTCCGGAGGCGGCAATCCGTGCGGGAATCGCGAGGGCGCGCTGGCCAGGACGCCTGGAGCGGGTGCATTCGCGACCGGACATCATTCTCGACGGCGCTCACAATCCTGCCGGAGCCAGAGCGCTCGCGGCTTACATTCGGGAGTTCTTTGCCGGTGAACCGGTCCGATTGATCTTCGGCGCAATGCGCGATAAGGCCGTGGAAGAGGTAACGAACACGTTGTTCCCTTTGGCCACGGAGATCGTGCTGGCCGCGCCGAATCAGCCGCGAGCGCTGAACTCGGAAGCACTCGAAGAGATGGCGGCGCCTGCGGCCGGATCCACAGCTATCGTGATCGCTCCTTCGGTTGGCCCGGCATTGGAACGGGTGATTGAGCGGCCAATGACTACCTTCGTAACGGGCTCGCTGTTTCTTGTCGGCGAGGCAAAGGCCTGGTTCGACGGGCGATAGTTGTCCGCACGATGTGAACCCGATCCCGCCGAGTGCGTAACAACGAGCATGACGCGAAGAGTCCTTTATGCCACGCAGTTCGCTGTGCTCGGAATTCATTTGCTGGTGGCTGTGCCGTGGGCCTCGGCTCAGTCGCCGAAAGCCTTTGACGTCATTTCCATTAAGCCCGACAGGGATGGCCATGGGCTGGACGCGGGCGCACAGCCGGGCGGACGATACATTGCGAGGAACGTGTCTGCCGAGTTCCTGCTGCTCGAAGCATTCGGTATCAAGGAATATCAGATCGTCGGCCGGCCGAAGTGGCTGGACGACGAGCACTACGATATTTCCGCGAAGATCGAGAGTCCGAACCAACTCAGTCGCGAACAACTCAGGCCCTTGCTGCAGGCGATGCTGATGGATCGTTTCAGTATGAAGTTCCACACTGAAATGAGGGAGTTCCCGGTCTATTCGCTCGTGATGGGAAAAGGCGGCCCGAAGTTCGAGGCCGATAACATCTTCCTGTTTCCGCCTTCCCTCAACATCTCCGTGAGTAACGGCAGAGGAACCCTGACAGGGCGAAGGATGCCGATGTCGGCGCTGGCGGATCAGTTGGGGAATATGGCTGGGCGCACGGTTATCGATAATACGGGGCTGAAGGGGGACTACGACTTCAAACTCACCTGGGCGCCGTCCGAATCGCCGGACGACAGTTTTCCCTCCCTCTTCAGCGCGGTTCAGGATCAACTGGGGTTGAAGCTGATCGCGGTGAAGAAGGCAAACGTTACCGTGGTCGTAATTGAGCGTATGGATAGGGCTTCCGCAAACTAGACAAGGGTCTGCCGCCCCTTGGTATCCCCGCTTGTTATGGCCGCCGCCGCTCCGTTACGAGAGCAAAATTCTCGTTGCGGCGGCCATAACGGTCTAAGGCGCGTCCATTGGGCCCGGAACACCAGGAATGCGAGGCCCGCGGCCATAAGCCACCAGGTTTGCGGTTCCGGTATCGTAGCGACGTCCGAACTCCCGGGACCCATTGGAGCTAACGTGCCATCGACTTCCAACACGCCCTGATCCAGATTCGACGTCGACCAGTTGCCCGACCCATCCGACCGAGAGAAACCCAGCGCCCCGGTGATGTTCTGATTCCAGACAACCAACTCGCCCACCGGGGCGTTCATCCCGATCCAGTAGGTAGTGCCCGCCGTCAGTAGGGGATCCTGCCGCGAGGTAACCGATAACACGCCGACGCCGTCTCCGAATGTGCCCAGACCGCTCAGCGACCACGATTCTATCGGCGCTCCGCCGGGTTGTCCGTTCGGATCGGCGAACAGGCCGATCATGATTTCCGACGCATCAGGGATGAGTTGAGTCGCGACCAGTTCGATGCTGTTGAAATAATAATTGGAAGCAGGAACAAAAGCGACGGCCACGGAGGACCACGCCTGAGAGTCGTAGGTGACAATAATGCCGGTGCCTGCGGCGTAGGCGTCACCGGTGCCGAAGTTGGTGTAGATGACATCGGCCCGGAGCGGCATTTCGCCCAGGATCAGACCGCCAAGGATCAGACCGGCCAGTCCCATCGTCAGGAAGGGAATTTGAAAGCTGAAAATGGGCGCGTTGGGAACACGTAGGAGCACTACCCGATTGTGACTGGTTTGGAAAGTTTAGACCATCGGATCGATGGTCCAGTACGGGCACAAGACCAATGGCAGTATTGACTTTTCGCGCCGGGCGGCGGTCAATAGAGACATCGTGCCGAGCGAACTGTAGGCGAATCGTGGGCGATCTAGCGGCCGACGTTGAGGCTCATCTGAGTCAGCGGGGCTTTGGCGGAAGCGGAATGGCCGCCGACCTTCAGCACATTGCTGCAGAGAACGAGTCCTATCACGATCAGGATCCGGGGGATCAGCACGCTCGCAGGTGGTATACGCGTTAGCATTAACCCGATTATCCACGTTCTCCTGCGCCAAATCCAGATTCTCAATGGTTAATTCTGCCACTATAACCGAAGTTAATATTGCGGGACTAACTAACTTCCGATCACCGATTGCAACTTGAGGGGAGGACTATCAGCGAGGGAAGATAACATCGTATGCTCTCGTTCCACAGCATCGCGAAATCCGATGCGCGTCCCGGGGTTCGCAATCGCGGACGGCGCGGGAACAACATGGTCGAGTTCGCGCTGTTAGTGCCGTGGTACGTATTCCTTTTCATGGGAGTTTACGATTACGGTTTTTTCGCGTACGGACTGATTGCCACGCAAAACGCGGCCCGCATCGGCGCGGTCTATTGTTCCGCCAGTGCCACAACTTGTTCGAGCAACACTACGGCCTGCACCTACGCGATCGGGCAGCTCAAGAACCTGCCGAATATCGGCACTGCCGTTACCACTTGCAATGCCTCGCCCCTGACCGTGACTCCCACCTATCCGACGACTTCCAACTGCCCCAACAGCGACACCTGCGCTGCCGTTTCCGTCGCTTACGTAACACCTCAATTGATTCCGATTCCGGGCATCTTTCCGGGTAACCTCACGATCACCCGAAAAGTGACGATGCCACTACGCTAGCGACATGGCTGAAAATACTTCAATCTCGAATTCTCAAACGGCCCCGGCGGAGCGCCGCAGCAGGCGCCGCGGGGGCCGGCGTGACGGACGTCGCCGGGGCTCCTCGCTGATCGAGTTTACTCTGCTCGGGATTCCCGTGATATTCCTGATGACCTCGGTGATTGCCGCCTCGCTCGATATGTGGCAATTTTTTACGCTATCCTACGCTACGGAAATCACAGCGCGTTATGCCGGGATGCACGGCAATACCTGCGAGAGCCCTAATTCCTGCACGGTGACGCTGGGGACGGTCGTCGGTTTCTTTGAGAAACAATCGATCGCGCTCAACTCCGCACTGGTGGTTGTGACGTTCACGGACGGAAGCGGCACCACGACCTGTAATCCGATCACCACCTGCGCCGCGAGCAGCGCCACATTTCCCAATACGTCTTACAACAACGTAGGCTCCAATATCACGGTTGCGGCCACCTACAAACTGATCGACCCGATCGCCATGCTGTGGCCGGGTTCGCATGGCGTTAGTGGCGGTACCTTCCTGGTGGGTGCGACCTCAACTCTACCGATTCTTTACTGACGATGAAAGCGCTCCCGCCCACTTCCGCATCCTCACTCAACGGCATGCAACCAAGGTTGAACCGGCGCGCGGGGCAAATGCTGGTCTTCGTGACGCTCAGCCTGATCTTCATGTTCGGTGTAATGGGCCTGTCGGTCGATCTGGGTTATTCATACTTCGTTAAAGTTCAGACACAGGCTGCGGCCGATGCGGCGGCCGCGGCCGCCGCCGCCTATGCCAGTGCCAATGGCTCCACGTGCGGCTCCGGCGGGGTTGTTTGTGGCACTTCCTACAGTTGTGTGGCTTCCCCGACCCCGCCGGCGACTACCGCCATGCAGGCGGGTTGCCTCTACGCGAAGGCGAATGGTTTTGTGAACTCCGGGAATCAGACCGTGGCGCTGATCGAGAACACTACGACGCCGCCCAACGAGACAGGGAACGCGCCAAACTTCTGGGTGCAAGCTACCGTGACTCAAACCGTGCCCCATCTATTTCTTTTCCTGTCGGGCTTCAAGAGCGGATCCGTCGCCTCGGAGGCCATCGCCGGGATTACGCTTATTCCTTCGGCGTCATGCGTGTACATCCTCGATCCGACGATGGCGGGCGCCCTGACGATCTCGGGAAGCGGGTCAGTGACTGCGTCGGGATGTGGCGTATGGGTCAACTCTTCGAGTACGACTGCCGTTAATATGTCGGGATCGGCTATATTAACAGCGACAGGAGGAGGCACGATCAAAGTTCATGCCAGCAGCAATACCGGCGTCTGCGCTTATTCCTGCACCGTTAGCCCGGCTCTCACGCTTGGCGCCGCTACAGTCGCGGATCCTTTCGCCAGCCTGCCGTCACCCACCGTGGGCACAACCTGCACTTATACGAATTACACTTCGCCTACAACCGGCAGCGGGTCGATCGGCCCGGGAGTCTATTGTGGCGGGATAAACGTGGGCAACTCTTACAGCCTGACCATGACTTCCGGCATGTACATTATGTATGGCGGAGGCTTTAACGTGGCAGGTTCGGCATCCGTAACGGGGAGCGGAGTTACTGTATTCCTGACGGGCGGGACCCTGGGGGGGCACACGTATACCAGTTCGGGGGTCCAACTGACGAACGGAGGCAGTACCACGCTTTCGGCGCCGACATCGGGTACATACCAGGGCGTCCTGTTCTTTCAGGACCGACTCGTGACGTACACCACGGGCAATGCTATCGCGGGCGCGGCTTCAACCGCCATGACGGGGACCTTCTATTTCCCGACCACATCCCTTTCACTGTCCGGGTCCATCTCAGCCGCTAAAGTGGCGCTGGTTGTGGACTCTTTAAGCGATACCGGCTCGGCTACCTACGATCAGGACTCGACAGGCCAGTACACGGGGCTTGCCCATGGGAGCACCGGTCTGATCCAATAAACTGCGAGGTGACCCGCATGCTGAGTCGATCCATCTGAGTGAGGGATTCATTGGCCCCATTTCGGGGCCGGGCGGGACCGGCAGCGGGGATAAGCGGTTTCCCGGCGATCCACGAGGGAAATCCAGTTTTATCAGCACCGAAAGACAACTAACACGACCGGGGACCGGCAGACAGGGGTATGTATGTGGCGCGATCGTAAGTTGTGTTTACCGACCATATCCATGACGTTTCCGCCAACGTGGCGAGTACGACCAACCACGGGCTGTACTCGATATGCTTCAAAGCGCCGGTAGTACGCACTACATCCAGGGTCATTGTGCCTGGTGTACCGGCCTTGCCTGTACCCGTTCCGATCTGATTCAGTAAGTCCTCGGCCCTCCGCAGAAGGTCCTTCAGTGCCGATTCCGCGGATCCGGCACGTGCTTTCCGAACACGGTTGTATAACCAAGTAAATTTGAGAAGTTCATCCGGTTGTCTATCCGGTGCAGGCTTGCGCAGCTGAAGGCTCCTGATAGAGAATGACATCACAACGGCCGCATCCCGGTCGTAGATAACTCTGGTTCGAGTAACCACAGGGACAGAGGGGCTCCGCCCGCTCGCAAGAGGTGGAGGCCTACGCGGTTGCGTGTGCCTTAATGATCGACACGATGCTCCAGTGCGACGATCGCCGGCCCGGCGACGATCGGCCCCGACTCAATCGGCAGGCCGGCCAGATGCTGATCTTCTGCACTCTCAGCCTTGTCTTTATGTTCGGAGTCATGGGCCTGTCCGTCGATCTCGGCTACTCGTATTCTGTGAAAGTCCAGACCCAGGCTGCGGCAGATGCGGCGGCTGCCGCCGCCGCCGCCTATGCCAGCGCCAATCGATCGACCTGTGGTTCGAGCGGGGTTGTCTGCGGATCATCCTATAGCTGTGTCGCATCCCCCGCTCCTCCGGCGACCACCGCGATGCAGGCGGGCTGCCTCTACGCGAAAGCGAATGGCTTCGTGAACTCGGGGAATCAGACCGTGGCGCTGATCGAGAACAACACGACGCCGCCCAACGAAACGGGGAACGCGCCAAACTTCTGGGTGCAAGCTACCGTGACTCAAACCGTCCCCATCTATTTCTTTTCCTGTCAGGCTTCAAGAGCGGGTCCGTGGCTTCGGAAGCCATTGCCGGGATTACGCTCATTCCCTCGGCATCCTGCGTGTACATCCTGGACTCGTCTATGTCGGGTGCCCTTACGATCACGGGTGCGGCGACGCTCACTGCATCGGGATGCGGTGTCTATGTAAACTCGTCGAATTCGAGCTCAGTTTACATGACGGGGTCGGCGGCGTTGACAGCGACAGGAGGAGGCCAGCTCAAAGTCCACGCAACTACCAGTACCGGCGTCTGCGCTTATTCCTGCTCCGTCAGCCCCGCTCTCACGCTGGGCGCTGCAACCGTCGCCGATCCTTTTGCCAGCTTGCCCTCGCCTACCGTCGGAACAACCTGCGATCAGACCAATTACAGCACGCCGGGTTCCGGCAGCGCGACGATCAGCCCCGGTGTCTATTGCGGTGGAATTACGGTGGGCGGCAGTTTCGCCCTGACCATGAACTCCGGCACTTACATCATGTACGGCGGAGGCTTTAACATTGGTAACTCAGGCACCGTCACGGGCAGTAACGTGACAGTTTTCCTCACAGGCGGCACTTTGGGCGGCCATACCTATACCAGTGCGGGCTTGTCTCTGAGCGGCGCCAGCGGTACTTCGCTTTCGGCACCCACTTCCGGGACGTACGAGGGTGTCCTGTTCTTCCAGGACCGTCTGGTGACCTACACTACCGGCAATTCGATTGTTGCATCGGCAGCGTCCACTATCACCGGAACGTTCTATTTTCCTACCACATCAATGGTGCTTTCAGGCGCTGTGTCCGCCTCCAAAATCGCGCTGGTGGTAGACTCGCTGAAACATCAGCGGCAGCGCGACCTTCAATCAGGATTCGACGGGGCAGTACACGGGCCTGGCGAAGGGGAGTACCGGCCTGATCCAATGAATCGATCAGCGAGCTACTGTGCCGGATCGATCCGTCTCAGCGAGATCTGGATGTAGCTTCGTTCGACACGCGCTGAAGTTCCGTGATAATTGCTGGTTGATATTCATCAGGGCCGATGCAGGACGTCTTGACACGCGACGTTGACATCTTGCATAGGTGGGAGTGCAGCCAAAACGAGGTGCGGATGCGAAAGAAGCTTCGGATACGACGTGTCAGGAGTGCAATGGCGGGGAGTGAAGCCAGACTTCCTACTGGCGGAATACCGCGGGCGGTGACGCTACGGATCGCAGGATCCCATGCTTAGCGCCAGACTGGAGTCCGCTTCTCTCGGGAGAGGTATTGCCCTCGGCTGGCCGGGCGGATGCGATCGAGACGACGAGGGCGATACAAACGCCCGTAGTCAGACCTATGATGGTACTCATCTTCTTTTCGTCTCGGCGGAATTCATAAGGGCTGCACATCGTTAAAGGTACCTTCCGGATTGTTTGCCGCCATCGCAATGATGGCTGAAACTCCAGAATGCAACAGTTCTCCGCGGCATACAATCGCATGGGTACTTAGTTCGCCGGCGCAGAGACCGACTGAAGAGACCCCACCGGGCCGCCCCCGGGAGTAATGGAATCTGGGAGTTAAGTGCGCGAGTGGGCCTGGTGCGCGTTTGGGTCGACCGGGTACTGAATGGCCGATGGTTTACATGCGCGGCGATTCCGTGAGTGACTTGTCCGGCGCGTTCAGATCAAGCGACGAATCGGCGCACGCGAATCTGGTTAACATGGTTAGTGTCATCCCCCGTAAATGATAGCTGTCCGATGGCAACTTGCGTACGCACAGCGATCGAGAGCACCATAACTAAGGTATGTTCTCTTTGGTCAGGGTTGCACGACATCTCCGAGGCAGTACGCAACAAGAGAACAGCGCGAACCTTGCTCACCTGGATTCCCGGCAATTGGCGTGGCGGGATTTTCCGTGGATGGTGGCTGCGACGGGGCTAAAGCCGCGCCAGCCGGTTCGCGCCCTTGGGCCGGCGGCGACCCGGACATCGCACTCCCACTCGAATGACCTTGCACAGGAAAGGTTGATTGCGGCGGCGCTTTGGCTGGATGGATCACGCGTGACGAAGGCTGCGCAGGGAGTGCGGGCCGGCCGTGACTGACATCGTTGGGGGCTCCCTCAGGATTGCGCCATTCGGAGGTTCACGCAGAGAGCGCAGAGGAAGACGCAGAGAACGCAAAGAGGGCGGGGGAATGTTTCAGGGGGCGCCCGATTTGGGTGGCGATTCGTCGAACTGCGCTCGACCCACAAGCTGAAGCATGTGCTACCTGGCAGGCACGGGATGTTGAATGAAATGTAGAAACGGCGAGGCTATTCGCCGCCGGCCAGTTCCCGGAAGCGGGCGTAACCTGCGCGGCTTAAGGGTATCTTTGCGCCATCCCGCAGGACCGCAAGCCAGGTGTCTTTGGTGTTTGGTTCCACGCGGGCGATTCGTTCGATGTTGACCAGGAACGATCGGTGCGCGCGGAGGAATCTGCGGGCATCGAGAGCGGCTTCCAGACTTGAGATGGTTTGCTGCTTGAGCCACGTTTTGCCCTCGCTGCGGAGCGCGACGTAATCGTCCTGAGCTTCGGCGTAGTCGAGCCTGCCGATCGGGATGACGTGGACCCGGGGGCCGTCCTTCACCACCAGCCGTTCCAGATACTCGCCGGGACGTTGGGAAGCCTGTTTCAGGTTGCGTGGATGCTCCGGGTTGGCCTCGCCTGGCTTCGCCGCGCGAGTTCGAACTCGTTGCAGGGATGCGCGCATACGATCGGCGGTGAAAGGTTTCAGCAGATAGTCCACGGCCGCCGCGTCGAAGGCTTTCATGGCGTATTGGTCGAAGGCTGTGACAAAGACCACGGCCACGGAAGGCTCGATCAGTTCCAGGACTTCGAAACCATCGAGTTTGGGCATCTGGATATCGAGAAAGAGCACATCGGGGTTCAGATCGTTAACCGCCTTGACGGCCTCGAAACCGTTCGGACATTCGGCGATGATTTCGATATCGGACTCCGAGGCCAGATATTCGCGCAGGATCTGGCGGGCGAGTTCTTCGTCGTCGGCGATGATGGCGCGCAGGGGTTTCATAGGGTAGTGGCCGGGAAGGTGAGAGTGACCTGATAGTTACGCTCGGTGGCGTCAATCTGCATGTGGCCGGCGGCGCCGTAACGGGCTTCGAGGCGGGCGCGGACGTTGCGGAGGCCGATGCCGTTGCGGGCCTGGCCGGGAGCTTCGGGATCGAACGGATTGGAGACGCGGAACTCCAGGAGGTTGTTTTCGCGATGGCCGGAGATGAAGATATCGCCGCCTTCGGCCATCATGGCGATGCCGTGTTTGACTGCGTTTTCGACCAGTGGCTGGATGAGGAGGGCGGGGACATCGCATTCGTTGCAGGCGGGGTCGATATCGCGGACGAGGCGCAGGCGTTTGCCGAAGCGGGCCTGCTCCACTTCGAGATACATATTGGTGAGCGCGAGCTCTTCGCTGAAGGGGACGGTATCGCGTTCCCCCAGACGGAGAGAAGCGCGGAGGAAGTCGGCAAGGCCGATGCACATTTCGCGGGCGCGGGCGGGATTCACGGACGTGAGGGCGCTGATTGAGTTCAGGCTGTTGAAAAGGAAGTGGGGATTGATTTGGGCTTTGAGGGCTTTCAACTGGGCCTCCCGGGCCAGAACCTCAGCGCGGCGGGAGGATTCGATTTCGTGAAAGGCGTAGTGGAGCGCGATGGAGAGCAGATAAGTCAGTCCGATGAAGACCGTGAGAAAGGGCGTGGCGGCGGAGAATAGTGTGTCGAGTCCGGGCCATTCCGAGGCGAGCGCGGCGGCGGCGAACCTGCCGCCCAGGATGACGACGGACGATGCGAGAACCGTTGCCAGCAGAAGATTCTGAACCATTCGCCGCCATGCCATCGGATGCAGGGGAACCGAACGGCAGACGTAGTAAGGGGTCAGGCAGACGAAGCCGAGTAACAGAGACATGGACACGCCAAGAGCGATGCCGGCGAGGCGTGCGATATGGCCCGAAGTTGCGGCGACCAGCCCCAGAATAATGCCGAGCTCGAGCCATGCGGCGAGGTAAATGAGCGAACGGCGCCAGTGTTGGAGCAG
>Ga0302319_10007025_pt1 | contig 22218 bp, 4 predicted proteins | sample Bog_T0_2_FD_203319 | JGI IMG/M metagenome (GOLD analysis project Ga0302319, IMG submission 203319) | Peat permafrost microbial communities from Stordalen Mire near Abisko, Sweden - Bog_T0_2 | ecosystem: Environmental > Terrestrial > Soil > Wetlands > Peat | place: Sweden: Abisko, Stordalen Mire... | reverse complement strand
CTCCGTTGAAATCCCCCACTACAACGGCATTCGGAACCGATCCCACCGACACACTGCCCGACACCGTAAACCCGCCCGAACCATTCCCCAGCAGGATCGTCACCTTGTTATTGAAAATGCTGGTCACAGCGAGATCCTGATTGCCATCGCCGTTGAAGTCCCCCACCGCGACGCTACTGGCTGCCGGGGTGCTTCCCTGATTGATGGAGATCGAACTGTGCGTGAACCCGCCGGAGCCGTTCCCGATCAGGATGGTCACGTCGTTCGTGCCGTTGCCGCTTTCGTTCGCCGTGGCGATGTCCGGGATACCGTCCCCGTTGAAATCGCCCACAGCCGGGAAGATCGGCCCGGGGCCCGTGGAGAAAGGATTGCCGCCCGGTATCGCGAACGTGCCCGACGCGACGGCCACGTTCACCAGGAAGCTCTTCGTCACCGGCGTGGCGGCCAAAAACGGGCCGTTGCCGGGCTGGGTCGCCTTGATCGAACACGTGCCCGGGTTCCGAATCTGCACCAGATTGCCTGCGACCTTGCAGACCGTCGTTGCCAACGAGGTCAGCGTGACGGGAAGCAGTGAACTGGCCTGGGCGGCAACCGGAAACGGCGAAATGCCAAGAATCTGATTCGGGATCGGATCAAACGTGATCACCTGCGCCGCCGGGGCCTGTCCCAGCAGGATCGTTACGTTGTTGCCGTTGTAGTTCGTTGTTGCAATGTCGTTGGTGCCATCCCCGTTGAAATCCGCCACCGCCAGTGCACTGGGCTGGGGGCCCGCCGAAATCGGACTGGCCCCGGCCGGGGTAAATCCGCCGTATCCGTTTCCCAGCAGAATGGTCAGGTTACTGCTGCTGAAATTGGTGATGGCGAGGTCCTGAATGCCATCGCCGTTGAAATCCAGCACCACGACGCGTTCCGGCTGCGACCCGGCCGCGAAGGGACTGCCCGTGGCAGACGAGAATCCGCCCGAGCCGTTTCCCAGCAGGACCGTCACTGTGTTATCGGTACTGTTTGTGACCGCAAGATCCTGTTTACCGTCCCCGTTGAAATCTCCCACCGCCACTCCCAGAGGGCCGTTTCCTACGGAAACCGGGCTACCCGAAGCCTGGGAGAACCCGCCCGCACCGTTACCCAGCAACACCGTCATGTTGGCGCCGGAATAGTTAGTGATAGCCAGATCCTGTTTGCCATCGCCGTTGAAGTCGCCTACCGCCAGCACCAGCGGATCACTCCCCGCCGCGAAGGGGCTCCCCGAAGTCGCCGTGAAACCACCCGTGCCGTTCCCCAGCAGAACGGTCACATTGTTACTGCCGCCGTTTGCTATCGCCAGGTCCTGAATGCCGTCTCCGTTGAAGTCTCCCACCGCAAGGAAGTTCGGGTTGCTCCCCCCCGTCGCGAAGGGACTGCCCGGAGCGGACGAAAACCCGCCCGAGCCGTTCCCCAGCAGCACCGTAACCGTGTTGTCGCTGTAGTTGGCCACGGCCATGTCGGTATTGCCATCGCCGTTGAAATCCCCCAATACAATGCCCTCTGGTGCGTTTCCCACCGTGATCGGACTGCCCGACGCCGCCGAGAACCCGCCCGAGCCGTTCCCCAGCAGAACGGTTATGTTATTGCTGCCGGAGTTGACAATGGCCAGGTCCGGCTTGCCATCCCCGTCAAAATCCCCAACAACTGGTTGTTGCGGATTGGTTCCCACCGTGATCGGGCTGCCTGCGGCCTGCGACAGCGTGCCCGCCGCGTTCGCCTGGGTCACCGTGAAATTCTTCGTCACCGGCGTTGCCGCGGAGTACGAGCCGTTGCCCGCCTGCGTCGCCTTGATCGAGCAGGTCCCCGTCGTCAGAATCGTCACCAGCGAGCCCGAATTCGTACAAACGCCCGTCGTCTGCGAGGCAAAGGTGACCGGCAACGCCGAAGTGGCCTTCGCCTCCACTACGAACGGCGAAATCCCCAGCAACTGATTCGGTATCGTGTCGAACGAGATCGTCTGCGATCCCAGTCCCACGTGGCCCAGCAGCGTCGATATGGTGTCGTCGTTGTAATTGCCTACGGCGAGGTCCAGACGGCCATCCCCGTTGAAGTCGGCCGCCGCCAGCGCCTGGGGGACGTTCCCTACCTGGTAAGGACTGCCTGTGGCCGCGCTGAACCCGCCCGATCCGTTCCCCAGCATCACCGACACGGTGTTGGCGTTTGGATTCGAGGTGGCAAAGTCCGCCTTGCCGTCTCCGTTGAAGTCCCCGATCACGATGGTCACGTCTTCACCGGGGACGGAGACAGGGCTGCCCGAGGCCGCCGTGAACGCGCCCGACATGCTCCCCAGCAGCACGGTCACATCGTTATAAATGTCGCCGACCGCAATATCCGGATAGCCATCCCCGTTGAAGTCGCCCACCGCCACGGTAGTGGGGTTGCCTCCCGTTGCATACGGGCTGCCCGTGGCCGCGGAGAATCCGCCCGAGCCATTCCCCAGCATCACCGACAGCGTATCGTCGTTGTAGTTCGCGACGGCGAAGTCCTGATTACCATCCCCGTTGAAGTCGCCGACGGCGATACCTGAGGGGCCACTGCCGATGCCGGATGTAACAGGACTGCCCGAGGCCGCCGTGAACCCGCCCGAGCCGTTTCCGAGCAGCACCGAGATGCTGTTGGCATTGTAATTGGCTATGAGAAGGTCCTGAATTCCATCCCCGTTGAAGTCCCCCACCGCTGCGTACTGAGGCCCCGACCCCACAGCAATCGGGCTGCCGGATGCGACGCTGAAACTGCCCGTCCCGCTGCCGAGCAGCACAGCGACGGTATGGTCGGTAGCGTTTACGACGGCGAGATCCTGGTGGCCGTCCGTATTGAAGTCCCCCACAACCACGAAGGCGGGATTTGTTCCCACCGTAATCGGGCTGGCCGCCGTGGCTGTGTAACCGCCCGAGCCGTTCCCGAGCAGCACCGTGATCGTATTGCCGATTTCATTCACGGCGATCAGGTCCGGCTTGCCATCCTCGTTGAAATCCCCCACCGCCAGGAATTTGGTGGCGAATCCCACGCCGAGGGGGCTGCCCGCGGCGAGAACCAGATTGCTCGCGGACGTCGCCTGGCTCACGGTAAAACTCTTCGTCACCGGAGTGGCCGCCAGAAACGCGCCATTGCCCGCCTGCGTGGCCTTGATCGAGCACGTACCGGTGGTCAGAATCATCACCAGCGAGCCCGAATTCTTACAAACACCGGTCGTCTGCGAGGCGAAGGTGACTGCCAGACCGGAGCTGGCCTTCGCGGAAAGCACGAACGGCGAAACTCCCAGCAACTGGTTCGGTATGGTGTCGAACGAGATGGTCTGCGCCGCCGGGGCCTGTCCCAGCAGGATCGATACGTTACTGCTTGTAGCGTTCACCACCGCAACGTCGTTGATGCCGTCCCCGTTCAGGTCCGCCACGACGATGCCCTGGGGGGTCGTACCTGCTGCAAACGGGCTGCCCGTGGCCGCCGAGAATCCGCCGGAACCGTTCCCCAGCAACACCCTCACCTTGTTGTCATCGACCGCGACATACAGATCCTGAATGCCATCCCCGTTATAGTCCGCTACGGCGATCGACGCCGGACCGGTCCCCGCTGCAACCGGGCTGCCCGTGGCTGCCGAGAATCCTCCCGACCCGTTCCCCAGAAGCACAGTGATGTTGCCGTCATCGTAGTTGGCAACGGCAAGATCCGGCTTACCGTCACCATTGAAGTCCCCAATTGCTACCCAGACCGGGTTGCTTCCGACTGTAATCGGGCTGCCCGAGGCCTGGGAGAACCCGCCCGACCCGTTCCCCAGCAGCACCGTCACCGTGTTGCTGCCGGGGTTGGCCACGGCCAGATCCTGATTGCCGTCACCGTTGAAATCCCCCACCGCAACGGATTGCGGCGCGGTCCCCACCGCGAAGGGGCTGCCCGTGGCCTGGGAGAATCCGCCCGTGCCGTTCCCCAGGTACACTCGCACCGTGTTGTCGCTAAGGACCGCGACGACCAGATCCTGAATGCCATCCCCGTTAAAGTCCCCTACGGCTATCGACGCCGGATTAGTGCCCGCTGCAAACGGGCTACCTGCCGCGGCCGAGAATCCGCCCGAGCCGTTTCCGAGCAGCACGGAAATCTCGCCCGCACCCTGGTCTGCGACGGCAAGGTCCAGGATGCCGTCGCCGTTAAAGTCTCCCACCGCAATCGCGCTGGGATCGTTTCCCACCGTGACCGGGCTGCCCGCCGCCGCCGAAAATCCGCCGGAGCCGTTTCCGAGCAACACGGTTAAGCTACCGTCAATTTCATTTGTGATTACCAGGTCCGGTTTACCATCTCCGTTGAAGTCCCCCGACGCGAGGCCAATCGGGGTGTTTCCCACCGAAACCGGGCTGCCCGAAGCCGGCGACAGGCTGCCGGCCACGCTGGCCCGGCTCACGGTAAAACTCTTCGTCACCGGCGTGGCCGCCAGAAACGCGCCATTTCCCGGCTGAGTGGCCTTGATCGAACAGGTTCCCGTGGTCAGAACCATCACCAGCGAGCCGGAATTCTTACAAACGCCGGTCGTCTGCGACGCGAAAGTGACTGCCAAACCGGAACTGGCCTGCGCTTCGATCACAAACGGCGAAATCCCCAGCAACTGGTTCGGGATCGTGTCGAACGAGATTGTCTGCGCCGCCGGGGCCTGTCCCAGCAGAATGGTTACCCTGGAGGCCGAGTAGTTCGTCACCGCAATGTCGTTGATGCCATCCCCGTTTAGATCCGTCACCGTCAGGCCAGACGGCTGACCCGTTACGGAAAACGGGCTGCCTGTGGCCGCGGTAAACCCTCCCGACCCGTTCCCCAGCAGCACGCTGAGTTTATTGCTGCCGGGTTCGACGGCAAAAAGGTCCGCCACTCCGTCTCCGTTGAAGTCTCCCACCACCAGGAACTGGGGCCCCGAACCCGCTCCCGTAGCGAACGGACTGCCCGTAGCCCCGGAAAACCCGCCCGATCCGTTCCCCAGCAGCACCGTTATGCTGTTGCCGTTGTAGTTGGCAACGGCGATATCCTGCTTCCCGTCCCCGTTGAAGTCGCCCACCGCCACGGCAATAGGCTCGGATCCCACCATAACCGGACTGCCCGACGCGGACGTGAATCCGCCCGATCCGTTCCCCAGCAGGATCGTCACCGTGTTGTCGACATAATTCGCTACCGCCAGATCCTGGACGCCGTCTCCGTTGAAATCCCCAACCGCCACCGACTCGGGACTGTTTCCCACCGTAATCGGGCTGCCCGACGCGGACGTGAACCCGCCCGATCCGTTCCCCAGCAGCACCGTCACGTTGTTACTCAGGTCGTTCACGACCGCCAGATCCTGAATGCCGTCGCCGTTGTAGTCGCCTACTGCTATGGACTGCGGGCTCGTCCCCACGGCAAACGGGCTGCCCGTCGCGGCCGAGAATCCGCCCGACCCGTTACCCAACAGCACCGAAATCTCGCTCGCATTCGAGTCGGCGATGGCGAGGTCCAAAACGCCGTCGCCGTTGAAATCTCCCGTGGTCACGAAGGACGGATTTGTGCCGCCCCCGAGCGCGATCGGGCTGCCGGAAAACAGGCTGAACCCGCCCGAACCGTTCCCCTGCAGCACCGACACGTTGCTAGTGCCAAAGTTCACGACGGCAAGGTCGCGTTTACCATCCGCGTTGAAGTCCCCCGCGGCGACGGAAATGGGGGTGGTTCCCACCGAAACCGGGCTGCCCGAAGCCTGGGACAGGCTGCCCGCCACGCTGGCCTGGCTCACGGTAAAACTCTTCGTGACCGGCGTAGCTGCGCTGTAACTCCCGTTGCCGGCCTGCGTCGCCTTGATCGAGCACGTCCCGGTGGTCAGAATCATCACCAGCGAGCCCGAATTCTTGCACACGGTGGTCGTCTGCGACGCAAAGCTGACCGCTAAACCGGAGCTGGCCTTCGCTTCGGTCACGAACGGCGAAATCCCCAGGAACTGATTCGGTATCGTGTCGAACGAGATGGTCTGCGCCGCCCCGGAGCCCAACCGCACGCTCACGGTAGTGGTGTTGGAATTTGCCGTGGCAAAATCCTCAATGCCATCCCCGTTAAAGTCCGCCGCAACGACGGACGCAGGACCCGACCCCACCGCAAACGGACTGTTGGAAGCCGCCGCGAATCCGCCCGAGCCGTTCCCCAGCAAAACCGTCACCGTGTTACTGCTGTTGTTTGCGATCGCAAGATCCTGACTGCCGTCTCCGTTGAAGTCCAGCACCGTCAGAAAGCCCGGGAATGATCCCACGCCGCTGGTAATCGGACTTCCCGAAGCGTTCGAGAATCCGCCCGAACCATTTCCCAGCAAGATCGTCACCGAATTAGCGCTGGCATTGGCTACCGCAAGATCCTGTTTGCCATCCCCGTTGAAGTCGCCCACTACCAGGCCGTCGGGACCGGCTCCTACCGTAACCGGGCTGCCCGAGGCGGCCGAGAACCCGCCCGAGCCATTCCCCAGCAGCACTGTAACTGTACCGTCTGTATTATTTGTAATTGCCAGATCCTGCTTGCCATCGCCGTTGAAATCGCCCACCACCACGGACAAGGGGTCGCGGCCAACGGCAACCGGGCTGCCCGAGGCTGCCGTGAAGCCTCCCGAGCCATTCCCCAGCAGGATGGCGACACTGTTGCCGGACTGCATGGTGACTGCCAGGTCCTGGGTGCCGTCGCCGTTGAAATCCCCCACTGCCAGGGAGTAGGGTTGACTGATCGTAATCGGGCTGCCTGAGGCTGCGGAAAATCCGCCGGACCCGTTACCCAGCAGGATTGTTACGCTGTTGCCGTTCCTGTTGGCGATGGCGAGGTCTGTATTGCCATCACCGTTAAAATCTCCTGCCACGATCGCGTTGGGACCGGCTCCAACCGAGATCGGGCTGCCCGACGCCGCCGAGAATCCGCCTGAGCCGTTTCCCAGCAATATCGTTACCGTGCTGTCGCCGGAATTGGCTATCGCCATGTCAAGCTTGCCATCGCCGTTGAAGTCCCCCACGGCGATTCCGTCGGGGGTATTTCCCACCGTGATCGGGCTGCCCGAAGCCTGCGTCGTCGTAGTGGCCCCGATTGCCTGGCTCACGACAAAGCTGTTCGTTACCGGCGTCGCGGCGGCGTACGAGCCGTTGCCTGCCTGTGTAGCCTTGATCGAACACGTTCCGGTGGTCAGAATCATGATCAGTGAGCCGGAATTCTTGCAAACGGCGGTCGTCTGCGACGCGAAACTGACCGCTAAACCGGAACTGGCCTTCGCCGCAACCACGAACGGCGAAATCCCCAGAAACTGGTTGGGGATCGTGTCGAATGAGATGGTCTGCGATGCGCCGGAACCCAACAAAACAGTCACGTTATTGGAGCTCGAATTCGCCGTGGCTATGTCCTCGATGCCATCTCCGTTGAAATCCCCCACCGCAAGTGAAAGAGGTCCCCCGCCCGTGGAGAATGGGCTGCCGGACGCCGCCGAAAACCCACCGGAGCCGTTGCCGAGCAACATGGTCACCGAGTTGCTGCCGGAGTTGACGATGGCAAGATCCTGTTTGCCGTCCCCGTTGAAGTCCAGCACACTGACGAATGCAGGGTCTGATCCGGTCGCGAACGGACTGCCTGTGGCCGCCGAGAACCCGCCCGAGCCGTTCCCGAGCAAGACGGTCACCGTACTGCTGGCAAGATTGGCGATGGCAAGATCCTGTTTGCCATCCCCGTTGAAATCCCCGACGGATACTCCTTCAGGTTCGCTTCCCACTGTAATCGGGCTGCCAGAGGCCGCCGAGAACCCTCCCGAGCCGTTCCCCAACAGCACTGTGACGCTGTTGCTGTTGAAGTTGCTGACGGCCAGATCCTGTTTGCCATCGCCGTTGAAGTCCCCTACCGCCAAGGCTATGGGACCCGCTCCGACCGTGACCGGACTGCCCGGTGCTGCCGAAAATCCACCCAAGCCATTCCCCAGCAAGACTGTCACGGTGCCGTCGAATGAGTTGCTGATGGCAAGGTCCTGTATGCCATCTCCGTTGAAGTCTCCCACCGCCACGAATGCAGGCTCACTCCCGGTCGCAACCGGACTCCCCGTGGCGGCCGAGAATCCGCCCGACCCGTTTCCCAGCAACACGGTGATCGTGTTGCTGCTAAGATTCACGACCACCATGTCCGCGTTGCCATCGCCGTTGAAATCCCCCACCGCAATCGCTACGGGACTGGTTCCCACCGTAACCGGACTGCCCGAGGCCGCCGAAAATCCGCCCGATCCGTTTCCGAGCAGGACGGTTACGGAATTACCACTGGTATTGGCGATCGCCATGTCCAGCTTGCCGTCGCCGTTGAAGTCCCCGGTTGCTACGTATTCCGGAACGCTTCCCACCGTGATCGGGCTGCCCGAGGCCTGTGTTGTCGTAGTGGCCCCGACGGGCTGGCTCACGACAAAACTCCGCGTCACCGGCGTGGCGGCGTTGTAGTTCGAGTTGCCGGCCTGAGTGGCCTTGATCGAGCAGGTGCCGGTGCCCACGAAATACACCAGCGAGCCCGAATTCTTGCAAACGCCGGTCGTCTGGGACGCAAAGCTGACGGCAAGCCCGGAGTTTGCCTGCGCCGCAATTACAAATGGCGATATGCCAAAGAGCTTGTTCGGGATGAAGGGGAAGGTGATCGTCTGGCCGGCCGGCGCGCCCAGCAGCACCGTTATGGTGCCATCGTTGTAATTTGCCGTGGCCACATCCTGAATGCCATCCCCGTTGAAGTCCGCCACAACCACGGCGAAAGGAGCTTGTCCGACCGCATAAGGGCTGCCGGAAGCCGCCGAAAACCCACCCGACCCGTTCCCCAGATAGATGGCCGCGGTGTTGCCCAGGTTATTAGAGACGGCAAGATCGGCCTTTCCATCGCCGTTGAAGTCCCCCACCGCCAGTGAAATAGGATCCGATCCCGCGCCCGTGGAGAAAGGGCTGCCCGATGCGGCCGAAAACCCGCCCGATCCGTTGCCCAGATAAACGGACACGGAATTGCTTTCCGTGTTTGGGGTAGCGAAGTCCAGCTTTCCGTCCCCGTTGAAATCCCCGAGGACGATGCCAAAAGGGAGAGTCCCGGTCGTGTACGGGCTGCCCGAGAATTGCGTGAACGTGCCGGTTCCGCTCCCCTGCAGGATGGTTACGGTATTGTCGTTCTGGTTCGCTACGGCAAGGTCTTCGATGCCATCCCCGTTGAAGTCTCCTACCGCGATGGAGCCCGGTTGGTTCCCCACTGTCGGACTGGAATGCAAAGTGAAACCACCCGAGCCGTTCCCGAGGAACACCGAAAGGGTCGCGTCGCTGTTGCCCACGACAAGGTCCTGAATTCCATCTCCGTTGAAATCCCCTACCGACACGGAAAGCGGGCCGTTGGAACCCGCTTCGGAATCGAATGGGCTGCCGGCAAACGGCGTAAACGCGCCCGTGCCGAGACCTCTCAGCACCGTAATGGTGATGTCGCTGGTGTTGGCTATGGCGATATCCTGAACGCCATCCCCGTCGAAATCCCCCACGGCAGCGTAAATGGGGCTGCTTCCGACGGCGATCGGGCTGGCTGCCGTCGCCGTGAACCCCCCTCCGCCGTTACCCAGGAATATGGAGATGCTGTTATTCGGGTTGTTTACAGTGACAAGATCGGGGATGCCATCGCCGTTGAAATCGCCCGTCGCCATGAAGTAAGGGGCCATCACCGAAAAACCCGGGCCGAACGGATTGCCTGGCGCCGTGATCAGCTTGGTCCCCGCGGTCGCCTGGCTCACGGTGAAACTCCGGTTCACCGGAGTTGCCGCGTTATAGGTCCCGTTGCCCCCCTGAGTGGCACGAATCGTGCACGTTCCCGTGCCGGCAAGGGTGACCAGCGCGAAAGCGACTTTGCAGACGGCGGGCGTCTGCGAGGTAATGGTGACGGCAAGACCGGAGCTGGCCTGCGCGACGATCGGGAACGGCGAGCCCTGACGAAACTGGTTGGGGATCGCGTCGAACACAATCGTCTGTGGCATCCCGGCCACCAGGCCGCCGGCGCTCAACAGCGCCAGCGCGACTATTGCGATTGTCGGACGAGCGCGTGCACGGAAGGTACGCATTTTCAGTAGATTCTGCCGGACCTCGACCCCCCGACCGTCATGCTGCCCTTCCAGCCTCGCGCCCCCCGAGACCGGACGCCGCGCGCTGGATACGGCGCAGTGTTATTATGTAATGAATCATACAACAAGACCAACGCTCGAAACAAATAAGACCACTTCTGTCGCGAAAACCCTCAGAACTCTAATCGTAACAGGAGCTGGATCTGCCGTGCGGTCTCATTGAGGGGAGTCTGTGCCGGAAAACCAGTCGACGTTCCCTGGCGCCCGTAGGTTGCGAGCCCAAACGTCTCCCCGGTGTCGCCCACGATACTGTTGGGGTTGTTCAGATTCGCGTGGTTCAGGATGTTGAAGGCATCGGCACGCAGTGTCAGCCGGGCACGCTCCCGAAGACGTGGCAGCGTAAAAGACCGCGCCAACGAAATGTCCGTATTGTAAAGTCCGGGCCCGCTGAATTCGTTACGGCCCGTATTTCCCACCACGCTCCCGTTGGCGGGCTGTCCGAAGGCGGCGGAATTGAGGAGTATTACGCCACCCGGCGCGGCTTTCGGAGTCGTCAGTACCGCCGTCGAGGGGTTCAGGAGATTCGCCCGAGGGTCGAAGACCTCCCCGTCTCCGGCGATTGTATTCTCCGAAAGAGCCCGCACCGTGTACGGAAACCCCGACCGGAACGCCGCAATCCCGGAGATCTTCCAGTCGCGCAGAACGACCGAATGCGCGGGCGACGTCCAGATACCCAGCAGAAACAGGTTTTGCCGCTGGTCGAAGTCCGAATTGCCGCGGTCGCCGTTGCTGTTCCCCACCGTCGCGAACGTCGAACTCACCTGATTCGGGCTCGGATTGGTCGCGGCCGTGAAGTCGAGGTTAAAGAAATCGCCGATCAGCGGGTCGCTCTGGTTGTCGATCGAATGGCTCCATGTGTACGAAGCCTGGAAATTCAGAGTGGCCACGCGGTATCGGACCAGGGACGACAGGGCATAGTAATCCGAGATTCCCTGCCCGGACCGGTACGAAATATTCGGAAGCTGCTCGTCCGGCCGGCCCGTGGCGCCCACGCCGCTGTCGAGGATCGTGAACTGCCGGTTAATGATGTCCGTCGTGATCAGCCTCCTTCCCAGCGTTCCCGTACCTGTAAGCTCAATCGTCAGATTGTCGCGGAAGGAATACTGCGTTCCGAGGAAAAACTCCTGGGCATACCCGTTACGCAGTTTCGGGTCGATCAGAGTGATCGGCGGAAAACTGACGTTCGCCTGCCGCGGGGGCAGTACCGTGGCGATGGGTTGCAGATAGTCGTACGAATAGGCGGTGATCGTTTTGCCGGGCAGTTCCACGTTATTATTCCGCACATTTTGCCAGAGGTTGTCGAAGGGAGCGTCGTAGAAGATGCCGTAGCCGCCGCGCAGCACGGTGCGGCCTTTGCCGAAGGGATCCCAGGAGAATCCCACGCGGGGCGCGAAGTCCAGATTGTCCGCGCCGTAAACGTTCTGATTACCGCTTCCGGCAGCCGTCGGAAGCAGCATCGCCGACTCCAGTTGCGCCGTGAGACCCACCCCCGGACCCAGATGCACAAGCGCGTCCTTTTCCGCTCCGACGTTCTGGGGCGCCCCAAAACGTTCGTAGCGCAGGCCGAAGTTCAGCGTCAGCCGGGGCGCAAGGCGATAGCTGTCCTGCACGAAAAAATAACTCTGGGTATACCGGTATGAGCGGTTATAGTCCGGCTCGCCGCCCGTAAAGCGGTCGACCGCCGCATAAACCATACTGGGGTTGTCGTAGGCGAATCCGAACGGCCCCCCGGAAGCGGTTGCGGAGGCTCCGAACAAATACTCGCCGTCCCGCCCGGTCGTGAGATACCCGCTGTTGAACCGGAATAATGCTCCCACGCCCGCCGTGATCACATGCCGGCGGCGCGTCCAGACCGCGCTGTAGATGGATTCAAACGACTTATTGTGATTTTTATAAGAATAGAGCAGCGGGCTGCCCGGCAGCGTTAACGGGAGATTACCTGCACTGGCGACCAGCGTCGGAATCTCCGGATGGGGCCGGTTAAAAAACAAATCGTCGTCGCTGTAGCTCAGCTTGAGCTCGCTGGTGAGCCGGGGAGTAAACGATTTCGTCCAGTTGCCTGCGATTCCAGCGGTGTTCTGGTAAAGCGGAGTAATGAACTGCGTATAGGGGGTCCAGTTGAAATACGGCTCGCTGAACCGGTCGAGGACCAGACGCCCCATAAACCTGTCGTTCCCCGACTTCGTGGAATAGTCGCCGCGTTCGAGCGCCAACAGGCGATTCACCACCACGGGCGGCGACAGCGTCAGCGATGCGGTCACATCGCCAACGGGCGAAACGACAGCCGGACCCGGAAACTGCTTCAGCAAAAAGGCGGCGTCCGTCGACGGTACCAGTTCGCTGAAGGTCGTCGACGGCAGCACATAAACCGTGGGACCGAGCGTGCTGTGGCTGATGTACTGCTCGAGCGCGCTCGAAAAAAACAGCCGCCTGACGCGGGGAACATGCCCCCCCACCTGGTACCCGAAGCGGTTTTCCTTATCCGGCAACCGGCCCATGCCGTTCATGTTGTCGGCGAAATCGGCGGAATTCAGCGCGTCGTTCCGGAAATACCAATAGCCGTTCCCGTGATAGCTGTCGCCGCCCGCCCGCGTCACGGCGTTCGCCACGAAGCCCTCGGTTCTGCCGTATTCGGCCGAATAGTTGTTGGTCGAGATGCGGTATTCCTGGATCGCCTCCGGGGAAACCGGATTCAGCGGTCCGGTGATCAGGTAGTTGTTGTTCGAGACCCCGTCCAGCAGGAAATTCGACGCCGAGGGCCGGGCGCCCGCCACGCTGACGCCGAGTCCGCGGCCGGTGCTGGTGTCGGATGTGACGCCCGGCAGGCTGACCAGCATCGCGTAGACGTCGTTTCCTTCGAGCGGCAGACTCTGGATCTGGTCCGGGCTTACCACGTACGACGCCGATGTATCGAGCGCGGAGTTCTCCCCCTGCTGCGCGGTAAACGATCCCGAGCGGCTGGTATCCACGTCGGGTCCATAGAAGGTGACCACCGTTAACCCGTCCAGGAACACGCTCCGGTAACGGCCCGCTTCCCAGACGTCGTTGGCCGGGCGCATCCGAAACCCGAGGTTCACCAGGCCTGCGACGGGCAATTCGAGTTCCTGGATTTCCTGCGCCTGAAATGTTTTGGCCTCAACCCGGATACTGTATGTGCCAGCTGAGAGAAGCGGCAGAAAATAATAGCCTTCGGCGTCGCTTGTTTGCTTTCCCTCGGCGGCCAGGGTGGTACTGGCCCAGGAAACCGTCGCTCCCGAAACAGCTTCGCCTGTCGATCTGTCCACGATCCGCCCGGCGATCAGGCCCTGCGTGGTCTGGGCGCTCAAGTAGCCGAGCGGCACAAGTAAGAGAAGAGCCAACCGCAGGCTCGAAGAACGGGACGCAAGGCGCATCTTGTTTTTACGGCGGGTTTGCATTTCGGCCCGGAGTTCGCACCAGTATACACCTCCCGGAGCAGTGCGTAGTCGCCGGCGGACAGGCCGGACAGCCCGGCGGATCGCACAATATCGCGCAAGCGTTCCGGCTCCAGGGTGCCGAACCGATTTGCGGATGGGCACCAGCCGAATCCGGTAGTCGAAGCGGAAATCCGATGACCCGTCTCCGGATCAGGGACCTCCGCTCGACCGCTCCCGGTTCACGCCGGTTACTGTAGCGAGACGACCACGTTGTTCTGGGTGGAAACGCCGCCCACCGTCGCGAGAAGCGGCACATCGCCGGTTCCCGCCCCTGTCGGCATAATCAGATTGATCTGATAAAGACCGGCGCTCGAAATCCCCGCGAACGACGGCGTAACCGCCACATTGTTGATGCGGAGAACGACCGGGCTGTTAGTTGACGCCGCTCCCGAATAGGCCTGTCCGGCCAGAACCGCCGGGGTGGTAGGTCCAAGTCCGACGGCGAACAATACGACCGAGTCCCCGGCTTTCGCGGCGACCGTTGGATAGCCGAACGAACTGCCCGTCGGCCCGACGATGTCATAGGTTCCACCGCCATAGGCCCCGCCACTCGAACGCAGGATGATGCCGGTAACGTGTTTGGCGTCGAGCAGATTGAACGACGGGGCAAACTGCGCCAGTGTCACCGTGGATGTGACCGTCCCGTTGGCGGTAGTGACGACTACATTAACCGGTCCGGTCGATGCGTCGTTGGGAGTCTGCAGGTTGATTTGCCCGGCGCTGACATACCAAAGAAAGGCCTGCTTGCCGTTGATCGTCACGCTGGTGCCGCCCAGGGTTGTCGGAAACTCGCCCTTCCACACGGCGGTAGCGCTCGCCAGGTTGGTTCCATAAATGGAGATCCATTCGCCCGACTGTATGGTGGATACGGTGCTGAAGATCGGAACGATGCCGTTCGAGCTGATGGTTGGCGCATTGGTGACCGTTACGAGATTGTATCCGGCGGCGTTGAGCATGGAGATTTCGATACCGCCGTCGTTGGTTATGTCGAGACCGGCACCCATGCCGGGGCAGCCGGTGGCGTCCTGAACGTGATAGGTTCCTGGGCAACTGGCGACAAAATCGGCGTAGTCGCTTCCGTTGGCGAGAGTGTTGAAAAACAGCCCGGGAACCGGGTCTGTAGCGCCGCCGTCGTACGAGAAGTAGGCTCCGGGAACGGTGCTGAGCGCGGATACCGGGATGAGTTTCCCGGCGGCGGAGTAGCGGAAAAGATCCATGGCCGACGGGATGCCGGGGCCACAGCCGTCTGTCAGAACATTGTTGTTGGTATCGATACAGGAAGAGGTGCCCAGCAATTCGTCGACTTCGTGCTCAAAGGTCGTAAAGTAATCGTCGGCGGTGGGAGAAAGCGTGCCGGTCCGGTAATAGAAAGTGCCTGGCACGTTGGTCATGGTGACAACGCCGGCATAGCACCCGGTGGAACCTTGCGTGCAATTCCCCCCGCTGCTCGTGACTCCGGTGATGCCGGGAATTCCGAGACTCCAGGCGTACGCGACGCTGACGCTCATCATGCCGGCGCCATACACAGGCGTGACGTAGTTGTTCAGGGCAGTCAGAGCAGCCGTCTGGTTGCCGTTCTTCGAAGCCGTCAGGGCGGTAATAAATGTCGAGTAAGGAATCAGGGTGCCCGTGCCGCCCACACTCGCTCCCAGGCCTGTGACGCCAAACTGCACGTAGATGTTGGCGTTCGCGTTGCTGAAGGTATTGTTGTAAATACCCGCCATTGTGGTGTTGAGAGTGGTGCAGAGGCCAGCGACCGTCGTGTTGACATTCGGGTCGCAGGTAAAGGTCACCGCAGCGGGAGAGAGAGCAGCGCCGAATGCCAGCAGGAAAGCCGACACCAGGGAATTTCTTAATATTTTCTTCATTTTTATAGGGGGGACCGAGGTAGCCCCCACTCTAGCATGGTTGTTCGCCGCCCGGCCTGCCGATTTCGTCTTCAGCGCGCGGGCCGCAAGTCCTGCGGCGCCAAACATTTCGGCAACAACGCCCGGTTGGGTCGTGCGGCCACGTCTCCCGCCCTGTCTGGAGTGTCGCGCGCTGCTTCCGGACGGAACGAGAGATGCGGCTGGCGGCGCCGTCGGGAAGAAAAGCGTGCCGGACACCCGAACCTGGCTCCCCGGCGCAGGGGCGGATCGCCCCCGAAACGCGCTTTCCGGCCCCCTGCGGAGATTTCCGGTTGCCTGTAATCCCGGATGGCCAAACTATTCGATTTATTCTGTTGCCGCGATACCGCGCTTCGTGGTAACTATTATCATTGACTCTGCGCCCGCTCAGGCTGTTGATCATACTTGGTTTGTTCTGTGCCACGTCCGTCGCGCAGAATAACGGACCGGTCATTCCGCGTCAAATCGCCCCCACGACGGGCGCGATAGAGGGAATGTTCCAGAACGAACAGCGCCTCGGTCTCGGTAACGTTTCCGTCACCATCCGCAGCCAGGAAACCAATCAGGCGGTCAACGTCCGGACTTCGGGAGACGGTATTATCCGCGTCCTGAACCTTCGGCCGGGCCGCTACAGCCTGCGGGCGGAAATCGAAGGCTACCGCACGCTCGACCGCGACGATCTGGTGGTCCGCGCCGGAGACCTCGTCGATCTGGAAGCAACCCTGGTCTCGACGTCCGCGCCTGCGCAGAAAACCATCCCCGACGTCGATTCCGGCCCGTCGTACCGCGTCTTCCCTTTGCCCGACCCCGGCGCTCCCGACACGTCCGTGGCACCCGGCCTTCCGCCGCCGGATAAGACGTTCACGGCATTTCCCAACCGCTGGAAGTTCGACTGGCCGGATTACCGCCGCTACGGCCCGCGCGACGAGGTGCCCTACATCCCGACGCGCTGGTACGACCCGTTCAACCGCAACAAGCTCAAGGGCGATTACCCTATCATCGGGCAGCAGACGTTCCTGTCGATCAATCTGACCAGCGATACCTTCGTCGATGGCCGCACCATTCCCCTGCCCAACGGACTGGTGACAGTAAATCCCAACAGCTCCACGTTTTTTGGCGGATTCAGCCAGTTCGCGATGGTGCAGAACTTCGGCTTCTCCTTCCAGCTTTTCCACGGCGATGCGGCCTTTAAACCGATCGACTGGCAGATCAAGATTACGCCTGAAGTCAACGTGAACTATCTGGCAGTACAGGACATGGGAGTCGTCAATGCCAACCCGGTGATCGGAACCACCCGTCTCGACGCCCACCTGGGGCTGCAGGAAGCGTTCGTCGAGAAGAAAATCAAGGATCTCAGCGACAACTACGACTTCGTCTCAGCCCGCATCGGCATTCAGACCTTTAACAGCGATTTCCGCGGTTTTATCTTCTTCGATCAGAATCTGGGCGCCCGCATCTTCGGAAACCTGGCGTCCAACCGTTACCAGTACAACGTCGCCTACTTCGCGATGCTCGAAAAAGACACCAACAGCGGCCTGAACAGCATGGACTTCCGCCATCAGCAGGTCATGATCGCGAACGTCTACAAGCAGGATTTCTTCCACCCGGGCTACACGATTCAGGCCAGTTACCACTTCAACAAGGACGACCCGTCGGTTTTCTACGACACCGACAACTTCCTGGTGCGGCCGGCCGCGGTCGGCGCGGTTTTTTCGCAGGGGAAAGTCCAGACCAATTCGATTCGCGCGCACTACATCGGCATCACCGGCGACGGCCATTTCGGACGCATCAACGTCAACCACGCTTTCTACCAGGTTCTGGGCCGCGACCGGTTCAACGCCATCGCCCAGGCTCTGAGCTTCCAGACCACCCGGCGCAACATCAACGCCCAGATGGCGGCGCTGGAACTTTCGATGGATCGCAACTGGCTGCGCTACCGCGTTTCCGCTTTCTTTGCCTCCGGTTCGAAGAATCCGGGTGAGCATACCGAACGGGGGTTCGACTCGATCCTGGACAATCCCAATTTCGCCGGCGGCTTCTTCAGCTTCTGGAACCGGGAAGGGATTCGCCTCCTCAGCTCGGGCGTCGGGCTGAACGAAGGCGATGGCCTGTTGCCCAGCCTGCGCAGCAGCAAGATCGAGGGCCAGTCGAATTTCGTCAACCCCGGAATTTTTATTTACAACGCCGCCACCGACATGAAAATCACGCCCAAGCTGCGGGGAGTCGTGAATCTGAATCTCATTCGGTTCGACCACACCGACTCGTTGCAGTACGTGCTGTTTCAGCAACCGATCCATGCGGGAGTGGGCGCGGATAACGGCTTTGGACTGGTGTACCGGCCCCTGCTGTCCGAAAACATCGTTTTTACCGGCGTCGTAAACGCCTTTGTGCCTTTTCAGGGTTTCAGGGATATATTTAACGGAACCACGCTATACTCGGTGGCTGTCAATGTTCACTTCCGGTTCTAAAAGATTCGCTGTCAGTTTGGTGGTGGGAGGCTTCTGCCTGTCCGCCAGTTGGCTCCTGTTAAGGGCGCAGGACGGAGAACCGGCTACCGGCTCGATACCCCGTTACCAGTCGTCGGAAGAAGTCCTGCGGAAGAACACGGGCTGCGTCTCGTGCCACGGTCAGACCGATTCGTCCAGCATGCACACGACGGGCACGGTGCATGCGGCCTGCATCGACTGCCACGGCGGCAAAGGCGACGTACTGAAGCCGGCTGGCGCGGATATAGGCTCGGCGGGCTACCAACAGGCCAAAAATCAGGCTCACCCGCACCCCACGACAACGATTTTCAAGAAGGACAGCGCCGCCAACCCGGTTCGTGCGTATGCCGACTGGCTCAAAGAGAGCGTCGCCTACATCAAATTCGTCAACCCCGGCGACCTCCGTGTGGCCCCCGACACCTGCGGCAGTTGCCATTCAAAGCAGGTCCGGGCCGTCAGCACCAGTATGATGACCCACGGCGCCATGCTCTGGCAGGCCGCGCTTTACAACAACGGTGGGTACCCGTACAAGAACGCTCAGTTCGGCGAAAGCTACTCGTCGAAAGACGGCACGCCCCAGTCGATTGTCATGTATCCTCCTCCCGACAAGGATCTGACCAAATCCAAAGGCGTCCTCCCCGAACTTCAGCCTCTGGGCCGATGGGAAGTATCGCAGCCCGGCAATATTCTTCGCGTCTTCGAGCGCGGTGGCGGCTCCCGCGGCGATCTCGGAAGCCCGAATAAGGAAGAAGACCCCGGTGCCCCCGACGACAATCTCAGCGATCGCGGAATCGGCACTCTGTTGCGCACCGATCCCGTGTTCCTCGGCCTCCAGAAGACGCGCCTGCTCGACCCGCTCCTCTCCATGCCCGGCACCAACGACCATCCGGGCGACTATCGGCACAGCGGCTGCACCGCGTGCCATGTCATCTACGCCAACGACCGCAATCCGCTTCACTCGGGACCTTACTCCGCTCACGGCAACCAGGGCTTCAGTTCACAGATCGACCCGACCATTCCGAAGAACGAATCCGGCCACCCCATCAAGCACGAGCTGACCCGTGCCATCCCCACGAGCCAGTGCATCGTCTGCCACATTCACCCCGGAACCAACATGGTGGCCACCTATCTCGGCTACATATGGTGGGACAACGAGACCGACGGCGACAAGATGTACCCGGACAAACAGAAGAATCCGACCGACGAAGAACGCTATCAGTCCTGGCTGGCCAATCCGCAGGGCGCCGCGGCTCGCGGCAAGTGGGGCGATCCGGCGTTCCTTCAGCAGGTTGGTTCGCCCGAGTTCAACGCTCAGTTGAAAAATACCCAGTTCGCCGACTTCCACAGCCACGGCTGGGTATTCCGCGCCGTCTACAAGCGCGACCGCAAAGGCAATCTGCTGGACGCTAAAGACAACGTTGTCCCGGCCGACGACAAGGCCAAGTTCAGCAAAGCCGTGCATCTCAACGACATTCACCTCGAAAAAGGCATGCACTGCGTCGACTGCCACTTCGAAAACGACAGCCACGGCAACGGCAACATCTACGGCGAGACCCGCAACGCCGTCGAAGTCGACTGCATCGACTGCCATGGCACCATCCAGCAGAAGGCGACTCTGAAGACCTCCGCGGCCGCTGCGCCCAAAGGCGGCAACGACCTGGCTCTGCTCCGCACCCCCGATGGCCAACGCCGCTTCTACTGGGCGAACGGCAAACTCTACCAGCGCCGTTCCGTCATCGATACCGACCCCACCCCGTGGGAAGTCGTTCAGACCGTCGACACCATCACTCCGGGCAACGAGCACTACAGCGAGGCTTCCCGCCTGGCGAAAACCCTGTTGAAGGACGGCACCACATGGGGTCCGGCCGAAAAGGATGAAGCGAAACTCGCCCACGCCAATTCGAAGATGACCTGTTACACGTGCCACTCTTCGTGGACCACCAGTTGCTTCGGCTGCCATCTGCCCATGTACGCGAACGCAAAAAAGCCGATGCTCCATAACGAAGGCCTCACCACGCGCAACTACACCGCCTACAATTTCGAGGTTCTGCGCGACGATATCTACATGCTGGGCGTGGATGGCACGGTCACCGGCCATCGCATAGCCCCGACGCGCTCCACCTGCGCCGTTGTCGTCAGTTCCCAAAACGCCAACCGCGACTGGCTCTATTACCAGCAGCAGACCATCTCGTCTTCCGGCTACAGCGGGTTCGGCTTCAGCCCGTACTATCCGCACACCACGCGAGGCAAGGAAACCAAGGTCTGCACCGATTGCCACGTGTCTAAAGACGGCGACAACAACGCCTGGATGGCCCAACTGCTGATGCAGGGCACCAACCTGGTGAACTTCCTCGGCCGCTACGTCTACGTCGCTTTGGGCGAACACGGTCTCGACGCAGTCACCGTGGCGGAACATGATGATCCGCCGGCTATTTTCGGCAGCGATCTCCAGAAGATTGCCTACCCCTCCGATTACGACAAAATCGTCAAGCACGAGCGTGAAATCGACGAAGCGGACCACCACGACGGCAGCGAGGTTCTGGATCTGCAGGCGCGCGGCGAATATCTGTACGCAGCCATGGGCAAGGGCGGATTCCGCGTCTTCGATATCGCCAACATCGACAACAAGAATTTCTCCGAAAAGATCACCACCGCGCCCGTGTCGCCCCTGGGGCAGAGGTTCTACGTGAAGACGAAGTACGCGACGGCAGTGGGCTCGCCCTCCACGCTCGCGGTCGACCCTCTCCGCACGCCCATCCCCGAAAACGAGGAGAATCCGCCAGCGCTGTTCTTCGGCTTCATCTACGTGACGGATAAGGAAGAAGGTCTGGTGATCGTCGGCGATCCCAATCTGAAGACGAAGAACCCGGCCGGACCGGGCGTCCTCACGCTGCTCGACGGCAACCCGCGCAACAACTTCCTCACCAAGGGAGCCGTCTTCAATCCGGACGGCATCCTCAAGGGCGCCCGCCGAATCACTCTCGTGGGAACGTACGCGTACATTCTATGCGACAAAGGTCTCGTGGTTGTCGACCTCTCCAATCCCGCCGCGCCGAAAGTCACCGGGACCATCGGCGCGCCCGACTTGGTCGATCCCCAGGGTCTCGGCGCCCAGTTCCGCTATGCCTTCGTGGTGGATAAGGAAGGCCTCAAGGTTCTGGATATCACCAACCTGGCCGTTCCCCGCCTGGTTCCCGGCGCTAAGCTGCCTGTCGCCGACGCCCGCAATGTCTACGTGGCCCGTACGTACGCCTACATTTCCGGCGGCAAGCAGGGCATGGTGATCGCCGACGTGGAAAAGCCCGAACATCCCCGTCTCGATCAGGTTTTCAACGCCGGCGGCAAGCTGGTCGACACGCGCGACATCAAACTCGGCATGACGGCGGCCAGTGCGTTCGCCTACGTCGCCGACGGCTCGGGCGGAATGAAGATCGTGCAGTTGTTCTCACCCACCGACGATCCGAACTATCTCGGCTTCAGTCCCCGCCCCATGCCGAAACTGATTGCCACGTTCAAGACCAAAGCGCCTGCCCTAGCCATCTCCAAAGGCCTTGATCGCGACCGCGGCGTCGACGAAAGCGGCAACCAGGTGACCGTTTTCAACCGGCGCGGTTCGCGCCCCTTCAACAAAGAAGAGATGGAGCGGATGTACCTGCGCAACGGACAGCTCTACACGGTGACCAACAGTCCGCCGTCGGCGGCGCGATAGTCTATACAAACATGAAACTGACCTCCGAACACCAGCGCCTGAACGAAGCGCAATCGCAAGCCGGTCCGTGGCGCAAGTGGGGTCCTTATGTTTCCGATCGCGCCTGGGCCACCGTTCGCGAGGATTACAGCGCCAATGGCGACGCGTGGAACTACTTCCCGCACGACCTCGCGCGCAGCAAAGCATATCGCTGGGGTGAGGACGCCATCGGCGGCATCTGCGACCGCTACCAGGTTCTCGTCTTCGCGCCCGCATTCTGGAACGGCCGCGATCCCATCCTGAAAGAGCGCCTCTACGGGCTCAACGGGAGCGAAGGCAATCACGGCGAAGACGTCAAGGAATACTACTTCCACCTCGACTCCACCCCGACTCACAGCTATGCGAAGATGCTGTACAAGTATCCGCAGGCCGAGTTCCCGTACAAGTGGCTGATCGACGAGAACCGCCGCCGCGACGGCTCGGCCGGCCCCGAATTCGAACTGATCCAGACGGGGGCCTTCGACGAAGACCGGTATTTCGACATCTTCATCGA
>Ga0302319_10007023_pt1 | contig 22222 bp, 24 predicted proteins | sample Bog_T0_2_FD_203319 | JGI IMG/M metagenome (GOLD analysis project Ga0302319, IMG submission 203319) | Peat permafrost microbial communities from Stordalen Mire near Abisko, Sweden - Bog_T0_2 | ecosystem: Environmental > Terrestrial > Soil > Wetlands > Peat | place: Sweden: Abisko, Stordalen Mire... | reverse complement strand
GGCTTGCCCCTGTCTAAAAATACAAACCAGTGACAAGCGACTGCGCCGCGACATGAAAATTGTTGCACAAAACTTTTCACACTTTGTGAATGCAACTATGCAAATTGATGGTGCAATTCGTGACGTGAAATTGAACGTGCCAGCGTATTCGTTTTTGCGATCGTGCCTGACACAGTCTGATTGCCGGGAATAAAATATAATCATTGTCAGTCCATTATTTCGTCGCCGTCATATTGCACCGGGTCAATCTCGGTGATGACGGATGCGGTGGTGATTGATTTGGCGAGCGAGTTGTAAAGATGATGCCGGAAGTGATCGTTGTGGAGTTGTTTCCGCCGCAAGCCGCCACCCAATACCCAGGCAATAGCCCCAGGGACAGCCAGACGAACACGAGATAAAGATAAACGCCGTAATTCGAGATCAGGGCGTCCAGAAAGTTGAACACGGGATTCAGCCCTGTAGCCGGATTTAGGATCATGGCTGGCCCTCCGCTGAAGTGACTTTGTGAGGATTGCCCGGCGGGTTCAGGTCTTGCCGTATATGGTCACGGTGTGCTAGAATATTGAGCATGAGCAGCATTGCTGAAATTGAAAACGCCATTGAAAAGCTGCCCGCCCCGCAGGTGGATGAACTGGCTGGCTGGCTGGAAACTTTGCGCGTGAGGCGGGCCACGCCCCCACCGGTTGAAAGCTGGTTGCAATGCGCACGCGGTGCCGCCCGACCGGGAGAGACGACGAGGAAAGTGATGGCCCTCACTCGGGGTGAGGAGTGAATCTTTTCGACACGAACGTGCTGCTGGACATCGCGACTGCCGACCCGGTCTGGCTCGCCTGGTCTGAGAACCAATTTCGCACGGCCGCAGCGCAGGGACCGATTCTCATCAACCCAATCATCTACGCGGAACTGGCACCGGCTTTCGCAACTGCCGGCGATCTGGATCGGTGGCTTGATCCGGCGATCTTTCAGCGGCTGCCTTTGCCTTACGGTGCCGGCTGGCTCGCGGCGCAGGCTTTTTTGAAATACCGTCGAGGCGGCGGCGCGAAAACCTCGCCATTGCCAGATTTTTATATCGGCGCTCATGCTGAAATTGAGCAGCGAACGCTCGTCACGCGAGACTCCGCCCGCTATCGCACCTATTTTCCCAACGTCCAAATCATCGCCCCAACTTGACGCAATCAGATGTTTGTCTGGAGCTTGCCAACCTAACTGTTGCAGCCGAGGAGTGTTGAATTGGGGATTCAGCAAATCAGCCGGATTTATTTTCATGGCTGGCAGTTCGTTGAATTGATGATCGCGAGAACCGCTGCTTTAAGTGGAGTCGGAAGTTTTGCCCAATCCGTGACTACTTGGGACAATTCACGTCCCAAGGCGACTAGTATTTGTGCGTTTCCTTGTGCGTCACCCTGCGAATTACCTAATGAAATCGCGGCTTTCAACAGGTTCGAACCCTGTATCGCGCACCATTCTTCAATTTGTGTGCTCCGCCAGATTATGTAACCGTCTTTTTTGACGACCCAGCCACTGTCTATTATCTGCTAGGAACCACTGGCTGGGGTTCCACTTTTGGAAGTGTGCCGGCGGTTTTGTGGAATCCGCAGGCGCAGGCGGCCGGCGTGTCCGCCGGGCAATTCGGCTTCAGCATCATTGGCCCCACCGATGCGGTCATCGTGGTGGAGGCCTGCACCAACCTTTTCAGTTCCGTGTGGCTTCCGATCAGCACCAACACCCGGTCCAGCGGTGTCTCCGCTTTCAGCGATCCGCAATCTAAAAATTATCCCAGACGTTATTATCAGTTCCGGCCAGAGTAATTGCGGGGTGAATTTGCCAGCTGCGCCAGCCATTTTTCTGGCGCAACGCCGGGCTGGCTGGTATTCGTGACGCGTTGAGCGACGTCACCCGCATTCTGGAAACACGAAATCCCTCAAATGCCTCCGTTTCCGGCCGCGAATCTGAATTTCCAACCGCCCGACAGGTCGGGCCTGAATAAAGTAAGCGCAATCTCCTGTTAATGGTCTATTTTGGCCACGTCACTTGAAAACAAGCACTTCCAACTTTCCACCCTTGCCAGAGGCGACCGTTGACATCATCGCGTATCACGAACGAACTAAGCATCATCCCGGGCGCTATGCCCGCGGTCCGCACGGACTGGACTGGGCGACTCAGCCCAATCCCTTTCGCCGATTCACGGGCGCACAGCTCATCCGATTGCCGTTGAACGACTGTGATCAGACGCCCTCGGCGGCAGCTGTGTTCGGGGCAGCGACCGTTGCGCCTCAACCGCTCACGCTCGCGACGCTGGGTTTATTTTTTGAATTGTCCCTGGGTCTTTCCGCTCGCAAGCAGATCGCCGATTCGAGCTGGTATCTGCGGATCAATCCCTCGAGCGGCAACCTGCATCCGACGGAAGCTTATGCCGTGCTGCCTGACGTCGCAGGGCCTCAGTGTGGTGCGGGTGTCTATCACTATGCGCCTTTTGAACACGCTTTGGAACAACGGGCGCGCTGGACACAGCCCGTCACCTCCGTTGCGGGGGAATTCCATGTGGGGCTAACCTCCATCATCTGGCGCGAGGCCTGGAAATATGGTGAGCGGGCATTCCGCTATTGCCAGCACGACGTGGGACACGCGCTGGCCGCGATTCGATTTGCTGCCGCCGCGTTGGGCTGGCACGCGCAGTTTGTGCCGGAGTGGTCTGATGCGCGCCTTGCCCAGTTGCTCGGTTTGGATCGAGCGGAAGATTTTGAAAACGCCGAAAGGGAAACTCCGGAATTGCTCATCCACGTGACCACAAGCGCAGTTGTCGCACAGCCTTTGTTGCCTGTCGCCGGCACGCCCATTGAATGGTTTGGACGCGCCAACTGTTTGAGCGATTCCCATGTCCATTGGCCGGCGATTGATGAAGCCGTTAAAGCTTCGGAACGATTAACCACCAGCCAGGAATCATCCCAAGCCGGCGACTGTGTGGATTTGCCGCCTCCGTCACCTCCCGTTTGCAATCATTCAGCAAGCCAGTTGATTCGCCAACGACGAAGCGCCGTGGACTTCGATGGAGTCACCAGCATCACGCGGGAAAAATTCCTTTCCATACTGGATGCCACGTTGCCGCGCGCAACCGCGCCACCGTTTGGCGCGTGGCCATTTGCGCCGCGTTTGCATCTGGTGATCTTTGTGCATCGCGTCATCGGATTGGAGCCTGGTTTGTATCTCTGGCTGCGCGCCCCAGCGGATGCGGAGGCATTGCGACAGGCGTTTAGTGCAAAACTCAAATGGGAACCTGTAACGGGTTCCATCACCTCGGCCCCACTGCATCGTCTCGGCGGAGGCGACTTGCGTGATTTCGCGCGGATGCTCTCCTGCCAACAGGACATTGCGGCTGATAGCGCGTTCAGCCTTGGGATGCTGGCGCGATTCGAGCCGGTTTTGCGAAAACGTGGTGCGGAGGCTTACCGGGAATTATTCTGGGAAGCCGGAATGATTGGCCAAGCCCTGTATCTGGCCGCCGAAGCCGCCGGGATTCGCGGCACCGGCATCGGCTGCTACTTCGATGATGTGCTGCACAATGCGCTGGGGTTGACCGGGCACGACTGGCAGAGCCTTTATCATTTCACGATCGGCTCTCCCGTGGAAGATTTGCGACTGCGCACCGCACCACCGTATGCGCATCTCGCGGGCGAAGCAGGATCGAAAGACCTAGTCTGACATGTGTTTCCAAAAATTGCCGAGCGCTTCCCGCAATCCGTCCTTGTGGCGCACGCGTAAATATTTCCACCAGGCAGGGAACAACCGCCGATAGCGGGTTTCATTGAAACGCGCGTCAATTAGCAGCACGACACCGCGATCGGTGTCTGACCGGATGACTCTCCCAACGGCTTGCAACACACGGTTCATCCCGGGAAAGGTGTAAGCATATTCAAAACCTGCCGCGTTCTGTTCTTGGAAGTAATCGCGAATTAGATTCCGTTCGATGCACAACTGCGGCAGACCCACGCCGACAATGACTGCGCCAATCAGTCGCTCGCCGACCAGATCAATGCCCTCACCAAAAATCCCGCCCAGAACGGCGAAGCCCACGAGCGTTTCGCCATGCTCGACTGAGAAGGCGGCAAGAAAGGTGTCGCGTTCCGGTTCGGACATCCCAGGACGTTGAACCAGCACCGGGATCGATTGGTGGCGAATTTGAAATTCCTGGAGCGTGTCGTTTAGGTATTGATAAGATGGAAAATAGACAAGGTAATTGCCGGGGCGTCCGTTCACCAAAGTCCCGACCGCCTCCACCACATCGCCGAGTGATTCCGTCCGGCCTTTGAAATGAGTTTGGATGCGGTCCTGAATCAGCACCGCCAGATTTTCGGCTGGAAATGGCGAGGACAATTGCAGCACGGGATTTTCCGGTTCGCCGCCCAAGAGGGTTCGATAATAATCCATCGGCGTGAGGGTGGCGGAGAAGAAGATGGCCGCCTTGCCGCGGGCCAGTGCCTTCCGGAGCAACAAGGAGGGATCCAGACAAAATTGGCGCACCTTCACATCGGGAGTGCTTTCAATGATGGTGATGAAGCGCTCGTCATAAAGCTCAGCCGTGCGCCGGAATGAATGCATCTGGAAATAAAGCGCGAGCAGGACTTCGCGAAACTCGGCCGGCTGGTTTTTTACCAACCAATTCTCCGCCTCGTCCAACGCAGTTTCGAGTGGCTCAATTAAACTGTCGGGAAATTCAGGGCTGGTGCTGTCACCGTTTTCTTCATGCCGGATCGTTTCGGCCTTCGCTGGAAACAAATTGAGTTCGACGGAAGTATCGGAGACCTCAAAAGATACTTCGTGCGGCTCAATCGCGTTACCCAGTTTGCGCATCGCCGTGTGCAGTTGGGTCAATGCTTTGGCACAGCGTGGGGTGGCCTGTTTGATGGCGCGCTTGACGTCCAGAATCTCGCGGCCATCCAATTCGGCGGAGAACATCTCCCGCGCCCGGTCCACGAGGTTGTGCGCTTCATCCACCAGGAATGCATATGCGCCACCGTCATCTTCAAAGTGCCGGCGCAAATAAACCTGCGGATCAAAAACATAATTGTAATCGCAGATAACGGCATCGGCCCACACGGAGACGTCGAGCGAAAGTTCAAAAGGACAGACCTGATGTTTCTGGCCAACCGCTTCGAGGACCGGCCGCGTAATTTCTTCCTGAGCCAAAGCTTCGCGTATCGCCAGCTTGATGCGGTCGTAATAACCCAGCGCAAGCGGGCACGTCATCGGATCGCAAGGGTGACCGTCACGAACACAAACCTTTTCCTTGGCGGTGAGCGTGACGGCGCGCAATTTCAATCCACCTCGGCGAAGGGCTGACAATGCCTTCTCGGCGATGGCGCGCCCAACCGTTCGGGCGGTCAGATAAAAAATCCGTTCGAGTTTTCCATCGCCCAGCGCTTTGACGGCCGGGAACAGCACGGAAATGGTTTTGCCAATGCCCGTCGGGGCGGCGAGAAATAATCGGCCACCATTGGCCAATACGCGATAGGCGGCCACGGCAAGTTCACGCTGGCCGGGGCGATACGCGGGAAATGGAAACGCCAGCATGGCGATGGAGGCGTTGCGCGCGAGGCACCAGTGATGGCGTTCGCGCAGCCAGTCCACATATACGGCGGTGGTCGTGGCGAAGAAATCTGACAGCTCCGCGAAGGAAATGGTCTGGGGAAGCTCGGTCACTTTGCCAGACGGCAGTTCTAGGTATACGAGTTGAAGGACGAGCTGTTTTAACGCGTTTTCCTTGGCATGGATGAATGCGTAAAATTTTGCCTGTGCCCAATGCAGCGGATCGGCTTCGTGGTTCCATGTTCCCTGCACGGTTTTGATTTCCTCCAACAAAACTTGATCGGAGGTGATCAGCAAACCGTCAATGCGTCCGCGAATGAGCAGCGTGAACTCTTCGGTCTCGATGGAATGTTCCAACGGCAGTTCAGTCAAATAACCTGTCGGGCGCGAACGCTGAATTTTCTGGTGGCCACGGATGCCAGCGACAGCGCGGTCGGAACCAACAAATTCACGTTCACCGCCGAGATCGCCCGTTCGCAGGACAAACTCGACCAAGTCGCGCACCGAAATCGTGTGCAGCGGTTTTGAGGCGGAAACGCTCACGGCAATTCCCAGCGTTCATCGCTTAATGGCAGCTGGACATCTAGGTCTTCGTCATTCGCGTTCGACTCGGCGATTGCGAAAGGTCGGGTGCGTTTCGCCTTGGCCTCTAAAAAACCAGTTACGATTTCGAGATCGGCATCGCGCATCGCGAGATCGTGAGCGTGCAACAGTGACTTGGTCCGTTCGCCAATCCAAGCGGCGAACTCATTTTGGTCACCACCGAAAAAGTTCTGTAGGATCATTTCAAAATCATCGCAGCCTGCAATGCGGTCCGATGATTGAGAAATTGTGACTATCGATCCCAATCGTCCGTGCACCCATCCCGCCGGCATGCCAACCGAGCCGGCGGCGGGATTCAGTGCATACCACAGCAACCGTGCGATCGCGGCGCGCAAATGAATTGCGCCGCTGCCAAAGGGACCGAACTCAAGCCAGCCGATTTCCGGTGTTTCGGTCACGGCCAATTCCAGTTTTCCTGCCATGCAACGCCAGACTAGAAATCGGGGTATCGCTGGCCATATTCCAGCCCGGTTGAATTTAGGTTTTAGCGCCAGCAACAATTCAGCTTCGTTGGCCAGCGCGGCGGCTTCGTCCGCGCATTCCTGCAATTCGATGCGCGCGACCGCGCGCAGCAGCCGCAAATGCCGCCGGGCCAGTCGGTCGGGATTGGCCACCCGGTAGCTGTTAAGCCGTTTCTTGAGGTTCTTGGCTTTGCCGACATAAAGAATGTTTCCCTGCGTATCGCGCATCAGGTAAACGCCGGGGCGCTCGGTCAGTTGCCGGAAAAAGCTCTGACCCAACCGTTCGACCAGAGGTCGTGGATCGGGAAATAATAATGTCTGGGATGGCGGCACGATGCAATTTAACGCTTGGGCCTGGGACAACGGAAGTCCAACCGGATAATTTCATTCGCAGGTTTCAAATCGGCGGTGGATTTCTTTCAGTAAATCCGCGTTGATGAAAATAGGGATACGCCAGCGGCAGAGTGCTCGCCGCATCCAGTTTGGCCACTTGCTCGCGGGTCAGGTTCCAACCCACCGCACCTAGGTTGGCACGGAGCTGCTCTTCGTTGCGCGCGCCGATGACGAGCGTGGAAATGGTGGGACGCTGGAGCAGCCAGTTCAGGGCAATCTGCGGAACAGTCTTACCGGTCTCACTGGCAATTTCATCAAGCGCATCCACCACTTTGTAAAGATGGCCGTCAGCGACTTGCGGTCCAATATCCGCATTTAGCTTGGATTGCAGGCGCGAGCCCGGCGGTAGCGGCTGGCCGCGCCGGATTTTACCGGTGAGCTTGGCCCAGCCCAGCGGGCTCCACACGACAGCACCCACTTTTTGATCCAGCCCCAGCGGCATCAGCTCCCATTCATAATCCCGGCCGACTAGTGAGTAATAAGCCTGATGCGCCACGTAACGGGAATAGCCGTATTTCTCGGCGATCGCCAGCGATTTCATCAGGTGCCAGCCCGAAAAGTTGGAGCAGCCCAGATAGCGGATTTTCCCAGCCCGCACGAGATCGTCGAGCGTGCTCAAGGTTTCTTCAATCGGGGTCAGGGCATCAAAGCCGTGGAGTTGGAACAGGTCAATGTAGTCCGTGCCCAAACGTTTCAGGGAACCTTCCACGGCGCGAATCAAATGAAAACGTGAGGACCCAACATCGTTGGGTCCGTCGCCGAGCCGAAAGGTGGCTTTGGTGGAAATAAGCACTTTATCTCGTCGCCCCGCGATGGCTTTGCCAAGAATTTCCTCGGCCATGCCGTCGGAATAAATATCGGCGCTATCGAACATTGTTAGTCCGGCTTCGAGGCAGATGTCCACGAGTCGCGTCGCTTCGGGCACGCCATTGTTTCCCCACGCGGCGAAGAAATCGCCTTTGCCACCAAAGGTTCCAGTGCCAAGAGTCAAAACCGGGATTTTGAATCCCGAACCGCCGAGTTGTCGATATTCCATATTATTTTTGTTCGTTGAGGGGTTTCAAAAACAGACCCGCCACAATCTCGTATGAATGGAGCCGGTCTGCCAGCTGATAAAAATCCGAATATAATATGAGTTCGTCCGCCTGGGTCCGTTGCAGAAATTCCCGCAGCTTTCGCGTCACCGTCTTTGGGCCGCCAATTACGGCCGCGCCCAGAAACATTTCCACGGAGCGCTGCTCGGCGTCATTCCAGAGTCCGTTCATGCTCGCCACCGGTGGTGGCGTGAAGATGGGCTGACCGCGAATCAATCGCAGAATTCTTTGCTTGGCGGAGGTGGCCAGATGTTCGGCCTCCTCGTCCGTGTCCGCGGCCAGAATGGGCAGCCCGATCATCACATGGGGCTGAGTCAGCGTCGCTGAGGGCTTAAAATATTCGCGATAGAGTTGGATCGCTTCAAGCATCATTTGCGGCGCGAATTGACCAGCGAAGGCAAATGGCAAGCCCAGCGTTGCCGCCAGATGGGCGCTGAACGTGCTGGAACCCAGCAGCCAGATGGGCACATTGGAGTTACCTCCGGGCACGGCTTGAACCCGCTGGTTGGGTGAAACCGGACCGAGCAGCTGCCGCAGCATATCCAACTGCTGCGGAAATTGTTCGCCCGCATTGGGGCTGCGGTTCAACAGCTGCGCAGTGAAGGCGTCCGAACCCGCAGCGCGGCCAAGTCCCAGATCAATCCGACCCGGATAAAGCGCCTCAAGCGTGCCAAATTGTTCGGCAATCAGGAGTGGCGAATGATTTGGCAGCATGATTCCGCCGGAACCGACGCGAAGGGTTTTAGTCGCACCAGCCACATGGCCAATCAACACCGAAGTCGCCGCGCTCGCGATCCCCGGCATGTTATGATGTTCCGCCAGCCAAAAGCGGCGATAACCCCTCGCCTCCGCTGCTTGTGCCAGTTTCACCGTATTGCGGAAACTCTCCGCCACCGTTCCGCCCTCGCGAACGGTGGCGAGATCGAGCACGGAAAGCGCGATGGTTGATTCTTTCTTCATCACGCCACCGACTGCAGCACCGGATAATCGGTGTAGCCCTTGGGCCCGGAAGCGTAAAAGGTGGACTGGTCAGGAACGTTGAGCGGGGCATTCTGCCGGAAACGTGCCGGCAGGTCTGGATTCGCGAGCAAGGGAACGCCAAACGCAACCGCATCCGCTTCGCCGGCCGCCAGCACTTGATTGGCCGTGGCCTGAGTAAAACCTTCGTTGGCAATGTAACTGCCGCCGAACGCCGCCTTTAATTGCGGCCCGATCCGATGGTCACCGAGTGATTCGCGGGCGCAAATAAAAGCAATGTGTCGCTTGCCCAATTCTCGCGCCACATAACCAAACGTGGCCAGCGGATTGGAATCGCCCATGTCGTGGGCATCACCTCGCGGAGCCAGGTGCATGCCGACACGATCGGCCCCCCAGACAGAAATCACCGCGTCGGTGACTTCGAGCATGAGCCGCGCGCGATTCTCGATGGAGCCACCATAGATGTCCGTGCGATGATTGGTTTTGTCCTGGAGGAATTGATCGAGCAGATAGCCATTGGCGCCATGGATTTCCACACCGTCAAAGCATGCCCGTTTGGCATTTTCCGCGCCGCTGCGATAGGCCTCGATGATGCCGGGAATTTCTTCCAGTGCCAGCGCCCGGGGCGTGACAAAGTTTTTCAGCGGACGCACCAAGCTGACATGGCCCGCAGCCGCGATGGCACTTGGGGCGACCGGCAGGGTACCATTCAAAAACTGCGGATCGGAAATACGACCGACGTGCCAGAGCTGGAGCAGCATCTGGCCGCCGGCTTTATGAACCGCGTCTGTGACCAGCTTCCAGCCGTCCACCTGCGCGGCGGACCAGATGCCGGGCGTGTCGGCGTATCCCACGCCCATCGGGGTGACCGAAGTCGCTTCGGAGATGATAAAGCCGACGGCGGCCCGTTGGGCATAGTATTCCGCCATCAATGCATTGGGGATGCGCTCCACGCCGGCGCGCGCGCGGGTCAGCGGCGCAAAGATAATGCGGTTGGGGAGGTTCCAGGCACCGATGCGGACGGGATCAAATAAGGTGGGCATTTTCGTGGTTGTAAAATTTTGAATCAGTTGTTTCGGTCTACCGGTTATTGTTCGATAGGAATCGAACCTACTACCGGTGGGCGGGGATGTCAAAAAGTAATTCGATGGTTGTCGAACTAACCATTTGGTGGCATGGTGTGTCTGAGTGAAAACTTATTCTCATCCGGCGATGAAAGATCTGGAGCTGCATGTAGTCCTGCAGGCGCTGTCCGATCCCTGCCGGATGAGCATCGTGCGCCAGCTGCTCCAAGGCAAAGGCCGCGCCCTCGCGTGCAACGAGGTCGAATTGGACGTCGCGAAAGCGACGCGGTCGCATCATTTCGAGGTGCTGCGGGCCGCCGGCATCATACACACGGAGATGGAGGGCACCAAATGCATGACTTCCCTGCGGCGGCCCGAGCTGGCCAAACGATTTCCCGGATTGCTTAATTTGATCGCTTCACAGAAATAAGATGGGTTCCCGGAATCTGTGGTGGGGTAACACCCCATGGTTGAAAATCGATCCACACCTTGGGCTATCTACACAGCAATGGTAAACACGGAGCTGGTTCTGACCTTATCTCACTTACGGCTTCATTCTTTCTGTCCTGGCCCGCGGATCAGCCTTCCCGGCCAGGGCTTTGCACATCTGGAAAGATTCTGTGGGCTGCCTCAAGCCTGACATGGGCCTTTGGCGGCGGACTTTATGAAGCTTTTGGCGGGTAATGGAAGTCCAACCGTTCGAATCTTGTTCCGCAGTGGGGTGAACACCCCATGGCACTCACGGAGTCCGCCGTCTATGGTGAGCACTCTAACACAACAAAATCAACTACATTTAACAAACAAAATACAAATATGAAAACACTCAAAGATTTATTCCTGGATGAAATCGCGGACATGTATGACGCCGAGCGTCGGATTGTAAAAGCCTTGCCGAAGCTGGTCAAAGCTGCCATGTGTGAAAAGTTGAAGGCCGCATTGCAGGCCCACTTGAAGGAAACCGAGGGCCACGTAATGAAGCTTGAACAGGTTTTCCAATCACTGGATAAAAAGGCCAAAGGGCAAACCTGCAAAACCACCATGGCGCTTCTCGAAGAAGGCGGCGACATCGTGACGGAATTCAAAGGCTCCCCGGCCCTCAATGCGGCGTTAATTTCAGCAGCGCAAAAAGTGGAGCATCACGAAATCGCTTCCTACGGCGCACTGCACGAATGGGCTAAACTTTTGGGCAACAGCAGGGCCGCCGATCTCCTGGAAGAAATTCTTGGCGAGGAGAAGGCCGCCAACGCAACGCTGACCGAGCTGGCGCTGAATAGCAGCGACAAAGAAGCTTTGGGTGAATGTGGTTGCCACAATGATTCTGAAAATGATTCAGAAAAAGAATGCTCGAGTAAAAAGCCGGCGACTATGCGTCGCGGTATCCAACCCGCTGGGATGAACCGCAAGCGCGCTGGAGCTTTGGTGTAATCAACGTCACCGCCTGGCACTATTCGCGAGATGTGTGCCGGGCGATAAATCTTTTAAACAGCCAAAACTATGCTGACACTTTTGATCACCCCAATGTTCGCGGCGGCCGGTTATTCCCTGATTTATCTTCTATTCGGTGGTGGGTTGGGCGGAGCCGTGCTCATTTTTATCGTGGCAAAAAACCATTCGATTGCGGTTGAAAAGAGCGTCAAAGGCAACAATCTGGAAGTGTGAGAAATGAGAAAGGACTGGCGGGATTTCGCCCGCCAGCCGATCGGATGACGGAGCTAGCTATTTGTTCTTTTCGGTCGCGGCGCGGAGAGCGATGCGTCCGTCCAGCGGGACGGTTTCAAGCTGGATGTTGAAGCCGTTGCAGTCGGCGTGTCGCGGTCGTGGGGGCCACCAGAGAACCGGCATTACTTTTTGGCATGAGAAGCGATACGCTTGCGGATTTCAGCCAGTAGCATCCGACCGCGTTGCTATTCGGAATGTTTTTTCGCCAAAGGCAAAGCGGACAATTTGATCCGCTGGTAAGCACCACGTTTTTGATCTTCCGGATGCGGCTCAATGGCCAACACCGTGATGTCCCGCTTGTCCGGCCCGTAAGCCCAAAATATCCGCCGGGCTGACGGCGTATTGTTTTCAAGATACGACTGAAAAATCTTGAGCCCATATTTGCGGGTCAGGTCGTCAATTTCATGCGAAGCCAGACTGTTGTGCCGGGGATTTTCTGCGAGATAACCGAGGGCTTTAACCAGTTTCTTGAAAAACTTGTCTTCATCCCGGTCCAATTTCCCTTGCTGCTTGCGGGTGGAAAGGTTGTTCCATAACGCCTCCATCTCCGGCAACCCCATGCGGATGATGAAAGCCATTGGAATCAAGCCTCGGCGAAAGCAGCCAGGTCAATCGGTGCGGACGCCAGCCCTTTTTTCAGATTGGCCACGGATTTGTCCAGCATCTTCAAGGAACGAGCGGAAACGGCTTGTGGCGATACCAGCACGCGCGGTTCCAGATAAAAAGAGCCGTTCGACAGGGCTTTGACGTGAAAATATTTTGTCTTGGAGTTACGCAAGCTGATGCGTTTTTTTGCATCGGCGGCAACGTCGTAATTATCTACCACCGTAAGCGGTTGTTTCTGTGTCAATGTCGGCATGACTGAACCATGGTGGGATTTCCCACTGGTGTCAACCCGTATTTGCGGATGTTCATGAAATTGCGGGACATGCACGACGCGCTTCGGTCGGCGGTTCGGCAGGCGGGAAAGTGAAGTGTAGGCGCGGAGACGGCGGGAACGGAACGCAACGACCGCCGAACCGCTGACGGAGGCGCATCGCGACTGCGTTTCCTTTTTGTGCCGCGACGAGCGCGCGTGAAGCCGCAGTGGAACGTGCGTTGGTCGCGGCAATGTGTCACGCTGTTTGATTTGATAAACCTTTGTCTTTCAAAATTCTTACGTTGGCAATGCGCGGACCGCGTGATGGCCGTTGAAATGAATCTGTTGGGTCAATTGGCGGCGGCAATATTGGGGCCGGCGCTGGCACGTTGGCGCTTGGGATGATTTGTGTCCGCTTCCGGCGCTTACGCGTCTTTTTGCCATCCAGCACGACGCGCCCATATTCAGCCACGCGCGCCACGCCGGTTTTCACGCCTTGTTGTTCCAGCAACTCCGCAACCGACCTGTAAGACGCCTTTTTGGTGTGCAACATGACAATAAATTCATGGTATGGTCTGAGCGTATGAAGCGGGATGCGGCTTGGGGCGAATTGAAATTTCTTACTTAAGCCGAAATTCGTTGGTTGAATCCGTCAGGGCGGATTAAGCGAGTGGTGGCGGGTTTCTGAATATGTGGAAGAAAACCCGCCTTTGCTCGCCCGCCCGTGCTGCCAAAGTCTTGAGATGTTTCGAGCATGGCAGGGGTGAGGTCAAAAATCAATTCAAGCCGCCGAATGTCGAAGTAAACCAAGCCAGCCAGTTCCGGAACTGACGGAACATAACAAGTAGGAGCGGAGCCGAGCGCGAAAATGATTTGGGGTTTGCAAAAAACGAACTGCCGCCCAAAAGTGGGCCGCAATTTACGGCAAGTCTTTGGCAAAAACTGGTTAGACCAGTTCCCCATTCAGCGCGAGAATGGTGTTACTTATGAAAAAACTCGCACTCCTTGCACTCCCGGCGGCGTTCGCGCTCGCCTTGACCACCAACGCTTTTGCCGCCGACGGCAAAGCGGTTTACTCCGACCACTGCGCCAAATGTCATGGCGACGACGGCAAAGGCGCGACCAAGATGGGCGAAAAACTCGGCGCGCGTGATTACACCGATGCCACTGTGCAGGCGTCGCTCACCGATGACCAGGCCTTCAAGTCCATCAAGGAAGGGTTGAAAAAAGATGACAAGACTTTGATGCGGTCATCCGACCTTTCCGACGAGGACATCAAGGCTTCCGTCGCGTATCTGCGGACTTTCAAGAAATAAAGCCGCTGCACCGGAACAGAGGTTCTGTTTTTGCGCCACCGCTCTGCACACAAGACACAGTTTTCCCACTAGGGAGAGCGGACGCGATAGAAATGTCGCGGGCCATTCGTCGCCTGCGGGTCGGTAAACTGAAACACGCCAGGCGAGATTTCCGGGACGCTGCCAATTGCGCTCCAGTTGCTCAAAGACAACGACAGGTTGGTGGTGGTCAACGCCGTGAAACCGGCACCGGGCGTGTTGGTGAACCCAAATTGAAACGCGCCGCCCGGCAGTCGGGTTGGGTTGATGATGCGGATCAATGTCGCGACAATCGAATTATACAGTTCGGTGCTGGCCAGCAAGCCTGTATTACCTGAACCGCCTGCAGCCAATACCTGACCATTGGGCAACAAGGTCGCCGTGTGATGCTGCCGGGGCACGTTCATTGTGGCGGCAGCTGTCCACGTCTGGGATGATGGTTGGTAGAGTTCGGCGCAGTTAGTGCTGGATCCGAAATTACTGCCCCCGCCGGCGATGAGGACAAGTCCGTTGGTCAGCAAGGTTGCCGTGTGATAATCATGCACGAAATGCATCGAGGAGGTCGTTGTCCAAAGCCCGGTGGCCGGATCGTAAAGTTCGGCGAATGCAACTGGAACCAGGCTGATGCCGCCAATGGAGCCGATGTCAATATCTCCTCCCGCAGCGAGCAGCTTGCCAGTGGGCAACAAAGTAGCCGTGTGATTGGCGACCGGATTGGGCAGGGAGCCGGTGACCGTCCAGGTGCCAGCGACCGGGTCATACAACTCGGCGGTACCAGTGATGAGGAAAGAGTTGGTGACCTCGCCGCCGGCCACGAGCACCTGGCCACTGGGCAGCAATGTTGCGGTATGATTATAGCGCGCCTCATGCAATGAGCCGTTGGTGGTCCATAACCCCGTGGCCGGATCGTATAACTCTGAACTATTAAGAATGGTTACGGGGTAGGTGTCGGCCTTCATGCCGCCGGTGACCAACACCTTGCCGTTCGCCAGCAAAGTGGCCGTGTGAAAAAATCGGGGAAAATTTAGCGGCCCGGTCGTGGTCCAGGTGGAATTCGTCGGGTTGAACAATTCCACCGTTTGAACCAGACTTGCGGTGGTGGAGTCGTATTGATTGGTGGTTCCGCCAACGACCAGCACTTTTCCATTGGGCAGCAAGGTTGCCGTGTGGGCATAACGTGCCCTGGCCATCGCGTTGGTTCCGGTCCAGGTTCCGGTGGCGGGATCATAAAGCTGGGCGGCGGCGGTCGCATTGCCGTAGTAGTCGGCTCCCCCGGCCACGAGCACCTTGCCATTCGGCAGCATGGTCGAGGTATGCATGGAAATGGCATTAGTCAGCGAACCGGTCAGCGTCCATATCCCGGGTGTTGGCGGGATGGCGGGTTGGCTGAAGCTCACCCGATCCAGAAAAGCCGCCTGGGTCGGATCGGTGTCACCGTTCGCATAGGCCGTCCAGGTCAAAGTGTGCTGGCCGGAACTGATAATAAAGGGACCATCTTGAGTCCAGGCCGTGTCGCCAGAAATGCTGTCCTGACTGACACCGTCTATGTCAAATTCGAAATAAAAACCCTGATTGGTGTCGTTTGCGATGCTCGACCAGAAAAATGTAAATGTTCCCGGACCGGCGACGGTGAGCGTCAGCGTCGAAGCTTGGGAGTTGGTCACGCTGCCGTTTTGCGCCGCCGCCACTCCGTCGTAGGTGTTGGTGGTTTCCACCAGCCAGGTCGTGTCACCGCTGGTATTCCAGGCCAGATTGGTGGTGTTGAGCGCATAACTGTAAGGACCGAAAACAGCGGATTGATTGAACGTCTCCACGTCGGCCATGGGCGGACCGTTGTAATCGCTGGCATCGCCGCCGGCGACCACCACCTGTCCATAGGACACCAGCGTGGCCGTATGAGCAATGCGCCCGACATTCAACTGGCCGACGGTGTAAGTCCAGGTATTGTTGGTCGGGTTATACAGTTCAGCACTTGTCTGGCCGGGATAACCCCCTAGAACCAGCACCTGCCCATTTGGCAACAGTGTCGCCGAGGGTTTCCAACGCCCGTCGTTCATTGGGGCAACCAGCGTCCAAGTGCCGGTGGATGGATTGTAAAGCTCCGCGCTGTTGTCGCCACCGCCGACCACGAGCACCTTGCCGTTGGGCAGCAGGGTGGCGACGTGTCCGGCACGCGCCACATTCAGCGGTCCTGTGTTCGTCCAAGTGTTGTTCCCCGGATTATACAAGATGGCGTTGGTCACAGCACTGCTGTTGTAGCTGCCGCCGGCCACCAGCACCTTGCCATTGGGCAGCAGTGTCGCCGTTTCCGAATCAGCCGAGTAGTTCATCGCGGCGGCATTGGTCCAAATCCCCGTGTTCGGGGAATATATTTCCACGCTGGCCAGGTCACCGGCGCCACCGTTGTCATAACCCCCAGCCACCAGCACCTGCCCATCGGACAGCATGGCCGACGCGAACACCTCGCGCTGCTGTTGCAACGAGCCGGTGATTGTCCAAGTACCGCTGCCCGAATCATACAGTTCCGCGCCGGGAATGGTGTATTGGCCGTTGTTTTCACCGCCGACAATGAGCACCTGGCCGTTCGTCAGCAGCATTGCCGCACCGGCGAAGTGGGAATCGTTCATGGGCCCGGTCAGCATGGAACTGCCGGTGGCGGGATTGTAAAGTTCACAATTGTTGGTGTTCGCAAACTGATTATTGACGTAATCGTTTGCGATCCGGCCGCCGGCGATCAGCACCAGTCCATTGGTCAGCAACGTCGCCGCGTGCCCCCAGCGCGCGGTCAGCAGCGGGGTGTCGAGGGTGAAGGTTTGCGCCTGCACAGGTTGAACGGCCGGCAAACCAATCGCTAGCGCGGCGGCAAAGCATGCCAGACGGAATCGGCGGTGGGCGGTGAATTGAATGGAAGTTTTCATGTTGGGCATCGCTCCTGTCTGATTGGTTAATCTGGAATCATCCCGGTGTCCAATGTTTTAGACAACCACGGTTGCCTTGATTCTCTTATCGCCAGAACAACACAAGAACCCGCCGGATGCAAACAAAAATGCTTCCGGGAATCCGGATGTCAAGCTCGCCTGATTCTCCCCATTGACTTTCGCTGCAAACGGCGTCTAATTCGGTGGCATCAATCTGCTTGAATACATTTTGCTGGCGGCCAGCTCGCTCTTCGTGATCGTGGATCCCCTGGCCGTCGTGCCGGCGTTTCTGGCCATGACGCCGAACGACTCGGCGGAACAGCGCATCCGCACCGCACGGCTCGCGTGCTGCGTGGCGGCGGGGGTCATGCTGTTGTTTTCCTTCACCGGACAAATTATTTTCAAGGTCATGGGCATCACCATGCCGGCGTTTCAAATCGCCGCGAGCATCCTGCTGCTGGTCGTGGCGCTCGACATGGTGCGCGCCCAGCGCTCGCGCGTCCAGGAGACGCATGAAGAAACCAAGGCCGGGACAGAAAAGCCGGACATTGCGGTGACACCTTTGGCGATTCCAATGCTCGCCGGGCCGGGTGCGATTTCCACGACGGTGCTGCTCCAGAATGAAGCGAAGGACATTCCCCAACACGTCGCGCTTTATGGCTGCATCGTGGCGGTCTCCCTCGTGAGCTATCTGATTTTGCGGGTTTCCGCCCGGAGCGCCCGCTGGTTAAGCCCGATCATGATGAGCATCGCCATCCGCATCATGGGACTGTTGCTGGCCGCGGTCGCCATCCAATTCATGCTCAATGCCATCAAAGCGTTTCGTCTGGATTTGCTTGCTCCGCCGGTTACCTGATCTCATTTTCAATTCAGCCGAGGCCCGGCAGTGTTCGAATTGGGCTACACACCCAATTTCCGAAGGTTCCACTTTTATCTCTGCGCTGCCATTACAATTGGAATATATAGGCGCATAGGGTTCAAGATGGGTAATAACCCAGCCCATAATCTCTGCGTCCTTGATGTCAATGAAAGGAACCCAGTTTTTGCCATCGGCTAGTGGCCAAGCTTGCCACAAACCGCACGTTGTCACGCGGGAGGTTTTTGTTGTCCAATCGGATGGATCGAAGGGGCGGAAGCCTGCCTGAGGCGCGGTTTTTCTAAAGGCGGTGGATTACCGGGTCAATGGCCTTAATTGTTATTAAAAATGGGGAAAGTTTAAATAGCGCAAAACTCATGGAAACAATCGCACCGCACCGTGCTGTTTAATCAGAATGTCAGGCGGCTTTGTGCGGGCATTGAAAACATCAATGTCACCCCAAAAACTATCAATTAAGGGTTTGCCGCCAGTTTGGTAGAGTCACGGCCATGAATACAAATCCACGCATCACTGCATTGCCTGCCATGCTGGCCACCATGTTGGCCATCTGGTTGACCGCATTCACGTTGTGGGCGGCCGAACCCGCCACCGTTTCAGGCCTGGCGGGTCAATGGCATGGTCGGAGCCGTTTCACCGGGATAAGTTATCAGGAAGCCACGCAAAAAAAGGTGGCAACCCAGGACATTGAGATTGTGTTGCATATTTCAGCCGATGGAACAGTGACGGGGCGGGCGGGTGGTGCGGAACTGAGCGAATGCGTGGTCGAGGTGAATCGCGGCTGGTTGGCACGCCTGCTTCATATCAAGGACGATTTTATCATTCACGGCAAGATTATCGGGGCGGTCGCCGCCGGCTCCGAAAGCGGAACCCATACAATCAACGCCCCCTTCGATTTGCCAGACGGTCGGATTAAAGGCACCCTGTTCATTACCCACCCATTTATCTATCCATATCCATTTTTAGACCTTCAATTAAGTCGTTGAACCATGGAGCGAGGTTTAACCAAGCCATCAACCAGCCCGCCGGAGCCGATGCCGGCACCAGCGCAGTCTGGAAATACAAGGCCGTCTACCAGTTCAACGACCGGCAGGCCAGCCAGTGCAGCGACGCGGCCACGATTGGAGTGATGGGTTGAGCGGGCGGAAATATATTTCCGCGCACGGCGGGGCGTGCGGTTTGAATTGATAATTGCCGGAAAAAACGGCATTAAAACTTGTGCATGAAACATAATTCCTATTTTGAAGGCAAAGTCCAGAGCCTCGCCATCGGCACCGTCTTTATTGGCTTGGTTGTGTTACTCGCGGCAGGAACCACCACTATCACCGTCAAAGAAATCAAGGGCCGCCGGCCTCAAATATGGCAGGCGGGCTTCGACATATCGGCTTTGGACCGGGTGCCACCACAGGCCACAATTCTTCCTGCGCTCCGTTCGCGGGACCCAAACATTAACAGCTGGAGGGGCCGGGCCGGTGACGGTAAAATCATGGGTCTCAATGACAGTACGACCGAAATTTTAAGTGCCGCCTACAATGTCCCTCGCGCCCGGATGATTTTTTTGTCGCCTATCCCGGATGGGAAATACGATTTCATTTCGAATGTCCCCAAGAACCAGCGGCAGGCTTTACAACAGGCGATTAGAAAGGAGTTCGGCTTGGTGGGGAACTACCAATTGGTCAGGACGAATGCCTTGGAACTTGTCGTCCGGAGACCCGCCGCTGGCTTGAAACGGTCCATTTCCGCCGGCCCGGAATTCAGCGGGGCAAACGTTTTGCTTGGTTGAGCAATCAGCCAATCGCAACGCTGGCTTATTTCAATGAATACTTTCTTGAAGCTCCCGTGGAAAACCACACTTCGTTAAAAGGCTATTATGACCTGAAATGGGATTCTTCCCCTGATGGCTTGAAACAGGCAGAGCTGGAGAATCTGGGTTTGGAACTCGTTCCGACCAACATGCCGATCGAGATGCTCGTGGTGGAAGAGGCAAAATAACACTGGACAAATTTCGTTGATCAACGCGTCATGGTAAACGACACCATGAATCCCGTCGTGGCACATCGCGGGCGCGCGTTCACTTTGATCGAGCTGCTGGTGGTGATTGCCATCATCGCCATTCTCGCTGCTTTGTTGCTGCCGGTTTTGGCCCGGGCCAAGACCAGGGCGCAGCGGACCACCTGCCTGAGCAACTTGCGGCAGATTAGCCTGGGAATTCATCTGTATGTCGGCGACACCAACGACTCCCTGCCGAGCGTCGTCATCACCAATGGCATGCCCTGGTCATACCAATGGCGTTTCTACAAGGAGCTGACCAAGAGCTATGACGGACTGAACGGAACATCCTCAGTGCAGGACAAGCTGTTTGCCTGCCCGGCGGACACCTTTCACTACTTCAACACCCACGCAACGCCGATGCAATATGCCAGCATGCATAACGACCCCTGGGCAGATTATTCGAGCTATTGGTTCAGCCGGTTAAACCTGGTGCAGGACCCGGCGACGGGGGGATTTTATCACGGGATTGCCGGCCGGAAGATGAGTTCGGTCCGAAACCTGGTCCGGACCGTGATGGTGGTGGACCAGCCGGCCTGCTTCGCCTATTCCTGGCATGAACCGCAGGCGTTGACCGACCCGGGTCCGAACCCGCTCAATGATTCGATGAACATGGCTGGCTTCGTGGATGGCCACGTCAGTTTCATCAAGTTCTACTGGGACAGCACGGGCGCCCTGGGCAGCGATCCGTGCTTTTACAACCCGCCGGCCGGCTACGAATATCAATGGGGGGAGGATTGATCCGGTTGGAATGACGGGCAAAAACATTTCCAGTTGTCAGCCGGGAAAAATGTGCCGGATTTTTGCGTCCCCGGCTGAACGAGGCCCATCGTGACAAAGATTGACACCGCGCCGTTATTATTAAAGATTGGAGTTGAAGATGAGGATGCATTTCTGTTGCAATGGCCGGGCATTGATGCGCCGGTTCCAACCGAGTAACCAGTGGCCTTGAACCATAAACCTACTACAACCCATGAACTCCATGTTTAAGCAGGGCTGGTATTTCAGTTTGATGCTTGGCTCCCTGTTGTATTCGACCATCGCCGGTTTTGGCCAGGCACCGGTTTTCACGAATGCCTCAGTGGCCGGCGGAACTTTCTCCGTTCAGATTTTAATCACTTCCAATCAGCTTTACACCATCCAAGTTTCCACCAACCTGACGAGCTGGACTTCGGTGGGTTCCGATACGGCCACCAGCAATGTGATGACCCTGGTTGACCCGCGCGGAACCGCCGGTTTCAGCCGCCAGTATTACCGCATCATGCTCGGGGCGGTGGCCAGTTACAGCTTTTTCTTTCTGGAGTTTGCCAACGCCGGCAGTTTCAACAGCAACACCACGCCGAACGTCTCTTTTCCCGTGTCGCTCAACAACTACTCCGCCGCCCTGCAGGTGAACGACGATGCGAATTATCCCGCCGTGACCAATGTCTTCTTCACCGGCCCCGCCGGTTCCGGGCTGACCAATGCCCCGGGTGATCCCAACAATTCCAACATGAGTGACAATTCCGCCTTTTATCAATCCCCGATCATTTCCAATCCCGCCATCGCGCCGACCGGCAGCTGGGTGGTGAATTATAAAGGATCAAACCAAACTTTTACTGTATCCAATCCCGCCAACCAGCTGGTCATCCCATATCCGACCCTGACCGTGTCGGGCGGCGCATTGCAAAGCGTGAGCTGGGTTTATCGTGACGCCATCACCGGCGCGACCCTGGGCGGAGCACCCGCCTTCGTGAGCAACATCCAGCTCCAGGTTTACGGCAATTCGAGCCAGGCGAGCCTCTACAATTCACCCAACCTGACACCAGCCACCACCAGCCAAACATTGTCAACTCCGGTCCCTTATTCCAGCATCTCGGGCATCGGACTGGCCTATCAGGATGCGCTGGGCAACAACTATGTGGTCATGTTTGGCCCTTGATCGGGTCAACGGGGCCGCTGGTTGGTCACCGATTTGTCAGATTCAACCGCCTCGCGGTTAACAAAGACCTTTGATTCGAATTTTCAATAAATCAACTCGAATAAATTAGTGCCATTCGTCTTCTATGAAATGGCTGGAACAGGCAACCGGCCCTCGTCGGCTCTTCTAAGCCGGAACGATTCAGTTGAGCGCAGATTTTCCGCATAGTTTTTATTTTCATGCTTGCAGGGAGTCAACTGCATGGCAGTTGGGTAACGCCGTGAGTTTGGCCAACATTTCCCGCCACCAGTTACGGTTGGCGGCACCCCGGACGGCCAGTTTAAGCGTGGGTTTTCCACCGGCCCGGCTCCAAACCGCCGCCCGCCCAAACAA
>Ga0302319_10007022_pt1 | contig 22224 bp, 22 predicted proteins | sample Bog_T0_2_FD_203319 | JGI IMG/M metagenome (GOLD analysis project Ga0302319, IMG submission 203319) | Peat permafrost microbial communities from Stordalen Mire near Abisko, Sweden - Bog_T0_2 | ecosystem: Environmental > Terrestrial > Soil > Wetlands > Peat | place: Sweden: Abisko, Stordalen Mire... | reverse complement strand
CCTTCGCAAACGGCGCGTGAAAGGTATTCGGAGTGCAGATGTCGACGGCATCGATCGACGGATCGGCCAGCACTTCCCTGTAATCGGCGACGGCCTTTTCGGCGCCAAACTCCTCGGCATATCGCTTGGCCTGCGCGATGTTCACGTCGACGATAGCGGCGATATCCACAAATCCGAGGCGACGGATCGCCTCCACGTGAACGCGGCCGACAAAGCCCGTTCCAATGACAGCGGTGCGTAGTCTTTTGCTCATAGCCAGACCATTATAATGGAGGCACTGGCGCTAACGCGGCACCTCTGCCGCAATTCTGAGATACGACGCGTATCGCGTCCGCGAAATCTCGCCGGATTCCAGTGCCGCCAGTACCCCGCAACCTGGCTCCGCGTTGTGCCGGCAATCGCGATACTTGCAGCCGCACGCCGCGATCTCCGGAAACGCCCCGCGCAATTCCTCCGGCGTCACCGCGCCCAGTCCGAACTCACGAATCCCCGGCGTATCGATGATTCGCGCGCCATTGGGCAATTCATAGAGCTTCGATGACGTGGTGGTGTGACGACCCTTGCCGCTGCCATCGCTGACCGCCCCCGTGCGCGCCCGTTCCTCCTGCGCCACCGCGTTGAGCAACGAACTCTTGCCGACTCCGCTATGGCCTGCAAACACCGCCAGGCTTCCTGCCAACAAGCCGCGCAACTCCTCCACACCCGTACCGTCCTTCACGGAACAGCGAACCAGCGGCACACCGGCTTCGCGGTACACCTCTGCCGCGCTCGTATCTCCGCAGAGGTCGATCTTCGTCAGGCACACAATCGGCCGTATGCCTCCACGCGTCGCCGCAACCAGGTAACGATCGATCAGCGCCGGACGAAACGGCGGGTCCGTAATCGCCGCCACAATCACCAGGATGTCGATGTTCGCAGCAATAACTTTCTGCAGATTCGCATTTCCCGGTTCGCTCCGCGACAATACCGTGAGCCGCGGCGCGACGAAAACAACTTTCTCATGGCGAATCGCGACCCGATCGCCAGGCACGACACTGATCTTCGTGTGGCACAGGCGCGACACGCTCTGCGCGAACCCGGGTTGTTCGCCGCCTGTCACTATACAGCCGCTGGTGTTGACGCCGATTACCAGCGAATCGGCCTCGAACTTTTCGTCGCTGGCCGCTTTCTTCTTTTTCCTGGCTTTCACCACCAGGATTTCATCCACGCGCCGATGCCGCTTGTCCTGCCTGTTCATTTCGTGATGTGCAGCATTTGCTTTGTGGGGGCAGCCGCTTTTCACGCGGCTTCGTTGCCTACAGGATACCGCAATCCGACGGTGCATCATAGTGACTATGGCCCTCGCCGCCTCGCGCATCGTTGCTTCCTGCACCCTCGGCATCTGGGTCTTTCTCTCCCTGTTTCGGGGCGGATTCTGGCGGCTGCGCGAGCGTCTCACTAGTTCGCGCCCCACAGCAGATCATGCCGTCACCGCAATCATCCCGGCCCGCGACGAATGCGAACTCATCGGCCGTGCCGTCGCATCTCTGCATGCGCAGCAGACCATCCCGCCGCTTCGAGTCATCGTGGCCGATGACGAAAGCACCGATGGCACAGGCGCCGCCTCGCACGCCGATCTGGTCGTCAGAGTCACCCCGCGCCCGCCCGGCTGGAAAGGCAAGGTCTGGGCCTTATCGCGCGGCATGGAAGCCGAAAAAACCAACCCCGAATTCCTGCTGCTCACCGACGCCGATATCGAACACACTTCGCCGGACCTCCTTGGCACTCTGCTAGCCAAAGCGGAAAGCGGTTTCGATCTCGTGACCGTAATGGTCCAGCTTCGTTGCGAATCGCTTGCCGAACAATTGCTCATACCGGCGTTCGTCTTCTTTTTCTTCATGCTTTATCCGCCGCGAGGCGTGATTACGGGGAAGGGAAGCGCTGCGGCTGCCGGCGGCTGTATGCTGATCCGGCGCGAAACTCTGGAGCAAATCGGCGGCATCGCCTGCATCCGTGATGCGCTCATCGACGATTGTTCCCTCGCGGCCTCTGTAAAATCCCACAGCGGCAGGGTCTGGATGGGACTCTCGGATCTGCCCATCCGAAGCGTGCGGTCATACGGCGGTGTCGGCGGCATTCGCGCCATGATTGCCCGCTCGGCCTTCGCGCAACTTCGTCATTCCGCTTTGCTGCTGGCCGGTACGGTCGTCGCGATGCTTCTCACCTATATCGCCCCGCCCATGCTCCTGTTCTCAGGCGACAAACTCGCCGCGTCGCTGGGCCTGAGTGCGTGGGTGATCAGCGCGTCGCTTTACGTGCCAACGGTACGCCTTTACCGTGCGCCGCTCTGGACGGCAGTCTGCCTTCCGGCGATCGCCGCGTTTTATCTGATAGCAACGGTGGAATCCGCTATCCGTTACTGGAGCGGGCGTGGCGGCCTCTGGAAAGGCCGCGTCCAGGATCGCTGATTACTCAGCCTTCGCCCAAAGCCAGCCACGCAATCATGGATTTGAGCGCTTCATACGCTCGCAACCGGGCCGCATCGCTATCCTCGCGTTCAGCCGTGGCGACATGATCTTCCATTTGCCGCAATACCACTGGCCGCATCGCCAGCAGAGCGTCCGCGCCCGACGCCGCATATTTCACCAGCACATAGCGGATCAGGCATTCCACCGGAATCCCGGTTCCCAGGCTCAGATTGGTCAGTGTCGGCAGCGGATCGGCGGACGTATAGCCAGCCACCTCGGCTTTAAAATTGGCGTGCGGGTCATCCGCCGGCCACGTATCGCGATAAGGGCGCAATTCCACAGTGCCCCCAGCTTACCAGGTAAACCGCTATGCGCCGGTCGGCGAAAAGCGATAGCCAACCTTATGCACCGTCACAAAAAAGCGCGGCGCGTCGGGGGATTTTTCCAGCTTCTGCCGCAATCGCAACACATGGGCGTCTACCGTCCGCGTGTTGGGCGAGGGCAGATAGCTCCACACCGATTCCAGTATCATGTCCCTCGTCAGCGGCTTTTCCGGATTCTGTACGAAAAATGTCAGCAACTCAAACTCGGCCGCGGTGAGCGAAATCTCCTTCGCTCCACGGATGACCGTCGCACGGTCCAGATTCACCGTGACATTGGAAAACGTAATCACATATTCGTCAGCTTCGGATTCGGGCGCGGCTGGCGTCGGATCGGATGGCCGTACGAAAGTTCGTGTGGCGGCAGTTGCGGTAGCGGAATTCATCGGGCGAGTACCTAATCTAAAGGACGGCTCGGTGACATCATCCATTCCGCATGCAAGCGGTTTTTACACATAATTTACAAAGGTCCGAACGATTGACTGAACGACAGTCAGAACGAATGTCCCACGCCAGCCGCGTGCCTCTGATACGATCTCCCCATGAACCGTCGCAGTTTCGTTCAATCCGCAGCTCTTGCCGGCGCTGCAGCCCTCACCCGTCCCGTGCTCGCCGCGACCCCCGGCCGCCTCAACCAGTCAGTCTGCTACTGGACCTACCAGAAATGGTTCACCCTCGATGCCCTCTGCCAGGAAGCGGCCCGCATTGGTCTGAAAGGTATCGATCTGGTGACTCCTGCCCAGTACGCAACCGTACAGAAATACGGGCTGACACCAGCCATGACGGCATCCACCACGCCCAACGACATTCCGGTGGGCCTGAACCGTCTGGAAAATCACGACCGCGTCATTGCGTCCATCAAAAGCGACATCACCGCCGCTGCCGCCGCGAAAGTCCCCAACGTCATCACATTCTCGGGCGTTCGCAAAGGCTTACCGGACGCGGAAGGCATGGATAATTGCGTCACCGGACTGAACAAGGTGAAAGCGTTCGCCGAAGAGCATGGCGTCACCGTCAATCTGGAACTTCTCAACAGCAAGGTCGATCATAAGGACTATCAGGCCGATCATTCCGCCTGGGGAATCGAGATGGTGAAGCGCGTCAATTCTCCGAAGGTCAAGCTTTTGTTCGATATCTATCACATGCAGATCATGGAGGGCGACATCGTTCGAACAATCAAAGCCAACATCGCCTTTTTCGGCCACTTCCACACTGGCGGCAATCCCGGCCGCCACGAAATCGGCGCCCAGCAGGAACTGAATTACGCCGCTATAGCTCAGGCGATTGCCGATACCGGCTATACCGGCTTCGTCGCACATGAGTTTATCCCGGTCAATACACCGCCCATCAAGGGCCTCGAAGACGCCTACGCGATTTGTACGGTTTAGCGCCTAACGGCCGCTTGCGCCTCTGCCTCCGCCAGCCCGCGCCGCCGGAGCGGGTTGCCTCGTCGGAGGTTCAACAGGCGCAACCGCGGGAAGCAACGTTCCGCCAATCCGGAATGCCCAGAGATTGTCGCCATGCTGCGACAGATTAAATGAGCTGCCGCCCGCGATAATCGCCACATACTGCTGACCATTCACCTCGTACGTGACCACCGGCGCTTCCGCACCCGCACCGGTCTGAAACGACCAAAGCTCGTTGCCATTCCGAATATCGTACGCCACCAACCGGCCATCCGATTCGCCATGGAAAATCAGCCCCGAAGCCGTACTTAGCAATCCGCTTCCGGCGGCGATCGGAAACTTCATCCGTTTCTGCCACACAATCTTATTGGTCGTCGGGTCGACCGCCGTCATCGTACCCGCCCGCGGCTCATTGGCCGGCCGCACGAAGCCGCCGCCCAGGGTGAATAGAGCATTGTTGATCGCGCCCGGAATGTAGATCAGGTGAGTCTGCGGACTGTAAGTCATCGGCGCCCACGAAATTCCGCCCAGTGTCCCGGGCGCCATCACCACGGGTTCATCCCAGTACGCACCAAAAACACACGCGCTCTTCATCCCGACCGGCACGCTGTCGGGTTCCGGGCAAGTGGGCACAAACGAATCGCCCACCGGATACGGCTGCGTCTTCGCCGTCTTCATGCGCTCTTCCTGCGGCACCGGCCGCTCCTCAATCCCCACCAGCGGCTTGCCATTCGTGCGGTCCAGAATATAGAGGAAGCCAGTCTTGCCGCCGTGCATCAGCAGCTTCCGGGTCTGTCCGTGAAACTGTATGTCGGCCAGCACCGGCGAAGCGGCATTGTCGTAATCCCAGACATCGTGGTGGACCTCCTGGAAATGCCACTTATACCCGCCGGTCTTCAAATCGAGCGCGACAATCGAAGCGGTAAAAAGATTATCGCCGCTTCGTTTCGAGCCATCCGTATCCGGCCATGCGTTGCCCACCGGGACATAGATCAGGCCCAGTTCGGGATCGATCGCGGAGGCCGTCCAGATGGGTCCGCCGCCATGCTCCCAGGAATCGCCCTCCCATGTTTCATGGCCGAATTCGCCAGGGCCGGGGATTGTCCAGAAGCCCCAAACCTGCTTGCCGGTCTTGGCGTCGAACGCTCCGATGAAACCGCGAATTCCGCCTTCGCCGCCCGAAACGCCCATATAAACGAGACCGCCGTAATAAAGCGCAGGCGCAACCGTGGTTCCCCGATCGCCCACCTTCGCGGTCCAGAGCAGTGCGCCCGTCTGTTGATCGAGCGCGATCAGCGTATTGCCTCCGCCGGTAGAAAAAACCTTGCCCTCCGCGACGGCCACGCCCCGGTTGGTGCCGCCACGCAGTTGCGGCTGATACTTCCACTTCATTGCCCCGGTCGCGGCATCCACCGCGAGAATAGTTCCGGCCGAACCCGGCAGATACATCACGCCATCCGCTACCACCGGAGTGCCTTCGAGATTGGCGTTATTCACTCCGTCGGCGACATGCACCATCCACGCACCGCCCAGTTTGCCGATGTTGCCCGGAGTGATCGCGGTGAGGGAAGAGTAGCGCTGATTACTCAGATTGCTGCCGGTTTGAGCGGTTGCGCCGACGCAAGCCAGCATCGTGACGGCCAGGTATCTTGAAATCATAACCTCACGATGTTATCTCAACGCACCCATCCCGATCGCGCCCAATAGCATCAACCCTCCCGCCGCCGCAAAAGCAACCTCCGGCGAAACCAGCGTCCACAGCGTGCCAACCAGTGCGCTGGAAATCAAATCGCCAACCCCATTCACAGCCCCCAACGTTCCGTACACCGTGCCGCGCATCTCTGCATCCGTGAGATCGGGTGGAATGGCCTTTTCGAGCGTATCCTGAGCGGCGGCGAAGATCCCAGCCACCACGAAAATAACAGTTAGGGCGGCAAGCGACGACGATCCGCTCCGGAACATCAGCGCCGCCAGTCCCGCCGTCACCGCGCCGCAGAAATAGCCGCCAGCCAGCAGTGGAGCCTTCCTTCTCCGGTCGGCCAGCCAGCCAATCGGATAAGAAGCTGCCGCGTACACAATATTCCGCACTACATAAAGCATGGCCCCGATCTGCGCCGCGCGCACTGCGCCATAGTTCGACCGCAGCAGCGTAACCGCGGCCAGTATCAGCAGCGAAGGAGAGAAATCCCCACTGCCGAACAAGCCGACCGCCAACAACATGCGGCGAAACGCCGGAGGCAATTCACCCACGGATTTCAGGAAATTCAGCCACGGCTTCGGCTGACGCCGCGTTTCCTTCACCAGGATCAGAAACGCCAGCGGCGCAGCGATTCCGGGTATCAGCGACAACAGGAAAATCGTACGAAACGGTGCATCCGGTATCTGATGCGGCAACCAGGAAAGCAATACCACGCCCATCACCGGACCGATCACCGCGCCAATCGTATCGCCCGCGCGATGAAATCCAAAGGCGCGTCCGCGGAACTCCGCCGTCACCGATTCCGACAACATAGCGTCTCGCAGCGTTCCGCGCAACCCGCGCCCAAACCAGCTCACCATGCGGCCCAGCAGGAGGATCCCCCAGCCCCCGGCCAAGGCGAATAACGAAAGGCCCGCGCCGGTGAAAAACTGGCCGATCACGATCATGCGCTTGCGCTGGCCGATCTTGTCGGAATACCAGCCGGCGAACAGCTTCAAAAAGCTGGAAAACGCGTCGGAAGCGCCTTCAATCCACCCAAGCGCTGCCGCGGCCACGTGGATCAGCGGCAGGAAGCCCGGCAACACCGCCATGACCATCTCGTGTGACGCATCCGAGAGCAGACTCGTAATCGTCATGCCCCAGACATTGCGATTCAGCCAGCTTCTCATTGGTTCATCGTGATGATCAGTTCCATGCCCCGCCGTGAAAGTTGTGGGCAGTGCGCTGCGACATCGTCGAAAAAATGCACCTGATCTTCCGGGGCGATGATGATTGCGCCGCTCACATATTCAATCGACACACGGTCGAGCGACAGCGCGAACGAGCTTCGCGAATCCGACGACGGGCTAACACTGATAATCGAAGGCCACGGAATCGCGCGAGTTATCGGCCCGTGCCGGATACGAAGGGCGTCCGCCATGCTGTCGTACGCCTGCGGAAATACCGCGATTAAGATGAATGCCGTAACGATCAGCGGCACAGCTAAAAGCGGCCACAGATGCAAGGCGATAGCCGAAAGCCCGGGACCCCCGATGCCACCGATCATCCACAAGCCGATCCACCAATCGACCTTGCCTTTGTAAGTCACTGCAGATCTTTACCCGTCAACAAACGCCCTAACACAGGCAGCGGCACTCCACCTTCCTTCAGCGCACGATCGTGGAAATCATGCAGCGAAAACGCCGAACCCTGCGACTGTTTCACTAACTCGCGAACGCGCAGCCAGTCGCGCCAGCCTGTGAAGTAAGTCGGCAACTGCGCAGAAGACAGCTTCGCGCGCTGCAGCTTCGCAACCGCCTCCTCATGCTCCTGGAACGTCTGTTTTTCCATCAGCTCCATCGCCTGCTCGTCCGTCATGCGGTTCGTCTGCAGCCGGATATCGAGGATCGCATTCGCATCCACGCGCAACTCCTGTTTCAACAAAGTCAGGCGCAGTTCCGGCGAATTATTCATGTAGCCTTCGTCCAGCATGGTCTGCGTTATGTATTGCGCCCACCCTTCCACATACGGACCGTTACTGAACAGCGCACGCAGCACTCCCCGCATCTTCGGCTGGATCGCATTGGCGAACTCGCCCTGAACATAGTGACCGGGCATCGCTTCGTGAATGGTAAGCAGTTGCAGATTGTAGAAATTGTACTCGTGGAGTTTCGATTCCACGCGCTCTTTCGGCCAGTCCGTCGGAATCGGCGTCAGCCAGAAAAATCCACCCAGTTGCGGCTCGAAAACCGGCGCGGGATCGAAGCCCGCCACGGCGTAGATACCTCGCTCGAACTCCGGCGTCGGAATCACCTGAAGATTGCCGCCCGCGGGCATGGTTAACAGATTCTTTGCCACTGCGAACGCGCGCGCATCGGCAAGATCTTTCTTAACGTCGTCCATGTAACTCGCCGGTGTCGAATGCTCCTGCGCAATATGATCGAGCACCTCCCTGACCAACAGATTTTCGCGTGCCTCACCCGTCAGATCCGCATGGTCTTTGTGATCGGCGAACCATTTCGCATGAAGTGGCAGCGATATGTCGAGCATCTGAGCGCGTACGGCCTTCAGCCGCGTCTCCGCGTCGGCCAGCACCTGATCCACCGTGCGATCGGTAGCCAGCGCCAACCGGAATTTGACCGCGTACTTTTCCGGACCCAGCCGCCAGTCCGGCGCGCCTTCTTCGGAGCCACGTCCGTCGTCGGAGCGCCGAACACGCTTCGGCATGTCCTCCGTCAAAAATCTGTTGAAACCACGCAATGCATCGAGAGCCGGCGAAGCCGCCGCGTCGTAATCGGATTTCATCGCCGCCGGTGTCGCCGCACGAAGCGTCTTATCGATCAGATTGATGTTCCCCTCGTTCTCCTCGGCTGCGACCTTCGCCCACTCCGCCGGAGCCACCCGTAACTGACGTCGGGCCGTGTCCATGAAGCCGGGAATCTTGTTCATTCGAGCAATAATATGCCGGAAGCGCTCCTCTTTCGGCGCATACTCTAGCACCAGCGGATTATAGAGCGCATCGCCGATCAATTCCACATAAGACTGCGGGCTGCGCTGCCAGCTTTGCGCCATATCGATGTCAAACAGCGACAAAGCGATCTGCGAGTCCATGATTTCGTAATCGGCACGGTCCTCCGGCGACAGCGATGCTTTGTCGAAAGTTTCGAGGCGCTTGTGAAAGTCCCCGTAGAAATCACGCTGCTGCTGAATGGCCTGACGACTGACATCGTCCAGCTGCGTATCGAAATTCACGCCGCCATAGTTATGAAGTCCCTGGCTGGTCGCGAAGACGGGTGAAAACGCGAGGCTTTTATAGACGAATTCCTCGGTCAGTTTCGGGAACTCCGAATCGGAAGAACTGTGCTGGCAGGCGACCGTGAACAGCGCTACCAGGACGACAACGGGAATCATGCGCATTGACCTGAATTATACGGGAGAAGCGGCCCCCGGAGCCAACAGGACGATCCGGCACACATTGGATTCCCGGTTCGTGCCAGAATAAAGCGATATGAGGACAACCCGCCTGGCGCTCACCGGCGCCATTTTTACCGCAGCACTCTTTGGGCAAGCGCCGCAGCCCGCGCAAGCCCAGGAGCCACTTCCGGCCAAAGTTTTCGATCCCGCGGCTATCGATCGCACCGCGAATCCCTGCGTCGATTTCTACCAGTACGCATGCGGCACCTGGCTCAAAAACAACCCAATTCCGCCCGACCAGGCGAGTTGGGGACGCTTCGGTGAACTGGCCGAACGCAACCGCGCGATCCTGCGGGACATTCTGGTGACTGCTGCCGCCGCTAAAACGCGCGCCGCCGATACGCAAAAGATTGGCGACTATTACGCGGCCTGCATGGACGAAGGCGCCATTGAAGCCAAAGGGCTGAAATCTCTGCAACAGGAGTTCGCCCGCATCGATGGTATGAAGACGGTGCAGGATCTGGCGCCTGTGCTCGCGCACCTGCATACGATCGGCGTCAACGTGCTCTTCAATATCTCCTCCGGCCAGGATTTTAAGGATTCCACGGTCGTGATCGCGCAGGCCGATCAGGGCGGTCTCGGCCTGCCCGAAAAGGACTTTTATTTCCGCGATGATGAGCGCTCCGTCGCCACCCGCAAAGAGTACGTAGCGCACATGACGCGCCTGTTGAAACTCATGGGTGTTCCCGCGGCTGCGGCTGCCCAACAGGCCGACGATGTCATGAAGCTCGAAACCGCCATGGCGAAAGCGTCCATGGACGTCACCTCGCGCCGCGATCCGCAAGCGGTTTATCACCCGATGACGCTGACAAAATTCGAAGCCCTTTCCGATTCCTTCGCCTGGAGCAAGTATTTTGCCGGCCTCGACATCCCGAAAATCGACAACCTGAACGTAGTGTCGCCGGATTTCTTCAAGGGTCAGGAAGACCTGCTGAAGACCGAACCTCTGCCGGTCTGGAAGACTTATTTCAAGCTGCATCTGGTGGAAGCGCAATCGCAGTTGCTGCCCAAAGCTTTCGATTCCGAAGTGTTCGCATTCCAGGGAACTTTTCTGACCGGCACTAAAGAACAGAAAGCCCGATGGAAGCGCTGTGTTCGCGCCACCGATGGCGATCTGGGCGAGGCGCTCGGCAAGGCCTACGTCGAGAAGACTTTCGGCGCCGATGGCAAAGCCCGCACGCTCGAAATGGTGAAGAAGATAGAGGTCGCCATGTCGCAGGATCTCAACCAGTTGACGTGGATGACACCGGAAACGAAGAAGAAGGCTGAAGAAAAGCTGGCCGCAATCACCAACAAAATCGGCTATCCGGATCAATGGCGCGATTATTCGAAACTCGCAATCGCTCGCAATGATGCCATGGGGAATTCGCTTCGCGCCAATGAATTCGAATTCAACCGCCAGTTGCAGAAGATCGGCAAACCGGTGGATCGCCTGGAATGGGGCATGACGCCCCCGACAATCAACGCCTACTACGATCCCCAGATGAACAACATCAATTTCCCCGCCGGCATTCTGCAGCCGCCGTTCTTCAGCAAGACTGCCGATGACGCGGAGAACCTCGGAGCCATCGGAGCCATCATCGGCCACGAACTCACGCACGGCTTCGACGATCAGGGGCGTCAGTTCGACGCCAAAGGCAACCTCGAAGACTGGTGGACGGAGGCCGATGGCAAAGCGTTTGAGGCAAAAGCCGATTGCCTCGTCGACGAATACTCAAGCTTCGTGGTAGGTAAAGGCGTTCACCTGAACGGCAAACTGACGCTGGGTGAGAACACCGCGGATAACGGCGGCACTCGTCTCGCCTACATGGCGCTCATGAACGTTCTGGCGCAGAAGGCCATGCCCGCCGTGGACGGTTTCACGCCGCAACAGCGTTTCTTCCTCGCATTCGGACAGGATTGGTGTGAGAACAATACTCCGGAGGTCGAGCAGTTGCAGGCGCAAACGGACCCGCACGCCATCAATCACGATCGCGCCAATGGCGTAGTTCAGAACATGCCGGAGTTTCGCCAGGCGTTCAGTTGTTCCGTGGGACAGCCCATGGCGCCTGCAAAGGCCTGCCGAGTCTGGTAGTCTGAGTGGCCGGTTCATCGCCGTTATCCTCGGCTGGTTCGTTCACGTAGTAGTAATACGTCACGATGCCCGCCGTGGCAATCACGGCAACCAGGAGGGCGCTATAGATCACAGCTCGGCGCGAGAACACGCCCCGAACCAGTTCGGCTGTGATCGCCGTAATCAGCCCCGCTGCCGCCAGCGTCAGGCCGAATTTCCATGGCCAGAACATCAGGTCCAGGTCGTACTGGCCCCCCACCTGGCTCCAGAATGTCAGGCAGACCTCAATGGCAACCAGGAATTCGATAACAAGCAATACGCGGATCAGAGAGAGGTGGATCAGTGGAGAGCGCATGGGGGTAGCGGGAACTTTTCGGCGAACAAACGGGTGTGGCTTTGCGTAGAACCATAAGGATATCCTGAATAATATGACTGCAGCGGGTTCCCAACAGGCAGGCGAACCGCGAAGATACGGGCAGGTGCGGCTTTCCTACCAGATTTCCAGTGCTTCCGGACTGGCCTGGGACTCCATTCGCGCCCATAAACTTCGCAGTTTCCTGACCTTGCTTGGCATTATTATCGGCGTCGCCAGCGTGATTCTGGTGGGTTCGGCCATCGACGGTATGGGGCTTTACGCTCAGGAGAGCGTGGCGAAGGCGTTCGGCAGCGAGTCGTATCTGGTGGCGCAGGTCGCCGGCGCCGGCGGCATGACGCGCAAGGAATACCAGACCAAACTCCAGTTCAACCGGCCCATCACGCTCGAACACGATCGCTACCTGCAGGCCATGAACGGCGATACCACCATGTATTCGCCGTACCGTCAAAATACCGCGGATACCAAGCGCGAAGGCAACACCCTCGAAGAGACTTCCATTCTGGGAGTTTCGGCGGATATGGCGGAGATCCGCGATATCAACGTTGTCGAGGGGCGTTTCTTTACTCCTCCCGAAGAGATGAATGGTTCCAACGTTGCCGTGATCGGTGACGATCTCAAGACCACTTTCTTTCCCGGCAGCGACGCGCCACTGGGCCAGACCTTCAAGATTCAGAACATCGATTTCACGGTGGTGGGTATCGTGGAAAAGCTTGGGTCGGCGTTTGGCCGCAGCCAGGACAACGCCGCCTATATTCCGATCACGGCTTACAACCGTTTGTTCGGACCCGGTTCCTCGATCGCGATTTTCGCCCGGCCGCGCAAGGAAAGCGGACTCACGATGATGCAGTCGCTCGACCTGACGCGCGTCGCTCTTCGCAATCGTTTTCATCAGAAACCGGGTGAGACCGACCGGTTCGATTTCATTACACCCGACGCGATTCGCGGCTTTATCGACAGCCTCCTGGCCGTTGTGGCGGCGGTTGTAGTACCCGTTACGCTGATATCGCTTGTGGTGGGCGGAATCGTGATCATGAACATCATGCTGGTCAGCGTGACGGAGCGTACGCGCGAGATCGGTATCCGCAAGGCTTTGGGTGCGCGTCGTTTCGATATTATGCTCCAGATCCTCATCGAGGCCGTATTTATGTCTTTCGCGGGCGGCGCTATTGGCGTGGGCATCGGCGCAATCGTCACATTCGGACTCACCGCGGCGTTCGGCTTCACGTTACGCGTCACGCCGTTTTATGTGTTGCTCTCCGTGATGGTCTCGGCAACGGTTGGTATCGTCAGTGGCTGGTATCCGGCACTGAAAGCGTCGAAGCTGGATCCGATTGTCGCCCTCAGAGCGGAGTAAACGTGAACATATCCCCCAGAGAAAATCTCGCAATGGCCATGGACGCAGTCTGGGCCCACCGCTTTCGCTCCATGCTGACCGTCATCGGCATCGTGATCGGAATTACGACGGTAGTGGTGGTGGCGTCGCTGCTGAGCGGTTTGCGCGCTGGCATTGTGCAGTTTTTCGACGAACTCGGGCCCGACAATGTCTTCATCTACAAGACCAGCGGCGACCCCAGTTCCGATTTCGCGTCCATCAAAGAGCGAAAACGCAAACCGATCAAAAAAGAATATGCCGAGACCATCGCCCGGCTTGCTACGAATGTGCAGGAGGTTGGAGTGGCTTTATACATTCCGCCCGCGCCCAGCGGCACCATCATCACAGCCAAAGTGCCCGGCTTTGAGACGGACAGTCTGAACATGGTGGGAGTAACCGCCAACGATAACGATCTGGCGCCTCGCGATTTCGATCAGGGCCGCTTCTTTACCGATGAGGAAAACGATCGGGGAGCGCATGTCGCGGTGATCGGCATCGATCTGGCCCACGCGCTGTTTCCCTCGGGCGAAGCCGACGGGCGCACCTTTATGCTGGATGGCGCCGAATTCACCGTCATCGGCGTGTTTGCCAAAGCCAAGGGCGGGTTCTTTGGGCAGAATGCCACGGACTCCCAGATCGAGATGCCGCTCAAAACCGCCGAGTCGCGCTATCCGCAACTGGATCGGTTCATGATCACCGCCAAGGCGAAACCGGGACTTCGTCAGGACGCGTTCGACGAAGTCGATGGCATCATGCGGCGCATACGTGGCCTGAAGAAGGACGATGAAGACGATTTTGCCATCTCCACGCCCGATCAGGTCATCCAGCAGTTCGACAAAATCACCGGCCTCATCAGCATGGTGGCAATCGCCATCTCCGCGCTGGGGTTGCTGGTGGGCGGTATCGGCGTCATGAACATCATGCTGGTCAGCGTCACCGAACGAACGCGCGAAATCGGCGTGCGTAAGGCGCTGGGCGCGCGGCGCATCGATATCATCGCTCAGTTTTTGGTCGAAGCCATGGCGCTCACCGGCGCCGGGGGGATACTGGGGATCGTCTCTGCCATATTGCTCACTATGCTGGTGGGTGCACTTGTGCCCTCGCTGCCCAGCAGCGTTCCCACCTGGGCGGTGGTGACCGCGTTTACCGTGTCTGTGAGTATCGGCCTGTTCTTCGGCGTCTGGCCTGCTGTGAAGGCTTCCCGTCTGGATCCCGTGGATGCCCTTCGCTATGAATGAGCGGAGCTTAAGGAACCGTGCCGGTAACCGGATCCGGCGTTGACGACGCGATCTGGTCCTTCAGTGCGGAAACGGCCGCCGTCAGAACGTCCACGCCAACCACGTTGATCAGCTCGAGCCCCAGCAGGCGGGCTTTGATCGGTGGATCGACGGCACTCTGATCCAGCGCCTGCAGTGCCCGAAACAATTGCTCCTGATCTTCCGGCGCCACATTTTGCATCAGCGCGAGGCAATAAGGCGGCAGCGCGTGAAAGGCCCGCGTGTAATCCACGCCTTTCATAATTCGCCCCACCGCTTCCGATCGCACGGCGGCGCGCAACCGGTCGACCGCACGGTCGGCGGCGCTGAGAAAGATCTGCAGAAATCCGCTCGGACCAATGGCGACATCGCGTTCGCCCGCGCGCACCACGAACAGCGACGTGCGGAAGAACGCCATCGCGCTGACCCCGGCCACCAGAACCTGTGTCACGCGTGACGGAAACCACGTCGGATTGTGATGAACAATGCCAAGTGCCACCAGCGACGCCGCAACATTCAACGTGACGTAAAACATGGCGGGCAGGGAACGCAGAGCCGCGCCCGGCGCGTCGCGATAACGGGATACCAACTCGCTAACGCCAACGATGCCGCCGAGCGCCGCTACAGCAAGCCAATCAACCCATTGCCAGTTCACAACTAAACGAGGCTCGCAGCCTCGGCACCCTTGTCGGTGAGGCGTATGACCTCGTCGAGAGAATCTCCGTCCACCGCTACGTAATCGAGGGCGCGCAGACTTTTCAGCGCGTCGCGGAAACGCGTCGCGTCCATACCGCTCAGCGATTGCAGATCCCAGATCGGAAGCGACCGCTGGACCTGTCTGGACAGAATCTCCAGTATCGTTAGCGGAGTAGCTGGCGCGGCATACGGAGCGGGCGCCGGAGCTTCCGTGCTCTTCGATGACGCGTTACTATTCGCGGATTCCAGATACGGTGTAAAACTGCCCGGTTTTGAGGTCATCGCTGCCCGTATTATAGCGCTTGACAGGCTAGTGCTAACCCGCCACCGGGGCGGCTACCCCAACCTGCGTGAGCCAGCCATGGCGATCCGGCTTCGTCCCGTTCACGATGCCGAAGAATTCGTTCTGCAGCTTCTCCGTGATCGGACCCCGGCGGCCCGCCCCGATCGTGATGCGGTCAATCGAACGAATCGGAGAAATCTCCGCCGCAGTGCCGGTGAAAAATACCTCATCGGCGATGTAAAGCAGCTCGCGCGGAATGACCTGTTCCACAATCGGAATGCCCAGTTCGCCGGCCAGCGTGAGAACGGCATCGCGCGTGATGCCAGGCAGTACGGACGTGCCAAGCGGCGGCGTCACAATCTTGCCATCGCGCACCACGAACACGTTTTCGCCCGCGCCTTCGCTTACGTAACCGGCTTTATCGAGCGCGATGCCTTCGGAGTACCCGTTGGCTACCGCTTCCATATTGATGAGCTGCGAATTCATGTAGTTCGCGCCGGCTTTCGCAAGCGCGGGCAGGGTATTGGGTGCGATTCGCGTCCAGCTGGAGATGCAGACATCCACGCCTTCGGTAAGAACTTCTTCGCCGAGATAGCGGCCCCATTCCCAGCAGGCAAGGTAAATATCGACCGGGTTCTTCGTGCCGTTGACGCCCATCAGGCCATAACCGCGCATCACAATGGGGCGGATATAGCAGGATTTCATGTGGTTCAGGCGTACCAGTTCGAGCATAGCTTCGGCGAGCTCGGCCTGGGTGAAATGGAAATCATCCATCCGGTAAATCTTCGCCGAATCAACCATGCGGCGAATGTGCTCACGAAGCCGGAAAATAGCCGGGCCGCTCGTGGTTTCGTAGCATCGTATGCCTTCGAAAACCGAGCTGCCGTAGCTGACGACATGCGACAGAACGTGAATTTTTGCGTCGTCCCATGCAATAAATTCGCCGTTGCGCCAGATCTTCTCGGTGGCTTTCATTCAACTAGTATAAACCGGCACTCGTTTTTTGTTAACAGGAGTCTTTTCCAATGCCAGATGAGCCTGAAGGGGCAGGGCGTTTCCAACGCCAGATGAGCCTGAAGGAGAGGAAAACGGATGCTGGGTATTGATCATCAGCATGGACAAAGGCGAACACCAGAGTCTGGAGCAGGTCCAGGCATTCATGGCAGGCAATGAAGGGGTGGATTTCAAAGGACGCTCGCGAAAGGAAATCTACGATTGGACTCAGGCGACGCTGTGCTGGCACAGCTATGCCAGCCTGGGACGTGAGGATAAGGGACTGGTGAAGCGGTATGTTTCGAAGGTGACCGGTCTGAGCCGGGCGCAGGCGACACGACTGGTGGCTCAGTACGTGGCCAGCGGGACAGTCGAGGTGCGTCGAGGCCGGGGAAAGCGATTCACCGAGACGTACCTGCCGGCGGACGTGGTGTTGCTGGCTGAAGTGGACGAGGCGCACGAAACGCTGAGCGGTCCGGCCACGCCGAAGCTTCTGTACCGGGGGTATTACGAGTTCGCCGACGCTCGCTACGAGCGGCTGGCAGGTATCTCATCGGCGCATATCTACAACCTGCGGAAGTTGCGCAGCTACCGGGAACGGGTGATGGTCTTCAGCAAGACCCGGCCGACTGCAACCGGGATCGGAGTGCGCCGCAAACCGGAGCCGGGAGGTCGACCCGGCTATCTGCGTGTGGACACCGTTCATCAGGGCGACGTGCGGCTTCCGATAACACATATTATGTAAAATTACTACGGAGCGCACGCGCCAGCTTGACCTTCGACCCTATCGCACCTCCGGCAACGCCGCAAAAAAGAGCACACACGTTCAGGATCACTAACATCGGCACTACGTATGAGATCTGCATCAGCCGGTGGCGGAGTGGACAGGATAAATACCGAAACCGCGAAGACTCCGGCCCATGAACTGAACGCTGCAAGCCATTGGCGCGAGGGCAACAGAAATGCAGAAATGGCAGCGAAGATCAATCTCAGGAAACCTGGCGCCAGCCAAAACCCTAACCCCAACGTCGCGAGCCATGTCGAATAGAATGAAAGCCCGGACACCACGCAGTTGGAAAGACAGATGGCAAATCCTCGGCCCATGCCCCATTCTGGCAGACAGGTTTCGCGCGTTTTAATCCCGGACCACAAATTTGATGCTCAACCCGATGCCCGTAAAGGCTCCCGCACCTGCCGGATCAGCGTATCATCCAGCGTGAAATCCGGCTGACGGGATTCATGCCGCAGGCACCACTTCCAGGTCTCCTTCAGGCCGTCCGCGAACGGCGTCAGGCTCATATTGAAGACGCGCTTCACCCGGCCGATAATCATCGTGATCGGAGGAACATCGTAGTATTCGCCAAAATAGAGGGGCGCTTTGAACGCATCGCCGCCGGCCCGCGCAATCAGCGCACGGGGAATCCGGATGACCTCGGCCTCCCTGCCCGCGGCCCTGGCAAATGCGTGTACCGCTTCCACCTGCGTGAGTGCCTTATCGTCGCCCACGTTGAAGGCACGGCCCGGCGCCGTATTTTTATCGAGCGCATGGAGACAGGCATCCACCAGATCGTTCACGAATACAAACTGCATCAACCGGTTGCCATCGCCGGGTATGATGATCGGGCGGCCGGCCTTTAACCGGTCCCAAAAGAACGCTTCCCGATAGAACGGATTCTCCGGCCCGTAAACAAACGGCGGACGCATCGTCACCACGGGAAACTTCGACTCGTGGTACATCCGGAACAGCGCCCGCTCGCTCGACGCTTTATTCCGCATGTACGGATGAGTGTGGGCCTCAGACGCCAGCGGATCGTCTTCCGCGTGGTTCAGACCGTCGCCATAAGCCGACACGCTCGACATAAAAACGTAGCGGGAAAGGTCCCCGGGGATGGCGCGCGCGCAGGCTTCCACCTGATGGCCCGTGGTGCCGCGCTCCCAGTCATAAGCGAAGTCGTAAACTCCGTCGAACCGCTGACCGGAAAGGGCCGCGCGCACACTAACCGCGTCGTTGCGATCCGCCACCGCGTTATGGACGCGCTTGCCAAACGGATGTTCGGGACGCCGGTGCAGTACCGTAACGTCATGTTCGGCAGCCACCAGCCGTTTTACCAGCAGCTTACCGATGAAAAGCGTTCCGCCGATAACCAGCACCCGCATCCGTAAACGTCCTCAGTCTATGGACGCACAGATTCGTTCCGCGTTACCCGCCTAGTCGTAATATTCCAGACCGAGGTGAGTAATCAGCTGCTCGCCCTTCATCCAGCGCAGCGTGTTTTTCAGTTTCATCAGCTGGATAAAGATGTCGTGCTCCGGGTACAGACCGGGAGCCGTCATCGGACCCTTGAAGTAGAACGAAAGCCACTCCTGCACTCCGCGCATACCCGCGCGCTGGGCCAGATCCATAAACAGCACCAGATCGAGCACCAGCGGCGCAGCCAGGATCGAGTCGCGGCAAAGGAAATCGACCTTAATCTGCATCGGATAGCCCAGCCAGCCGAAAATGTCGATGTTGTCCCAGCCCTCTTTGTTATCGCCACGCGGCGGATAGTAATTGATCCGCACCTTGTGGTAAATGTCCTTATAGAGATCGGGGTAAAGATCGGGCTGAAGAATCTGCTCCAGCGCCGAGAGCTTCGTCTCTTCTTTCGAGCGGAAAGAGCCCGGATCGTCGAGCACTTCGCCATCGCGATTGCCCAGAATATTGGTGGAAAACCAGCCGGAAACGCCCAGCATGCGCGATTTGAAACCAGGCGCGAGCAGAGTCTTCATGAAGGTCTGGCCGGTCTTATAATCCTTGCCTGCAATGGGCACACTGCGGTCGCGCGCCATTTGCATGAGCGCCGGAGCATCCACGGTCAGATGCGGCGCGCCGTTGGTGTATGAAACACCGGATTTGATCGCGGCATAGGCGTAAATCTGGCTGGGAGAAATCTCCGGATCGTTCTCGGTCAGGCCTTTTTCAAAAGTCTCAACGTTCTGATGCACAGCGGCCGCACGGTGGAACACTTCGGTGGAACCGCACCAGATCATGGCAAGCCGGCTGGCACCCGTACGCGCCTTGAACTGACGGATGTCGTCCATCAGCATCTCGGCGTGTTCCATCTTGGAGCCCTTCGGCTTCTGGTTGGGGCCGTTGATGCGCTTCACGTATTCGCTGTCGAATACCGCGGGCATCGGCTTCAGGGCGGACAGCGGTTCCTTCAGTTTGTCGAGCAGCGGCCGATCGAGCACCGCCGCGTTCACCGCCGCGTCATAACAATTCTCTTCGAAAATATCCCAGCCGCCGAACACCAGATCTTCCAGAGCGGCAAGAGGCACGAAGTCCTTAATCCGCGGGGTGTTGTTATCGGTTCGCTTGCCCAGACGAATGGTGGCCAGCTGCGTGGTGGATCCAATCGGCTTCGCCAGGTCCCGTTTGATGGCTTCCACGCCGGCAATAAAGGTTGTCGCGACCGCACCCATTCCGGGGATCAGAATGCCGAGTTTTCCCTCGGCTGGTTCAATTTTCGGCGTGGGTCTGACGGCCGCATCTTGCGTATTGGACAAAAAATAGCTCCTTGGAAAGGCAGAGGGGATTGAACTTACTGCAATCAGTTATTATACAGTCCATGCCCTTTCGCGTGAGCGTTCCCGGTGCGAATGCCGGACCGGTTCCAATGTCCGCCATCATTGCCGACGATGAGCCGCTCGCCCGCGAAGAACTTCGCTTCCTGCTCGACGAGATCGGCGACGTGGAAGTCGTCGGGACCGCCACCAACGGACTGGAGGCCCTCGACCTCATCGAGAAACTCGATCCCGCGCTGGCCTTCCTGGACATTCAGATGCCCGGCCTCGATGGCCTCGGCGTCGTAAGGCGTCTGCGCGACCACCAGATCGAACCGCCGCACATCATTTTCTCGACAGCCTTCGATCAGTTTGCGGTGGAGGCGTTCAAGCTGGAAGCGATGGACTATCTGCTGAAGCCCGTCGATCGCGATCGCCTCACGGCGACGCTGGCTCGCGCGCGCCGTGCGGTGGCGGATCGTATTACGGAAGCCGTAGCCGTGGCGCCGAACAAGCCCGCCTTCACCAAACTGCTGCTGCGCAGTGGCCAGCGCAATCTGGTCATCGGGCCGGAAGAACTGGTATATGCGACCATCGCGAACGGCGTGATTACGCTTGTGGCGGCGCTGGCCGAGGGACAGTCGAATTTCCGGACCATTGAAGAACTGCAGGCGGCGCTCGATCCCGATCTGTTCTGGCGCGCCCACCGCTCTTATCTGGTGAATGTGAATCGCATCCGCGAAGTCGTGCCGTGGTTCAAGTCGACTTATCAGCTCCGCATGGATGACAAGAAGTCGAGCGAAATTCCCGTCAGCCGCCTGCAAAGCCGACGCCTGCGCGAGATGCTGAATCTCTGATCGCGGTTACAATGACAGTTGGGTTTCAAATCGTCCACTCAGGTGACCGCGGTCATCGCGTCAGCCCTGATTTTAGCTGGTTGCTACAGGACCACGCCGGTCGGGTACGGGGCCGCGCCTATGCCTCCCCATATGGCTCCTTTCTTGCTGACCAGTACGGCGGAAGAGCTGAATAGCCGCCTCGCGAGAGTCTACAACGCGACAAATTCGTTTGAAGCGACTACGGACATGACGGCCAGGTCCGGCAGCGTCTATCGCAGTTTCGCCGTTACCGAACTCACCGAAAGCTTCACCGCCTACATCCTTTTCCGAAAGGCCGCGGCAATCCGGGTGGTCGGCAAGGCGCCGATCTACGGCACCATGTTCGATATGTCGTCAACCGGCTCCGATTTCAATCTCTCATTGCCGACGAAGAACCTGTTCGTGACGGGCTCCGATTCCGCGCCAGCCGTGGCCTCAACCAACGCTCTTGAGAATCTGCGGCCGAATACCCTGCTGGCCGCGTTACTGATCCGGCCGGCCGATCTGGCCACCGAGCGAATCCATATTGAGGACGATACCGACGTGGATCACTCGTGGTACATTTTGCAATTCACCCGCAAAGGCCCGGACGACACCGACCTGCCCGACCGCAGCGTATGGTTCGACCGCCTCGATCTTCGCGTCATCCGGCAGCGCGTTTTCGATAACGACGGTCTGATCGTCAGCGATACGAAGTACGATAAGTGGCAGCCTTACAGCGGCGTCCTGTTCCCGACGCACATCGATGCCAGCTTCAAGAAGGATGGCTACGGCGTCGTGATCAATACCAGTGTGGTGAAGATGAATTCCGATCCCGGAGACGACAAATTCATTCAGGAGCAGCCGGCGGGCTCCACCCTGAGAGTGTTAGGCGCAGCACGTTAGGCTGCGGCGCGCAGGAAACGGTAGTTAGGAACATCCGTCTAACTGTGCAGGAGGTTCTTATGTTGAACCACAATCGTTTATGGTCGCGCTCCGCAGTTTGGGGCACGGCTCTTCTGCTGGGCGCCGCAGCAACCCAACTCAGCGCAGCCGGATTTAACGATGACAGGACCGTAGTTACTTTCAGCAACCCGGTCGAAATCGGCAATCAGGCACTCGGCGCAGGCACTTATGTATTCAAGACTCTCGGAGATGACAGGAATATCGTCGAAGTGATGAATGGCGATGGCACCCATTTGGTGGCGCTCGTGAATACGATTCCAATCACCGCGCCCCAGATGCCCGAAAAGACCCGGATAGAGATGAACGAAGGGCCCGCGAATGCCCCGGAAAGTGTGCACGCCTGGTTCTATCCTGGCGAAACCACTGGCTGGGAGTTCCCCGCTCCGAAAACGTAACAAAATACGCGTATAATCGATTGCGTGAGGCGCGCAATCGCAATCGGGT
>Ga0302319_10007021_pt1 | contig 22225 bp, 18 predicted proteins | sample Bog_T0_2_FD_203319 | JGI IMG/M metagenome (GOLD analysis project Ga0302319, IMG submission 203319) | Peat permafrost microbial communities from Stordalen Mire near Abisko, Sweden - Bog_T0_2 | ecosystem: Environmental > Terrestrial > Soil > Wetlands > Peat | place: Sweden: Abisko, Stordalen Mire... | reverse complement strand
GCCGCCGGACCAGCAGCCGCTGCACGACAATTCCAATCCCAATCCGGTCGCCCACCCGCCGCAGGCGCTTCATCCAGACCGCTTTACGCCCGGCAATGCTCCCGGCCCGGTTCCCGATGCGGCCCAGCACACATCTCCTGACGCTCATGCCGCCGGCGACGCCGCAAACGCTCAGCCCGAACCGCAGAATCCAGCCACCAAGCCTGCGCAGAAACCAGCCCAGCCGGTAAAGGCCAAGCCTGCAAGTCCGACGCAAAGCAAGCCAAAGAGCGCCCCGGCCCCCGCAACTCCGCCTGGAGGGACTCAATAAGCATGCCCCTCCTCGCCGCCGACCTCCGCCGCGACCCCACCATCCGCCGCTATCCCATCCTGGCCTACGCGCTGGTGCCCTTGGCCGCGCTGGTATTGCAGGCCTGGCTGCCGCGTGTCCTGGGCCGCTTCGCCTGGTTCGATCTGCCGCTCGTTGTTACGGTCTACTTCGCGCTCGACCGGCGCAGCCCCATCCAGGGCACCATCATGGGCGCTGTCATGGGCCTGTTTGAAGACGCGCTCTCGCACCACGCCATCGGCGTCAACGGCGTAGCCAAAACCGTTGTCGGCTTTCTGGCTGCCTCCATCGGCGTGCGCGTCGATGTCGAAAACAACACCATCCGCCTGGCGATGAACTTTCTTCTTTCGCTGGTTTCAAGCTGCCTGGTCGTCTTTGTTTCCCGATTTCTGCTCGGCCTGGACTACGAATGGCAGTGGTATACGGCATTGTTCGCCGCGCTCGGCAACTCGATCATTGCGCTGGTACTGTTTCCCCTCCTGGACCGTCTGCAGATCAGAGATTAAAAACAGGAGGGTAGGGATTAGGGGTTAGCGTGAACGTCCGGGCCAAGTTTTGTAACAGCGCACGACTTCAGTCGTGCCGCACAATCCCGCGATAGGAATCGTGGTTCAGCCCCTGAGGAATGCCTTTACGAGTCGAATGCATTTCACAACTTAAATCGCAAATTCCTGGAACCCATCCGAATTAACATCGACTAGAAGGCGCAATTCATGGAAACCGGCAGAATCGACCGCAACGAGAAGCTCCCCACTCTCAAGCTTACCGTGGTGCAATACGGAATTCTGCTCATGATGCTGGCGCTGGCCGCCGGCCTGTGGCGTCTGCAGATCCTTGGCGCGGAGAGCTACAAGGTGCAGGCCGAGCAGAACCGCATCCGCAAGGAACCGGTGCTTGCCGCCCGCGGCAAGCTCTTCGACCGCGAGAATCGGCTCATCGTCGACAACTACCCCTCCGTCTCCTGCTTCCTGGTCCGCGAGCAGAACGCAAATATAGACGCCGACCTGCCGCTGATTGCCAAGGGCCTCAATCTCGATCTCGACCAGCTGCGCGCCACCCTGCGCCACTATCGCGCGTCGCCCGGCTATCAGCCCATCCCCATCAAGCAGGACATCACCGCCGACGAAGACGCCTTCATTGAAGCCCACAAGAACGAATTGCCCGAACTTGAGACTGTCCACGAAGAGCGCCGCCTCTATCCCCGCGACGGCTTTGCCTCGCACATCATCGGCTACGTAGGCGAGGTCAGCGAAGACGACCTGAACAACCCGCGCTATGCCTATTACGAACCGGGCGACGTGGTGGGCAAGGCCGGTATCGAAGAAACATACGACGAGTTGCTGCGCGGCGAAGATGGCTCGCGCGATGTGATTGTCGACAGCCACGGACGCGAGGTCGGCTATCTCGGCGTCCAGCACGCCAAGCCCGGCCAGGACCTGCGCCTAACCATCGACAACGACTTGCAGCGCGCTGCGGAACTGGCTCTGGGCAGCCGAAATGGCGCCATCGTGGCCATGGACCCGCGCAACGGCGAAATTCTGGCGCTGGTCTCACGGCCCAGCTTCGACCCCAATGACTTTGCCGTCCGCATCAACCGCAAGGACTGGAACCAGCTCATCACCGATCCCGACCGTCCGCTGATGAACAAGGCCATCCAGGCGCAGCTTGCTCCAGGCTCGACGTTCAAAATCATGATGTCCGTCGCCGGCCTGCAGGAGGGCATCGCCCAGGACATGAAGATCAACTGCTCCGGCGGCTGGGGCCCGTACGGCTTCTTTCACCACTGCGACGAGCACCACGGTGCGGTGGATATTCACACCGCCATCCCCTACTCCTGCGACACGTTTTTCTACATGCTTGGTGACAAGCTGGGCATCGACCGCATCGCCAAATACGCAACCGCCTTCGGCTACGGCCAGAAGACCGGAATCGATCTTCCCGGCGAGCAGGCCGGCCTCATGCCCTCCGCGCAATGGAAGATGAAGAACTACCACAACCGCTGGTATCCGGACGAGACGCTCGACGTGGCCATCGGCCAGGGCGCGGTAGAAGCTACGCCTCTTCAACTGGCCAGGATCATTGGCGGCATCGCGTCCGGCGGCCATCTGGTTCGGCCACACGTCGTTTTCCCCGATCAACTTCCCACCGATTTCCGCAAGGCTCTGCTGGAGAGCTTCCCCGGATCGGGCGACGCGTACGTCCCCATCGACCCGGCAAACTGGATGACCGTGACCGACGGCATGTACGAGGTCACGCAGCCTGCCTACTTTCACACCGCCGGCTCAGCGCACCTTGAAGGCATCGACTTCGGCGGCAAAACCGGAACCGCCCAGTTGATGAGCCATGAGGCCCTGGGCAAAACCACCAAGGGCAAATCCACCTATCCCAACGTGTGGTTTGTCGGCGTCACACCGCGCCGCAATCCCGAGTTGGTAGTAGCAGTGCTCTGGCAGAACGGCGAATTCAGCTATTACCCGGCTCGCATCGGCGCCAAAATAGTCTCCGCCTATGTTGAGAAGCAGCGCCGCCTGGCCAATAACCTAGTCCAACCGAAGGTCGCCGCGCCCACGGAGATGAGCGCCGTCTGGACCGCGCCCAACCCTTCATCAGGGTCGAAAGCCAATGATCCCAGCGCCGCATCGGAACGCGTTCAGTCCGGCCATTTCCTCGTCGACCAAGGCCAGATTGTTTCCCGGGTCGCTCAAACGGGAAGCCCGGCTTTGAAAGGGCATGGCTTCAGCCGTGCCGGGAACGACCCTACGAAGGCCTCGGCTTTAGCCGCCGAGGGAATCCGCGGTCGTAAGAAGGCGTTGCCTCAGCGGCTAAAGCCCGGTGTCTCATCAATACCATCGAGCGGCACGGCTAAAGCCGTGCCCTTTCAAGGCAAAACGACCGCGCTTCCAGGGAAGGACCCTCAACCTACTCTCGCCGCTTCCGGCAAGGGACAATAACCGTGCGCCGCATCCTCAGCTTCCGCGACTTCGACTGGCCACTTCTTTCCCTGGTGCTGCTGCTCTGCATCATCTCCGTGCTTGAAATCTACTCCGCTACCCTCCACACCAAGTACAGCGGCTTCCACACCAAGCAGATCTACTGGATCGCCGCAGGCCTGGTCGCCATGTTCGCGTTCTCCCGCATCGACTACCACAAGCTGATCGACTTCGTTTCCTGGGCGTACGGGGTCTGCCTGGTGGCGCTGGTCGTGGTCCTTGCCATCGGGCAAAAGGTCCTCGGCGCGCGCCGCTGGATCAAGCTCGGCCCCATGCACTTTCAGCCTTCGGAGTGGGTCAAACTGGTCCTGATCATCGCCGTCGCCCGCTACTTCGCCAACCTTGGCGGCCGTTCGCTCACCTGGCGAGACATCTTCAAGGCCTTCGCCCTGGTCGGGGTTCCCATGCTGCTGGTCATCAAGCAGCCCGATCTGGGCACCACCCTCACCTACACCCCAATCCTGATTGCCGGCCTGCTTCTGGGCGGCATCAACCTCAGGCAGGCCTTCATTCTGGGCACATGCGGCGTAGTCCTGGTAGCCGGCGTCTGGTCCAGCGGCAAACTGCTCAAGCCCTACCAGAAAGCCCGCCTCACCAGCTTCATCAACCCCGACAACGACCCCAAAGGCACCGGCTACCAGATCCGCCAGTCGCTCATCGCCGTGGGTTCGGGCGGTGTCTGGGGCAAGGGCGCCGAGCAAGGCACGCAGACCCAGGGCGACTTTCTCCCCATCCCCCACGCCGACTTCATCTTTGCCGCTTTCAGCGAGGAACACGGTTTCGTGGGCGCGGTGTTTGTGCTGCTGCTATACTTTTTCATATTGATGCGTTTGATTCAAAACGCTCAAACAGCCGCCGACCTGTCCGGCTCCTTGATTATCATGGGCGTTGTGGCTGTGTTGACTTTCCAGATCGCGGTCAACGTGGGCATGGTCATCGGTTTTATGCCAGTCACCGGAATTCCTTTACCGTTAATGAGTTACGGCGGGTCTTCGGTGTTGTTTACGTTCCTGGCGCTGGGTACGGTTATGAATGTCCGTATGCGCCGCTTCGTAAACTAAGACGGTCCAGGACCCACGGGGGTTCGGGCCGGTTAGACAAGTTCGCCTCTTGCGCCCGCGTCCTAGGGCTCGGAACGCTAAGAGATCAAGCTTCAGGCATTTACAGCGTGCATCCGTTTGGAAGCACGCGCAAGCCGGCCAGGTCCGGATGGATCTCGAGCCCGGCAGGACAAAGGGTTCATGAGCACGCAGAGACGGGAAAACCGCAGGCAGCGTTCAAGTTGCACGGAGCACGCAGAAGGATCGAGGCACATTTGGCTTCTTTTCCTGGCGTGGTTCGCCCGTGCCTTCGCCGCGGTTGGAACGGCCCCCCACGCAGGTAGCCTCCCAGCTACACTCGTCATGGTTGGCCACAAACTCTCTGCAACTGGGTCACCTTACCACACAGCCAGTTCGTCAGGAAACCTGCCGCTCCTCGCGCAGCGCGCCGCCCCTCCGGGCCGTCCGCCGCGCGATCTGCGGCACACCAGCGACTCGCAGGTCATCCCTCCCGCTTACCCCTGCACCCTCCGGTCTCATGACTCTCCGTTCCTTGCCGCAAAACCCAGCAGGCAAATGCCGCTGGACGGAAAGGTACGATGGCAAAAGAGATTTGTATTTCCTCAACGCCGCATGAAACGCGGCTGGCAATCCTTGAAGACGATCAACTCGCGGAGATCTACTACGAACGCGAAAACGAGTACACCCTGGCGGGGTCAGTCTATAACGGCCGCGTCACCCGCGTACTCCCCGGCATGCAGTCCGCCTTTGTGGACGTGGGCCTGGAACGCGACGCCTTCCTCTATGTAACCGACTTCCTTGAGCTAGAAGACCCGGAAGAGTCCGACGAGCTTGAAAAGGCCTCAGCCAGCGGCGCCAATCAGGCCCCGCGCGAAGTTCGCCATTCCAATGGCGCAGGCCGCAGCGAAGAAAACGGGCATCGCTCCAGCCAGAAGCAGGATCGTCAGCCGCGTGGCCGAATGATCGTCGAGCCGGCTCCGGAAACCGTCGCCCCGGCTCCTCTGGAATCGCCGTTCACCGCCAGCCCGGTCGATGACGCCAAAGAGGATTCCGGCGACCCCGGCGCCAAGCGCTGGCGCGGTCGCCGTCGCCGTCGCGGGGGCCGCGGCGCTGCCGGCGCGCCGGAAGGCCAATCCGGCTCCGAAGGATCCTTTGAAGATACAAAGGAAACCCCGGAATCTGCACCGTCGCAGGAGATACACGCCAGCGCAGTTTCAGGCGACAGGACACCCCCGCAGAGTTGGTCCCCACCTTCACAGACTTCAGCGCCGGCCTCCGCACCCTCCTCGCGCGGCAGCCAGGCGCCGGTTCCATTTGTCCTGCCCGGCGAGTCGCTGCGCAAATACGGCGGCACCGCGGAAGACGAGTCTCCCAAACCTGCGCCGGCTCGCCCGGCAAGCTCCTTCAAGCCTGCTTCGCTGGTTGATTCGCCCCTGTCCTGGGACGGCAGCGGCCTGCTTCCCGGCGAGTCCCTCTCGCGCCATCGCGGTCGCCAACCCGAGCCGGAGGTCGAGACGGAGGCCAAGGGCTATTCCGAGTTGAGCGGAACCTTCGCCGATGCTGCCGCTCCCGATGCCATCGAAGAGCAGGATTTCTTCTCCGAGCGCACCGAGGTCCCATCTGCGCCTGCCGTTGAGGCGGCGCTCGAACCCGCGGCTCCCATCGTCGAGTTGTACGACGAAGAAATATTGGATGAGCCGTCCGCCGAAGAACCCGTCGAGGACGAAGCGATCGCGCAATATCAGGAAGCCGGGGACGAGCCGCACCTGACTGGAGACATCGCCGCCGGACCGCTGCCGGTTGAATCAAGCGAAGCCGCGCTCGACGAGCTTGAGTTCGAGGAGTCGGAGTCGACAACTCCGGACACGGATGCCTCCGCCTCGCACCATGTCGATCCATCGTCTCCCACCGGCTTCCGCCTTTTCGGGCTGGGCAGCAAGAAGAAAGCCGAGGAACCCGCTCCCGCACCGCCGCCGCCAGAGCCTGCGCCCAGGCAGGTCATGGTCGCCGCCGTCTCCGCCTACGCGCCTGGAGCCGGCCACATCGAAGAAGAGGTCATCGAAGAGGAGGAGTTCGACGCCCCGCACCATCATCACGCCAAGGCTGACGAACACGACCTCGAAGACTACGAAGAGGAAACGCTCCCCGTCCAGTTGCGCACCGGCGACCTGGGCGAAATGCTTCAGGAAGCACACCTCGATCACAAGATTCAATTGAACTTCGACGACAAGAACGTCGAGGATGAATCTTTCGACGACGAAGAAGATGAGGACGACGAATCCACTTCAGAAGGCCAACCCGCCTCAGGTCAGGGTCAGGATTCATCCCAGCAGCGCCGCGATCGCGGCGGCCGCGGACGTCGTGGTGGCCGTGGCGCACAGGCAGGACCGCAGGGCGGCCAGGGCCAGCGCCGCGGCATGACGCGCCGTTCCGCGCAGACCTCCGATCTGCCCATCATCTCCGACCTCCTCAAGCCAGGCCAGGAGATTCTGGTACAGATCGCCAAGGAACCCATCGCCAAGAAGGGCGCGCGCATCACCTCGCACATCGCCTTGCCCGGCCGCTTCCTGGTCTTCATGCCCACCGTCTCGCACATCGGCGTCAGCCGCAAGATCGCCTCCGATGAAGAGCGCCAACGGCTGAAGCGCATTCTCGTCCACGAGCGCGGCGAAGCCAGTGGCGGCTTCATTGTCCGCACCGCCGCCGAGGGTGCCTCGGAAGAAGAATTGCGCGCCGACCTGCGCTTCCTCATCCATCTTTGGGACGAGATCAAGACACGCTCCGACAGCTCGAAGTCGCCTGCCCTGATCTATCACGATCTGTCCCTCATCGAGCGCATCCTGCGCGACCAGGTAAGCTCCAACTTCTCTTCCATCTGGGTCGACTCGCAAGACGACTACGAGCGTATCGTCCGCTTCCTCAACCGCTTCTCTCCCACGCTTGTGCGCCGCGTCAAGCTCTACACCAAAGAGGTGCCGCTGTTCGAGCACTTCGGCATCCAGGACGAAATCTCCAAGGCTCTCCGCTCCAAGGTCTGGCTCAAGTCGGGCGGCTCCATCGTCATCAATCAGACTGAAGCCCTGGTCGCCATCGACATCAACACCGGCAAATACGTGGGCAAGTCGGCACGCCTTGAAGACACCATCCTCAAGACCAACCTCGATGCCGTCCCCGAAATCGTCCGCCAGATTCGCCTCCGCGATCTCGGCGGCATCATCGTCATCGACTTCATCGACATGGACGAGCGCAAGAACCGCTTCAAAGTGATGGCCGCGCTCGAGGAAGCGCTCAAGAGCGACCGCGCCCCCACCAAGGTTCTCCAGTTCAACGATTTTGGCCTGGTCGCCATCACCCGCAAGCGCGTCAAGCAATCCCTCGAGCGGACTCTCTCGGTCCCCTGTCCCACCTGCCAGGCCACCGGCATGGTCAAGAGCCCCACCACGGTTTGCAACGAGATCTACATCGAGCTGCGCAAGATGAAGAAGCACTTCGAAGGCACCGATGTCCTGGTGCGCGTCAATCCTGAAACCGTAAAGGTCCTCAAGCAAAACAACGCATCCTGGCTCAACGAATTCGAGGAACTCGTCGGCAAAAACATTCTCGTCAAGAGCGATGCCACGCTGCACCCCGAGCAGTTTGACATCCAGGGATAAGCAATCACCAATCGCCATGAACACCAAGGCCGGAGCCAACCGCTCCGGCCTCGGTATTCCATACAGCACATTTCAGCGCTTCACCGGATCACATGAATCGGAATACCCACCTTCAGGTTCTTCCAGACCTGTTCAGTTGTATAAACCGGTGCCTTGAGCGCAATCGCCAGCGCCAGGCAGGATCGGTCGCCAAGCGACAACCCGTATTGCTCAGTCGTCGTGATCAAGCCCCCAGCCGTCTTCGCGTGTTCCTCGATATACGGTGCAGCCGAGATTACGACAGAAAGAGTTTGCGCCCATGCCTCATCCAGCGAAAAGCCGCCTTTTACCAGCTTGGTCTGAACCTCAGCGAGATTTACAGTGCTGGCAATGGCGCGATCCAAGACTTCATCCGTCAGAGCATCCGCGCCTCGTTCGCGCTGCAGAAGGGCAAGAATCGCAGAAGCATCCAAAACGACTTTATTCATGCTTCGCGGCCTCACGCCGCTCCGCACTCAATTCGTCCGCAAGCGAGACTCCCGGTGGGATCACTTGGCACACTCGCTCCTGCGCGCGTCGCAACCTTTCCCGCATGGTTGCAATGCGCAACTCACTGTCCACAACAACCAGATCAAGCATTGCGCCGTCAGCCATCCCCAACGCCTCCCGCATCGCCGCAGGGATTACGAGCCGCCCTTTTGCCCCAATGCGCGTTCGAACCCGAAGGTTCTCAGTAGCCGTAGGACGCTCCCAAACAGCATCAGACCCCGGATGCTCCAAAATCTCCATCTGTCCCACCTCTTTCAATGGTGACACTATCAGAAAAGGTGTCACTCTACAAGAGCGTGGGACAAATTTTAGACTTCCCACCAGCCGTCCCATTTCCAACCGCAACCTTTACCCATATTTGGGTGTCTAATCCATTGCCCGGATTACCGCGAATCCCCCGGACGCTCTTAAGCCAAATCGAATATTGAGGTTACACACATGTCATATCCCCATTGGATGCCGCCCGCGCGGCGAGCGTGCTTTGTCTCAGGGCTGGTAATCTTTGCGGCCACCTTTGCCAGCGCCCAGATTCCAACCTCAACCAAGCCAACAGCTCAGATCGTATCTTCCGATTCGAATTCCAGTGATTTGAGCTCCAGCGAGTCAAGCTCCAGTGCATTTCAGCCCGGACTTGACGACGGCGTCTCCGGCGTTACGGCCTTGCGTGACGCGGCGAATGGCTCTCTCGGCTCGGGCTCCGGCGCGGCGGCAGGCCAGGAGGCCGGCGGACATCGCGGCGTTTTCCACAGCCTGGCCTTTGAGGCCGGTGGCGGCGCCAGTGGCCCGGTCGGCTCTTCCTCCAACAACATCACCTGGGGTGGCAACTTCACCGTCGGCGGCGGATTCCACTTCAACAATCGCTTTTCCATGCTTGCCGAATATCAGTTCATCGACGACAAACTCCCCGGCAACTTGATCGCCGAGACCGGGGCCAACGGAGGCGATGCCCACATCTGGTCGCTCACCCTCGATCCGGTCATCGATCTCTTCCCCAAGTCCAGCAACAGCGTTTACATCACCGGCGGCGGAGGCTTCTATCGCAAAGTCACCAACTTCACCGACCCCCAGGAAGCGGAATATTGCGACTACTACTACTGCGGAGTCACCACGCAGAACGCGGTAGTGGGACATTTCTCTTCCAACCAGGGCGGATGGAATGTCGGCGGCGGATTCAGCCACCGTTTAGGCGGCGCGTACAACGACGGAACCATGAAGCTCTTCGCTGAAGCACGCTATCTCGATGTGCTGTCCCCTGCCTCCGCGATCGCGCCCAACGGACTGGGAACGGCAACCGTGTCCGCCGGCACCAAGCTGGTGCCCATAACGCTCGGCCTGCGCTGGTAATCCACGACTCACGGCCCCGTGCCCCATCCTTTCGTCCGCCGCAATGGATGAATGGATGGGGGACCGCGACCCTCGGCCCGGCCGCTCCCACGTGAGCCCTAAAGAATCCCCACCACCCGCAGCCGCACCAGCCCCCCGGCCAAAGCGCCCAGGGGCGAAACCGCGATCAGCGCAAGCGCGTACCAAACGGGCTGCTTTCCCTTGGCCTGCAACGCACTCAGCCCTCCCATCGCCAGCACCACAATCCCCAGCACCAGCACGTGAATCAGCGGATTGTCCGCCGATAGCCAAGCCGTCACGTAGCCTCCCGCCGCAGCCGCCAAAAAAGAATAGCCAAGGTTCACGAATATGTACCCTGGCCGTGGCTTGCCTTCCGCGCCAACCCAATCTGGAGCAAGCCGCATGAGCAGCGCGGTCACAGCCATTACCACCGCCGCCATGGTGGCGAACCCCGCCAGGAGCGCCAGAAATGCATGAACCATCACCAAGGCCGTCGCTCCTCTCGCGGCTGAATCCCCACTTCGCCGCGCTCAATCCGCTCCAGAAACGCCCGCGCCAGCTTCCGTTCTCCGGGATGGCTCTCGCCGTGCATCGAGCACAGGTCCAGGAACTCATCGCAGAGCGCATTCTGCCGTTCCTGCTGGGCAAACGCCCCTTGCAGCGCCACGGCCAGTTCGCGCAGACGCGCCGCCTCCGGCCAGCTTTCACCCTCTTCGCTCAACAGTTCCACATCTGAAAACAGACCCTTGCGTCCGCGTGCACACTCATCCAGGCAAGCCATTAGCTGGTCGCAGAATGCCTGCGCCAGGCCGTCCAATGGGTCGAGATCTAAATCGTTGCGCTCTTCCATGCGATTCCTCGAACCGGCCTTCAATTCTCCTTCGCCGCCTTCACCATCGCGGCCAGGCTCCGTTCCACATCGTCCGCCGTGGTCGCCCAGTTGGATACGCTGATGCGCATCGCCGTCCGTCCCTGCCACACTGTCGAGCCGCACCAGCAGGTTCCTTCCGCCTGCAGCCGCGCAATGGTGCGCAGGGTTTTCTCCGCGTCGCCAAACGCAACCAGCACCTGGTTGATGACCACCTCGTTCAGTACTTCAAAGCCCGCCGCCTTCAGGCCTGCCGCAAACTGCCGCGCATGGCTTGAAGTACGTTCCACAATCGCCGCCATCCCCTGCCGTCCCAGCGAACGCAGTCCCGCCCATAGCTCCACTCCGCGAGCACGCCGTGACAGCTCCGGCCCATGATTCGATGGCTCCCACTCCTCGCCCATCGCCAGGTAGGCAGCCTGCGCACTCATCGCGCCGCGCAGCGTCTCCAGGTCGCGCACCAGCGCAATACCGCAGTCATAGCCGATATTCGGCCACTTGTGCCCATCCGTCGCCCATGAGTCAGCAAGTTCAAATCCCTTGGCCAGCTTGCGGTATTCCGGCGAGGCTGCCGCCCACAACCCGAAGGCCCCGTCTACGTGAATCCAAGCGCCCGCCGCCCCCGCTGCCGGGCAAATTGCCGCTGCCGGGTCGAACGAGCCGGTATTCACGTTGCCTGCCTGCAGGCAGAGAATCGTCCGGTCATCCAGGTGCGGCAGCGCGTCGGCGCGCATGCGCCCCTGCCCGTCCACCGGCACGCGGACAACCCGCTTCTTGCCCAGGCCGAGCAGCGCCAGAGCCTTGAGCAGAGAACTGTGGGCTTCTTCGCTCACCACAACAGTGATCTCCGGCGCGCCGAACAGGCCATCGTCTTCGACATTCCAATTCAAGCGCTTGAGCAGCATGTGCCGCGCGGCAGCCAGCGCGCAAAAGTTGGCCATGGTTGCTCCGGTCACCACCACGCCGCCCGTTCCCTCCGGCAATCCCAGCAGCTCGCGCACCCAGCCGATAGCCGTCTCCTCGAGTGCCACGGCCACCGGAGACAGCACCCGCATCGCCGCATTCTGGTCCCACGCGGTCACCAGCCATCCCGCCGCCATGGCCGCCGGCACGCAGCCGCCATTCACAAATCCAAAGTAGCGTCCGCCCCCGTTCGTCACCGTCGCCGGCGAGCCGTATTCGTTCAGCAGATGCAGCACTGCCTCCGGGCTTGTCGGCCCCGGCGGCAGCGGCCCGCGCAATGCGCTCAGCTTCGCAACAGCTTCCGGCGCGGGCGAGACCCTCCGTTCGTGCACGCCTTCCAGGTAGTCCATCGCATCGCGTGCTGCCCGTTTCAGAAGCGCGGTGCGGGCAGTGGCAGCGGAAGCAGTGGTTATGGAGGATTGGGGAGGATGAGAAGCAGCCATATCATGAGAATACCTGCTGCGCTGAGCGCACCCTAATTTCATCCGAGACTTATGCGGCGCCTACCGATACGATTTTTCGGAACGAATGAGAACAGCCGAGACGGCCACGGTCATGGCCTTGCGGCTGAGCGTGAAGATGATCTGGTAAGTTCCTACACGTTTGCGGTAATAGCCTTTCCATTCAGTCCCTTTGAGCGGAATCACGTCCCCCGCCATGGGATCGGATTCCATCTAGGAGAGGTCGCGCTCAATCTGCGCCTGCCGGTTGCGGGGAAGCTTCTTCAACTCCTTGATGGCCGAAGCGGAGAGTTCAACGGCCCAACTCATCTTTAACTGTCCGCCAGGATTTGGAACGTCCGGCTTTCATCTCCGCCTGGCCGCGGCGCACTTTGACCGCTTCGCCGGCCGATAGACTGTCATCCCCGAGATCGACAAGCCGCTTGGGGCGCATCTGCAATCGCCCGCCTTCGGCGCTCACCTCGACAAAATCGCCCGTCCGAAGCTTCAGCGCATCGAAAACGCGCTTGGGAATGACCACCTGCCGCCGTTGGCCGATCCGGCTCACAGCTGCAGACGCGACTGAATTTCCGCTAGGCATACTTTCAGCTTAGCGGAATTGCGCAACGTGTCAAGAGCCTAACGCCAACTGCGGCTTTCGAGTCTTTTCGCCAAAAAATGCGCTAACCTGAGCGAGAGGATTGCTCATGCGATTTCCACTTCTCTTCGCGCTCGTCATTTCGACCTCAACCGCCCTGGCACAAGCCGGACTCTGGGGCCGAGTCAGCCCGCAAGACGGACCCCAACAGCTCCAGCCTGCGCCCCTCTCCGACGCCCGGTTGAAATCCTTTGCTCATCTTCTTCGCCAGCAAAAGCCGGGAGAAATCTGGGAATGCGAAGCGGCCGATCTGGATGAATTGATCAAGGGCCTCACATTCAAGTCAATTCCGCTTTCCGGCAAGCAGAGCCTGGTGCTGGCAGAGGCCCCAGCCGGCTGCGCGCGCGGAGGTCAGGGCGCCAATGGCGCCATGTGGGTCATCCGCTTCGACGGAGACAAGCCGGCCCTTCTCGCTGTTCCAAAGGATTTCAACGGCTGGCTCTTTTCCGTTCAGCCGACGATGAGCCACGGCTGTCCCGACATCGTCCTTGGCTGGCACATGAGCGGCTCCGAAGCAGGGTTGGTCTATTTCCGTTTCGACGGCAAGTCCTATCACAGCATCGGCACGGCCAAGCTTGAGACCGACGACCAGGAAAACCGGAAAATCGTGCCCATACCGCAGTGACCTGCCCAACCGGTCATGCGGATTTGATTTGTCGGCGACCCGTAAATCTTCCGTTGCTTACGCTTCGGGGGGAGCAGGGGCATTTATGCCCCTGAAGCCAATGCCAAAAGCGTAAGGGCTTTAGCCCCGGGCCTTTGATTTCTGGGCGAACGGTCCGGGCCTGACGGCGAACCCATAAGCCGCTCACTTCAGAGGCATAAATGCCCCTGCTCCCTCCGAAAAAGAGCGCCCGCGCGGGAAACGCAACTCTCCTTGGCAAGAGCGCGAAAATTAGATGCGTCGGCCCTACCATCTCCGCACTACCCATTGAAATCCAGAGCAAATCGCCGTATGATAGCTATGCAGACGAATTTGTCCGCCCAGTTGCCGTGAGCAAGCCGGCTGGCGGAGAGATGAGTGGGCTTACAGCCCACTTTTTATTTGGGGCAAGCGGCCCCGATCCAAAGGCACAACCCGGGGCGGACACTCCGGCAGAAAAACCGCCAAACAAGCGGTGCGGAAAAAATGGCAGTCAAGCTGGACGAAATTCGAGCAGCGGCGCAGCGGGTGGCCGCCTCCCATGGGCTGGACGTGGTGGACCTGGAGTTCATTGGCCCGGCAAAGGAGCGCACTCTCCGCGTTTTCCTCGAGAAAAACGCCGAGGGACGAGCCAAATTGAAGGCGGCGATTGCGGCGGGCGGCGGAACGCTCGACCTGCCGGAAAGCCTGATTGAGGGCACGCTCAGCGTGGACCAGCTTTCCGGCATCACGCATGAGGATTGCGCGGAATTCAGCCGCGACTTCGGTGTCCTGCTGGATGTGGAAGACCTGGTCCCGGGGGACGAGTACACGCTCGAGGCAAGCTCGCCGGGCCTCGATCGCAAGCTTAGCCGGCGCGAAGATTTTGAACGCTTTATGGGCAGTCTGGTTAAGATTCAGACCTTTGAGCCCATCCAGAAAAACCGCCATTGGCAGGGACGTTTGACGGCCACGGCGGGAGAAGGAATCACCCTTGACCTGAATGCGGTCAAGCAGAACAGCAAGACCCGCAAGACCGGCGTAAACACAGTAGAGATTGCGCTCAGCAACGTTGAGAAAGCTCAACTGGTGCCGGAGATTTGAAGAAGCAGGGACTAAGGGACTAGGGACGAAACAGCCGGGCGAAATCCGGTCTGCAATCGAAATGATCTAGCCCCTAGTCCCTCAGTCCCGAGTCCCCCAAACAACAGCCGAATTCGAACACCAAGAGAGTAAGCAGAGTATGGCCACTAGCGCTTTGTATCAGAGTATCGAACTGCTCAGCAAAGAGAAGGGCATCGAACCCGAGATCGTTGTCGGAGCCGTCGAAGAGGCCATCGCCCTGGCCACGCGCAAGTTCTACAAGACCCAGGAAAACATGCGCGGCGAGCTGAACAAGGAGACCGGCGCGATCACGGCGTATATCTACAAAACGGTCGTGCCCGACGACGCCGAAATCGAAGACCCGCTCAATCAGATCACGCTCTCCGAAGCCAGCGACCTGGCTCCAGGCGTTGAGGTTGGCAGCGAAATCCGCATGTATCGCGACACCAGCCCGCTGGGCCGCATCGCCGCGCAGCTTGCCAAGCAGGTCATCTTCCAGAAGGTCCGCGAAGCCGAGCGCGACACCGTCTTCCAGGAGTACGCCCACCGCGAGAAGGAAGTGCTGAACGCCACCGTCAAGCGCATTGAGGGTCAGGACATCATCTACGATCTGGGCAAGGCGGAAGCCCGCTGCCCCAAGCGCGAGCAGTCGCGCCTCGAGCAGTTCTCCATCGGCGAGCGCGTCCGCGTTGTGCTCTTGAAAGTCGACCGCGCCGCCAAGGGCCCGCAGGTCATCGTTTCCCGCGCCGCGCCGGAACTCGTCTCGAACCTCTTCCAGTCGGAAGTCCCGGAAATCTACGACTCGACCGTCGTCATTCGCGCCATCGCCCGTGAAGCCGGCGAGCGCACCAAAATCGCTGTCCAGTCCCGCGACAAGGACGTTGACCCGGTGGGCGCCTGCGTGGGCATGAAGGGCATGCGCGTCCAGTCCATCATCCGCGAACTTCGCGGCGAAAAGATCGACATCATCGAGTTCAGTGAGGAAATCACCACCTTCGCTGAGAAAGCCCTTCAGCCGGCCAAGGTCAGCCGCGTGTCAATCTCTGATTTAACAGACAAGCAGCTCGAAGTGATCGTCGACGACACCCAGCTCTCCCTGGCCATCGGCAAGAAAGGCCAAAACGTGCGCCTGGCGGCCAAGCTGCTCGGCTGGAAGATCGACATCAAGAGCGAAGAAGAGAAGCGCCAGGAAGTGGAGCAGCAAATGCAGGCGCTCACCGGCGGTCCTTCGACGCCGATCGAGCAGGTTACCGAGCTGGGTGAGGGCATCATCCAGAAACTGGTGGCCGCCGGCATCACTACCGTCGAGGCGCTGGCCGACATGACTCCCGAGCAGCTTGAAGAAATTCCCGGCATCGGCGAGAAGACGCTGGAACGCATCAGCGTCGCCGTTCGCCACTACTTCGGCCACTTTGAAGAGGGCGAAGAGGGCCACGTGCCCGAAGTCGCCGAGGGCGCGGAACTCAACGCCGAGCACGCCGCCGCTGAATCCGCGGAAGATGAAACTGTCTCCGTGGACAAAGCCGCGGACGAAGAGGGCGAAGCGGAAGTTCCCAATGCCGACGCCGTCGAGGGCGATGCCGAGGCCGAGGCCGAAAACGCCGAGGACGTTGTGGAGGAAGCCGAAAGCACCCAAGCCGCCGAGGCCGAAACCGACATCCTCGACAACGCGGACAATGACGCCCTGGCCGAAACCGAAGCAGAAGAGGCCAGCGAGACCCTGGCGGAACTGGCCGTGGAAGATGCTCCCATTGCAGGCGACGAAGCAGAACTGGATTTGGACGAGATCGACAACGAAGGCGTGGACAAAGAGGACGGCGCATAGCATGCGTTGCGTCTTTTTAATCCATTCAAGCGATAATGGAATTTTGAGACCAAGCCAATGCCACGAGGTAGCTATGAGCGACTAACCGGCTTTCGGCAGCAGACATTGAAAAGAGGCGGATGAGTAAGGTTCGAATCAACGATCTCGCACGCGAGATGGAAGTCAAGAGTCGGCAGGTTCTTGACTTATTGGCAGAACTCGGCCTGGCGAGCGGCAAAACCCACTCCAGTTCGCTGGAAGACTACGAAGCGGACAAGGTTCGCGCGCAGTTTGAGCGCAACACGCGGTCCAGTCAGTGCAGCGGCGCGTCTTCGCGCGCCCCGCAGGGCCTCCAGCCCAAAATCGATCTCTCCCACGTCTCCAAGCCTGGCGACGTGATGAAGGCAATTCTGGCCAACAAGCAAAAGGAAGAGCAGGAAGCGCGGCAGAGCCATGCGCCTGTGCGCACCCAGCCTCCACCGGTTGCCGCCCCTGTCAGGCCCGCGCCCCCGCAAGCTCCGTTGGTTGCCGCGACGCCTGCGCCGGCCCGTCCCGAGCCGCGCAAGATTGTGCCTCAGCCCCGGTCCGCGCCGCCCATCGTGGCGGCTCCCCCGGCTCCGCCTGCCATTGCCTCCCGGCCGCCCGCGGGCCCCGTAATCGCCAGGCCGCCCGCAGGCGCAGTTGCTCCCACCCGGCCGGTCGTCGTTGTAGCGCCTTCGGCATCCGCGGTTGTCAGGCCCTCTGTCGCGCCGACCGCTCCTCCCGCCGCTCGCGAAGACCAAACTCGCTTCGCCGAAAAGCCCGTTACAGTCAAGCAGGTCGCAGCCAGACCGCAGGCAATCCCGCCTGCAACAGTGCAAGCGGTAGCCGCACCCGCCGTACAGGATTCCCCCTCCATCGCCCCACAGGCCGCCGCGCCCGCGCCTTTCGCGGCCGTTGCCGTTGAGCCGCCCTCCATCAAAACCGCCCCCGTCTCCGAACCCGTCGAGACCGTAAAGGAAACTCAAGTTTCAGCCCCCGTTGAAGTCCTCGAACCAGAGTCCGAAGTAGCCGCGCCGCGCGTCCAGGGCCGTGCCCCGGCCGTTGAGCCCGCCCCCGTCCCACCCGTCCGCCGCATGGTCATGCCCCAGACCGGACCGCGCCCCGTTTACAAGGCGCCCATCGTGACACCCACCGTCCCAACTCCCGGCACCGGCAACCAGGCCGCCGGTTCGAGCATTCAACGTGGACGGCCCATCTTCGATCGCCGGCCCGCCGGAGGTCCCGGCAGTGGTCCCGGCAGCTATCCGCAACGCACTGCCGGCGCACCCTCCGCAGCCGGAGCCCCCGGCCAGTTCCCCGGCGGCCCGCGCCCCAAACATCCCACCCGCACCGGCTACGCCGGACCGGGTGGAACCGGCGCACCTGGCGCGCCCGGCGCGCGTCCCGGCTTCGGCGCGCGTCCCGGCTTTGGCGGCCCACCCCGTCCCGGCTTCGGCGCGCGTCCCGGCGCAGGCGGAGCACCGCCCACCGGCGAAGCTCCGCGCCCGCAGCGTGCGCCCAACAAGCGCCCCGGCGGCCGCCCAACGCAATATCCCAAGACCAAGGAAGGCCCCATGAAGGGCTTTGTGCCGCCGCCGCGTTACGGCGGGGTGCAATATGGCGGAGAACCGCTGCCCATCACCCGCGAAATCACCGTCACCGAAGGCATCAGCGTCAAGGACCTGGCCGAAAAGCTCGAAGTCCGCGCCAAAGACCTCATCGCCACGCTGCTCATGACCGGCGTCTTCGTCACCGTCAACCAGTCCCTCGACGCCGAGATGATCAAGGACGTCTCCGCCAAGTTCGGCGCAGCCGCCACCGTCATCAGCTACGAAGAGGAGATCGCCAACCAGGCCATCGAAGAAGTGCTCGAAGCCGAAAATACCGGCGAGCTAGAAGTTCCCCGTTCTCCCGTGGTCACCGTCATGGGCCACGTCGATCACGGCAAGACCTCGCTGCTTGACGCCATTCGCGAAACCGACGTTGCTGCCGGCGAAGCAGGCGGAATCACCCAGCATATCGGCGCGTACAAGGTGAAGTTCACTAAGGAAGGCTCGCCCGCCTCCGGCCGCGAAATCGTCTTCCTCGACACCCCGGGCCACGAAGCCTTTACCCGCATGAGAGCCCGCGGCGCAAAAGTCACTGACATCGTGGTAATCGTGGTTGCCGCCGACGACGGTGTCATGCCGCAAACCCTCGAAGCCATCGACCATGCCAAAGCCGCCAACGTGCCCATCATCGTGGCCGTCAACAAGATTGACAAGCCGGAAGCCAATCCGGACCGCGTCAAGAAGCAGCTTGCCGACCGCGGCCTCATTCCTGAAGAGTGGGCCGGCGCAGGCCAGGAAGGCACCGTCTTCGTCGAAGTCTCGGCCAAGAAGCGCATCCACCTCGACCTGCTTCTCGAAATGATCTGCCTGGTGTCCGACATCCGCGCGCCCAAAGCCACACCCGGCCGCAAGGCTGTCGGCTCGGTTATTGAAGCCAAGCTCGATCGCGGCCGCGGCGCTGTTGCCACGGTCCTGGTCCAGGACGGAACCCTGCGCCTCAACGACAGCTACATCGTCGGCAACACCTTCGGCAAGGTTCGCGCCATGTTTGACGATCGTGGACGCGCCCTCGAAGAAGCCGGCCCCTCCACCCCGGTTGAAGTACTCGGCCTCGAAGCCATGCCCGACTCCGGCGACACCTTTCTGGTCGTCTCCGATCGCGACAAGGCCAAGGGCATCGCCCAGTACCGCAAGATGAAGGAGCGCGACGCCCAGCTCGCCAAGAGTTCCCGCGTCTCGCTTGAAGGTCTTGCCGAGCAGATCCGCACCGCCGGCGTCAAAGACCTGCCGCTCATCATCAAGGGCGACGTTACCGGCTCCGTCGAAGTCCTAGCCGACTCGCTGGTCCGCATGTCCACCGAGAAGGTGCGCGTCAAGGTCATTCACTCCGGCGTCGGTTCCATTACCGAGAGCGATGTGCTGCTGGCAACCGCCTCCAACACCATCATCATCGGCTTCAACGTCCGCCCCGAGCGCAAGGCCGCCGAGCTTGCCCAACAGGAAGGCATTGAGATCCGCCTGCACTCCATCATCTACGAGTTGCAGGACGAAATGCGCCTGGCAATGCTCGGTCTCCTCGATCCCACTTTCAAAGAAAACTACGTGGGCCGCGCCGAAGTCCTGCAAGTCTTCCGCATTCCCAAAGTCGGCACTATCGCCGGCTGCCGCGTGCAGGACGGCGTCATCCGCCGCGATGCCGAGGTCAAGCTCATGCGCGACGGCCTGCAGATCTTCAAGGGCAAGATCGGCTCCCTCAAGCGCGTCAAAGACGACGTCCGCGAAGTCTCCAACGGCATGGAGTGCGGCATCGGCCTGGGCAACTTCACCGACATAAAAGAAGGCGATTTAATCGAAGCCTTCAGCACCGAAAAGCTAGCCGCCGACCTCGGCGCGCTGACCACCGCCAAAGCATAGCTCAAATCACGTTCTCAACAAGGTGGCCCGCTCTCCATCAGGAGAAGCGGGTCGCGCCAATGGTTGGTCAATCTTGAGAATGACGAAAGGCGAGCAACGCGTTTAGGACAACCCACGGAATCTGCCCGAAACCCTTCAGAATTGTGCTCAAATACAGACAATGGACATCGTCTCTCTGTTCGGCAGCGACCTCTTGGAACTGCCAAGGACTCGTTCTGAGGAGGACTACGAACGGTTCCTAAGGAATTGGTTCGATGAGTTTCTCGCCTCGATTGACCACTTGACGGGCGGAGATTGTGTGAGCCGGGAGCTCAAGGCGAACAAGGCTGTCGTGGGCTCATTGTGCGAGGGCATCTTGGCAGCTCTGAACTCCTACTTTAATGGCCATCCGAGCAAAGCGTACGAGAATTTTCGGAAAGCAATGGAGGCCGTACGTCCTTGGCTTTTCCCTTTGGCCTCACCTGAGGATGTGTCGAATCACCTTCAGTTTCTATATAGGGTCCGGGTCGGCAGCTTGACGGATTTTTCGAGGAAGGACCTCTTTCACATACCATTCGAAAAGCGCATCCTCGTTAAGCCGCAGCGCTACAGCATCTTGGGCTTACCCTCGCTTTATCTTGGCGGCTCAATCTGGGCTTGTTGGGAAGAGCTAAGGAGACCGAGCTTTGAGAAAATGCAGATTTCCCGGTTCAGGGCTGCGGAAGGGTCGAGTATAAAGCTATTGGACCTGGGGTTTCGTCCTGCAGTGATCGCCGCCTTCATGGCGACCAATCCTTTCAGTTACGGCGTAGAAGGACAGAGCTCCAAATTCATCCTTGCACATGCTATATGCTGGCCATTGTTTGCGGCGTGCTCCGTCGTGGTCAAGCATCCAGGCTGCCCGTTTATTCCCGAATACGTAATCCCTCAATTGCTCCTGCAATGGATTCAGAACGAGCCCGACTTTGACGGTATCCGATACTTCTCAACACGCATTGCTCAGTATGTTGACAATGCGGAACCTGTAGCCAACTATGTGTTTCCGGTAAAAGCGAGCAAGCCCGCTGGCTTTTGCGACGAACTATCAAAAAAACTCCTTCTCAGCAGGCCAATGTCATGGCAAATACTCCAGAGTTTCACATTCACATTCCCGGAGCCCATACCGAAGGTACCTACTTGGCCTCTTAAGATAAACGCAGACGTGAAAGTTCCGTACTGGCAGACGGAGTTCTGGAACTGCGAGGCAAAGATCAGATGCCTCCCTTGCGACAATGTTCAGACCGTATAAAAGACGGCCCCTAATCCCGCCCCCAGCGGATGGCCCACCCATTCAATTGCCACGAATTTGGGTGCCCCATCCATCAATCGTTCTCTGATTGAAGGGTGGGAGGCCACAAATCTCAATTCGGTTCCGGCTGAACCTCGGCCCTTCCCGCCCCCTCCAAAACCAATCCCGTCACAAGGCGATGCATCGCGGGCGACCGCCTAAGCGCGGCGTTGATCTTTGAGAGAGGCAATGTCGGCATAGTGCCGGCCCAAATCCCGATAGAAATGTCGCAGATCGCCCGCGATCTTCGTCAGCCTCGTCTCGATACAATTGAACCGGGCATTATTCAAGAAGATTCCAACCATGACCAAGATGGATGGAATCGCGATGGTGAGGGCAAGCTGGAGATTCGTCATACACGCACCTCGGCGCAGTATAGCGAAATTTGACCTGAGACGGAATCTCATTTCGCAGGTTGCCGCTCATGGCTCCCATCAAGGGCGGCGTCACGCAAAAAGCCGAGCAACCCGTCACCCGGCAACAGCGGGCCGGAGGCCGGTAATGTTCGACCCGGACGCCGGTATGCCGAGAATCAATCGGGGAATAGTGTATTTGGGCGCGTGCCTCATTGCCGGGATCGGGCCGGCCGGGAGCGGCGGGTACGCCCCGTAGGGCACTTTACCTACTCATCAAGCTCGGCTACATCTGCCCGGTCGAAGTGCGGGTGCTACACATGGTCTGTCAGGAAGACCCGTTGGCGAAATATCTCCACCGACCCGGCAAACGGGCACTCATTCTGAACGACGGCCACCCTCCACTCTTTCCCATTCCGATGTAATATCTCGCCCACCAAGTGCATTGGCAACATCCCTGATTCGTCCCGCATAATTTGCTGTGAAGTGGGATCGCCGTTATACCGATACACAAACTCCCTTGTGAGCTTTGATTTCACGACAACACACTTTCACTGAATAATCCTACAATAATTGTACGCTTCAACTGTGACTCCTGTATTTCTCATGGACGACCCCAAACACATCAGCAAAGAATGCAAAGAGCGCCGTCATAGGTAGTGGGGAGGAACGTGACGAACAATACAATTATCGACGACTACACGCTGGAGGCGGAGAT
>Ga0302319_10007020_pt1 | contig 22226 bp, 18 predicted proteins | sample Bog_T0_2_FD_203319 | JGI IMG/M metagenome (GOLD analysis project Ga0302319, IMG submission 203319) | Peat permafrost microbial communities from Stordalen Mire near Abisko, Sweden - Bog_T0_2 | ecosystem: Environmental > Terrestrial > Soil > Wetlands > Peat | place: Sweden: Abisko, Stordalen Mire... | reverse complement strand
TGTGCAGTCCGGTGGATTCAAGCAGACGGACGACCTCCCAACGACGCCGCATCTTAGTAACGTCGATGTCAGCGCTCAACATTTGCTGGAACGCCGCAAAATAATCGCCAGCGACATCGGACCAGCGGCGAGGATGTGACGGCGGCGGATGAGGAGGCTTGGACCATAAATCCTCGACGGTACGGGGCAAGTCTTTTGAAGAAGCCACTCGAAATAAGTTTCGATCGCCGGTGCTGTGGGATAGCTCACGATTTATCGCGGTGTCGAGTACGATGACAGGCTTACCCATGGCGAGAGCGTCAACAACCGGCAATCCGAAGCCTTCGTAGTGGCTAGGATACACGACGATTCTTGCTCCCAGGAACAAATCATAAACGCAACGCCGCGTGAGTTTGCCGCTGGGGAGCCAGCGCACATCAGGCTGGGACGATTGTGGATCTAGCCCGAGCACGACAAGCGGCCATCTTCCCGCTAATTCTTGAACAGCGTCCGATACGCCCTTATGTACGTAGGCGTTGCCCATGACGAGAAGATATTCGCCATGGCCGACTCCCTGATTGTGGAGCCCTGCGTCACTGCCGTGGTTGATCACTCGCATCGGCGCTTGAGCAGAGTAAAACGCTTCAAAATCGGCATGGGTGGACTCACTGATCGAGAACACCAAATCCGACAGTTCGACGGTCTTAAAAAATAGCTCAGGAAGGCCTGTCCTTCCGATGTAGTCGCAACGGATAGCGATGATGTCCTGCAGAGTAAAAGCCAAGCGTGGCGCTAGCCGGTTCATGCGCGCGAACTCGGGCCAGCCGAACAGTTGGCAGGGTTTATAGACCAAATCGAACACAGCCGGCGAATCCACTTCCTCATCGTGCAGTTGGTAACCGCGCAGTTCCGGCAAGAAGAAGGTTTGTTCCATACCCGCTCCCACAAACAGTTCAAAGTCTTGGCTGATTAGCGGTCCGATTTCTCTTAACAAATTAAGTGCGAAATCCGAGGTGCCAGAATGTTGGGGCGGCAGATGATAGAGGTCAAATAGAATTCGAGGGCGGTGAGAAGAGTAAAGAATCGCAAACTTTTCCAGCGGGTCAACCTGAAAGCGCGCGTAGTTTGAAATGGCGCGATCCAACTCTGGATAACGTTCTCTTAATAGCGAGGGTTGCCCGGTTTCCGATTCGCCTATTTCGTTTTCGTCAGAGGAAGGCTGATGATTAAGAACATAAGCCCGGTTGGCGGTCAGCGACGAATAACCGTAACGGTTGATCCGGCCGCGAAAATCGTTCTCATAGCCTGGCGAACTGCAAGCAGGATCGAAAAGCCCAAAGCGTTCGAGCACCTCGCTTTTGATAAGCATGCAGAAGGAGCCAACAGCAGGCACAAGCTGATAACGAGGCAAGAGATCGCGAATTTTCAGCCATACTTCCCAAGACTCATGCGGCTCCAGGATTTCATTTGCCGGCAGCGAAAATAGGCCTGCGTTGTTGCTTCTTGGCGTGACGATAGCGTGCCTCTCGTTTAAATGCAGGACCGACTGCATCTCTTCAAGAAATCCCAGTGTTACTTCGGTTTGATCGTTCAGCAAAAGAAGGTCGTTCCCCACCGCCCAGAACTCGCGCAGAGCCCAGTTGAGGGTGGCCGCCGGGCCCATGACTTTCTGGGGGCGTGCATATTTCAAATCAAGGCTGCCTTCAAGAACGGCGGGTGACTCCCTTACTTCAACTTCTGAATCTGTCTGGCCAAACACGAACACCTGGGAGCCGGGAGGCAGATACTTCGCTAAGCTTTGCAGGCACAGGTCGAATTGCCGGCCGATGTTCCCCACAGATAAAAAACTCTGAACCTCCTTCCGCATCTAGAGATTCCCTCTCACGGCCGACTCGAAATCAGTGAAAGCCAAAAGATTAGGGTTTAATGCAATGCCCGACGAGTCTCGTGTCCCAGCCGGTTTTACTGGCCCGACAGCGGATGTCTGATCAAAACTCGCGATGGCGAAGGGTGTAACAAGCACGCGAAGGCCGCGCTGGTTGGAGTTCAAAACCAGCTTGTGAACTAACTCCGGCATTTTATCCAGCGTTACGCTCGTAAGTGCATCGATAGCGGCCAAGTGTTCGCGGCGCACAGCGAAGAAGTAGTCTGAAATCATGGCAACCGCTCTCGTGGCGCTCAAGTGTTTCAATTCAGGCGTCTGGGCCAAATCCAAATCAGCGAAAGGGTCGGCCAACTGTTCTCCCACCGCAAAAACGAGTCCGCTATGAAGGATTCGCGCTTCCGCGCCGAGCGAAATACCGGTAACCAAACCGCACTCTTTGCGGAGAGCCTGAGCGGTTAGCTCCTCGAAAAAGCAATGATTCGCGGATTCAAGGGGACGATTAATGAAAATCAACACGTCGGGAATTGAAACTTCGGCGGCTAGGTCGATAACTCCGCAGTCGGTTTGGCGAACCGAATAAGTAGCTTGGCGCCCAGCGCAGGCGATTACCGTTCTGAGCTGAAAAGGCCCGTCTTCCTTACGAATGAAAATAGTCGACTTCGCCGCCGGTGGAATTCCATGCCTTAGCCGCAGGGAGCCTGAAAAAATGCCCTTCTCAATTCTCGCCTGTTGGCCGGTCGAAGCGAGGTAATCCGAGAGCACCCCAAGGAATTTTTTCGGCCTGCTCTCCCGCCGGTTTTTGAGTGACGCGCTCCCACTAATTCCACGATGATAGATGGGTTTAGCTATGTGATGAAACGTTTCCACACCTTTGTCTAGGGCCAAGCGCACTAAAAGATCCCAAGCATGCGCGCCATCACATGCCGAGCGAAAGCCACCCGCCGCCAACACCGCGTCGCGTTTGTAGGCTGTTAAGCGGCCTACAAAATCGAAAGCTAATAGCATGTCGAGATCAATATCAGGCTTGAAAACAGGATGGCTGCGAGATCCGTAAATGTCGATACTGTCCTCGTCGGAATAGATCACTTGGCTATCGGCTCTTTCATTGCAGCACTTGACGACCTCGGATAAAGCCTGCGGATGCAATACATCGTTTTGACCGAGCATGACGACGATATCGCCTTGGGCAGATTCAATTGCGCGATTGCTAGTCCGGGAAATATCGAGTTTGTGGGGACTCGCTATGAGACGGACACGCGAGTCAGCTTCGACGAGTTGCCTCAAGTAAGCCGCAGCTTCGGTTTCGCTCGAACGGTCCTCCGAGACGCAAAGCTCAAGGTTAGGGTAGTTTTGTCCAAGGGCGGACTGGATAGATCGTTCGAGAAAAAAGAGATCCGGATTAGAGGTCGGCAAAACAACTGAAACCAGAGGGCGGTATGACAGTGCCGTGCGCTGATTTTCATTCTGAAAGAGCCCTGGCTCCGTTTCGAGGAGCCAATCATCGTAGCTATCTGCCTGCGCATTCTGTCGACTAGGCTTGGCTGGAAGAATGCGAGCGGGGCAGTTAACGGTGCCGAGGACAACGGTCCCGGAATCGCATTGAACCGCCACATAAACATCAGATTGAAGGCGAGGCCCTCGAAATCTGACATAGTAGCCACACTTGGCCAGGGTAGGGTCGTTAAGATTTTCGGCAACATCCGGCCGCGGCAAGCCATAGACGGCGGGAAAGAATAGCTTGTCGGCGACCACTCCAAGAGTGCGCGCGCCGGGAGAAATCTCGGGCGATGAGATGAACCATCCCCGAACATAGAACTCCACGACGTTAATAGCCACGGGCGCGGGAGTGTCCAACGCAAACAGGATTTGTTTACCGAAGCGGTTAGAGTTTAAGATCGGCATGCCTTGGCCGTGGTCAGCAGCCCGCTAAATCCGCAGGTTAGGTAGCCACGGTCGAAATCTTGGGCGTAGAGTTCAGCGGCACGCCGACACTTTGGCAATCGGCCTCAACCATTTCGCGAACCAGGTCGCGAAAGTCCACTTTATGAGACCAGCCGAGTTGGCGTCTGGCTTTGGAAGCATCGCCGAGGAGTATGTTGACTTCGGCCGGCCGGAAAAGATCGGGATCGGTGATTACATATTCGCGGTAGTCCAAATTGGCCAGACCGAAGGCCTCTTCCACAAATTCCCTTACTGTATGAGTCTCCCCGGTGGCCACAACAAAATCATCCGGTTCCGGCTGCTGCAGCATGAGCCACATGGCTTGGACATATTCGCGCGCATGCCCCCAATCACGCTTGGCGTCCAGGTTCCCCAGTTTTATGTTTTTCGTTTTGCCGGCAAGTATGCGCGCCACACCCGAAGTGATTTTCCGGGTAACAAACTCGAAACCACGCCGCGGAGATTCGTGATTGAAGAGGATTCCACTGCTCGCGTGCATGTTGTAAGCCTCGCGATAGTTTCTTGTTAATTCGAAACCGCAAACTTTGCTGATACCGTAGCTTGACCGCGGATGAAACGGCGTGCGCTCGGTTTGCGGCACCTCTTCCGCCTTGCCGAACATCTCGCTGGAACCGGCGAAATAGAAGCGGCAATGTGGGGCAGCGTTCTTCACGGCCGCGAGCAGAAAATGTGTGCCGTTAATATTTGCGTTCAAGGTCGAGAATTCGTCGTCGAATGAGTAGCTGACGAAGCTCTGCGCCGCAAGATGGTAGCATTCGTGGGGTACTACGGCGGCGACGGCTTGATAAATACTGGCATAGCTTTCCAAAGAAGCGGCATGCAGTTTAATGCGGTCTCGCACGGAGGAGACGCGCGCCAGACGGTGTTCAGGATCTTCGAGGGCAACGCGACGTACGATCCCGTGGACTTCGTAACCCTTCGCCACCAGCAGTTCGGCCAAATACGATCCGTCTTGACCGGTGATCCCCGTAATCAGCGCTCTACGACTCACAGGGGCATGTTATCACGGCGTGCAAGCCGGGATAAAGACTCTGTTGCCTATCCGCGCCTCATTCGGTACACTTCGTAAAACATGCATGCTCGTGCCTAGGTTCTCCTCGAAAGCGTGGCAATAATGCCTTTTGCGAAAAAACTTTTACGTCCGTTTTACAAAAAATTTCTAGAGATGCCGCTCTGGTGGTTCCTGAAGCGCGTCAAAGCCTATTTCTTGGCCGAGATCGGGCCGCAGTTGGAAAGTACGGCACACCGGCTGGCTGTGATCGAGGCTCGCTTGAACGCCCTTGACGGCAATAACGTGGCGCAGTGGAGCGCGCTGGAGCAGTTGCTGCTCGCTTTGTATCGTCAGCCTGAGGAATATGCCGAACGGCAGCAGACGGCCAATCCACGCCAGGAAAGAGTCGACGAGAAGACCGCTGGATGAAGGTTGCCCTATGAGCGGAACTATATATGTTGATCTCAGGTGCTTGCAGGATTTGGCGTACCGGTGGAGGGGAATCGGCTACCACACCGCAGCGTTGTTGAGGTCGAGAAAAGCGAGTAGTCTATCCAAGTGGAAGATCGTGGGTCTGACCGACTCTAGGATGCCAAGTCTTTGCTCGGAGTTTGAGTCGTTGGTGGACGAAACCACGATTTCGCTCAACCCTTGCACAACGAACGAAACCGGCATTTTCATCGATGGCTCGCCCATGACGCACGATTCGCGGTTTGGGCTTCGTTTTCAAAATCTTAGAGGAGTCATTCGAGCGGCGGTGTTGTACGATTTCATTCCGCTGGATTGGCCTGGTTATCTGGTGACAGTTGCGAACCGGATGGAATATATGGCGAGGCTAGCGCGCCTCAAGAGTTTCGAGGTGTTTTATCCAATATCCGGATACACGGCGGAGCGGCTCGCCGAATTAGTGGGTGTTTCTCGCGAACGGATAAAAGTGACCGGAGCTTCGGTCAGACGGTCCCTGTACGAAATCCAGCAGCGGCCGGCTAAACCGCCTCTGGTATTGGATCAAAACAGTCCCTATTTTGTGACGCTGGGAGGAGACGATAAGCGGAAGAACACGGAAGTCGCAGTCAAAGCAGTACAGCGCCTGAACGTTCTCTATGGCCGGTGCGTCGCGCTGAAGGTGATTGGTCATTATGGAGAGAGTTACAAGGCGGACTTACGCCGAATAGCGGGTAACGACGATCGGGCGGACTTCCTGCAGTTTTATTCGTACATACCGGACGAACAAGTTGTTTCCTTGCATGCCGGCGCGATCGCGGCGATAGCGCCCTCTCACATTGAGGGATTCTCGTTACCAGTGGCGGAAGCGGCGGTTTGTGGTTGTCCAGTGATTGTTTCTACTTGCGCCGCTCATATGGAGCTCGTTCAGCGGACCGAAGCTTGCTTCAGATCCGACGACTACGTCGAGCTTGCCGAAAAGTTGGACGCGCTCTTGCGTGAACCCAGCTTGGGCGCGTCATTGGTCAAATCACAAGCGCACCTTGCCCCCAATTTCCACGAAGAGGCGGTGGGCAGCAGATTTTGGCATAGCTTAGAGGACGTTGTTGCGAAGCGCCCCACGGGGACAGTTGTCGTCGAAGGGCGTAAGCCACGGTTGGCCTTCTTGTGCCCTGCCGACTCCAGCGACGGCGTCAACTACGCCTCGATGATAAGGGAAGCCGAGCGCAATCCGTTCGATGCGGATGTTTTTGCCGATTCACCCCACCATGCAAATGGCAGCCGTCACGAGCCGACCGCCGGCATAAGCACGGCGCCCTTTGTGTCTGGGCGCTATGACGGGATTATCTCTGTGCTAGGAAACTCGTCTTCCTACAAACATGTGCTCGCGCTGTTCGAACGGTACGGTGGGCCCTGCATCCTGCATGATGTCCGGCTAACGCATCTGTACTTCGAGCACCTCGGGCAGCCCGGATTTTTTGGATTCGCTGAAGACCTCTTAGGAAGCAAGGTTCCAAAAGAGCCACACACTTGGCTGATGGAGCCAGACCCACCGTCTTTGTGTGTCGTGCCGGTCATCAGGCGCGCGACGCCACTCATGGTCCAAACCGAGGTGCAGCGTAGCATTTTGCAGAAGCGCTATGGAGTAGATGCTCACGTACTTACCTGCTGTCCGAACCTTTTTTTTGAAAACGAAGAACTAGCAGAGAGGTCCCGCAATCAAGTTCGGAAGCTGCTGGGTATATCTTCCGACTCATTCTTAGTAACAAGTTTTGGCGAGGTGTCCCGGGCGAATGGAATGGATACTTCTGTTGCAGCAGTCGAACTACTGCGAAGTTGGAAAATCCCGGTGGAGCTTTGTTTTGCGGGAGACTTAAGGTCAAATAAATTGGATGTGCGGGGAGTTGCGGAGTTTTACGGCATGGCGGAGCATGTACGGTATCGGGATGAGTTTGATATCGAAAAATCGTATCGCAACCTTTTGATTGCCTCCGATGCCGGAGTTCATCTGCCGGGATATGGATTTGGACGTGCGCCGATGCCCCTGATGAACTGTCTGAGTGCCGGATTGCCAACCGTGGCAAGTAGTGACGCCGCGACAGCCTGTGGCGCGCCGGAGTATTTGTCGGCCGTGCCAGATTGTTTCTCGCCGCTCCAGGTGGCGGAGCAATTGGCGCTCATCTGGGAGGCTAGGGCAAGCCGCGAGTCGCATGCGCGCGTTGCGTTCCTTGAGACCCATAATTTAGAGTCTTACGCCAGACGGATACTGGAGGTCTTGGACTTGCCATGAGTCTCTACATGGACCTGAGCGAGTTTTTGTCAAATCCGATTGCGACCGGAATCCAGCGTATTGCCGGTGAGATGTGTAAGTACTTCCCCCCGAATTCGGTGGCCCCAGTCCGAATCGCTAACGGAGGGTTTATGGCATTGCCTTCGCCACTGATCGAGGTGATTGGAAATCACTTTCGAAACATAACTCGCAGCGGCGTTGAAGAGATAAGAAGGCTATGTTCGGCTGAGAAATGCGCCCCAATCACGATCACACACCAAGACACTATTCTCGTTCCCGAAGTTTTTAATGACTCAAGACGGATATCGTTGTTTCGTAACTTGCCGGAAGAGCATTTCGCGCGATGCCGTTTCATTGTTTACGATTTGCTCCCGCTTACTCACCCGCAATACTTCCCACCCGGGACGAGTGTCGGTTCATACGATTATTACCGCCTGCTGCGCGAAGCAAATTGTTGTGGGTTTATCTCGGAGGATACGCGCATCGACTATTATGCCCGCTTGAAACGCACTGACTTACGTGGCGGAGTTGTGCTGCCGCTTGGAGGCGATTCCCTTGGACCTAGGGCAAAAGAAGTCGCTTTGCATCGCCCGTTAACGTTTAGCGTTTTGGGTACAATCGAGCCTCGTAAGAACCACGAATTGATTCTAGATGCGTTCTTGCCTTTGCTAAAGAGAATCAAGGGATTGCAACTTTCCTTCATAGGGAAAATGGGATGGGTTGATCCGGAGTTTGCGCGAAAAGTACGAGCTTTGGCGGAGGATGAGAGCTCAGGATTCCGCTTCCACTCGGTCTCCGGCGACGATGACATCCGAACTTGCATCGAGAGATCGCGGGCCACAATTTACGTCAGCGCTGCTGAAGGCTACGGCTTGCCGCCGGTCGAGAGTCTCTGGCTCGGAACGCCGGTGATTGCTTCGAACACGATTCCCAGCCTGAAAGCGCTTAGGCCCGGCGGCGTTCATATCGTTGAGCCGTTGGATGCCGAGAACCTCAGGCGGGCGGTGCTCGCGTTTCTTGATGATGGTTATGCTAATCAAAAAACAGAAGAGACGTTGGCTGTGGAGCTGCCAAGTTGGCGGTTGTTCACTGAAGAAGTGCTCCAATGGTGTGGGCAGTCGGCGGCTTAAGACGTGCAGTTGTCTCATCCTACGACAAGAAGCACGCGCTACAATCTTTGCTTGAGAATCGTGCTCTTGCTCGGAGTTGCCCTGGTGTTCCTTCTTCATCTAGTGCGGCGGTTTCCGGCTAAGTACTCGAGAATTGCAAATTATGAACCGAATTTCATTTACGCGCGAGGGCGATGACCACTTCTGGCCGCCGACAACGCCCTTGAAGACTGTTATTAACCCGGTGGTGAAATGAGCGCGCCAAAACCACTGGCCGTGGTGACTGGCGGCGCCGGGTTTATTGGCAGCCACATGGTCGACCTCTTGGTAGAAGAGGGGTTCCGCGTTCACATCATCGATAACCTGGTAGGCGGAAGGTTGCTCAACATCGAGCATCATCAAAAGAACGGGGCGGCGGTTGTTTTCGAAAAGAAAGACATACGAACGCTTTCTCCTGACGATGCTCTGTTTCGTGGTGCAAAGTATGTGTTCCATTTTGCCGGCATTGGAGACATCGTGCCATCCATCGATCGCCCGACCGATTACATGGCGACGAATGTCCTGGGAACGGTTCACGTGCTCGAAGCGGCTCGCTCCGCAAAAGTGTCAAAGGTAGTCTACGCGGCATCTTCATCTTGTTATGGGCTCGCCGAAGACCTGCCAACCCCGGAGACAGCTCCCATCCAGCCTCAATATCCATATGCGTTGAGCAAATATCAAGGTGAGCAGGCGGTTTTTCACTGGGGCGATATTTACCGTCTCCCAGTTAACTCAATCCGAATCTTCAATGCCTACGGGACGCGCTCGCGAACCTCGGGTGCGTACGGGGCGGTGTTTGGCGTGTTCCTGGCTCAAAAATTAGCCGGAAAACCGTTGACGGTCGTTGGCGATGGAACACAGACCCGCGACTTCTTGTATGTGACCGACGTAGCGCGCGCTTTTTACGAAGCAGCCTGCACGGATCGAGCTCAGCGCGTATACAACGTTGGCGCCGGAAATCCGCAAGCGGTGAATCATTTGGCAGACTTGCTCGGCGGTCCTCGCCTTCACCTCCCGAAACGGCCGGGAGAACCAGACTGCACCTGGGCGGACATCACGAGAATTCGGGCCGAGTTAGGATGGTCGCCTCGTGTATCATTCGAGGACGGGGTTAGAACCATGCTTGAAAATATTGATTACTGGCGAGAAGCGCCCGTTTGGGATCCTGCTTCCATCGCGGAGGCCACTAAAACCTGGTTTGCCTTTTTGGGTCGAGGGAAAGAAGGAGCGGCATCGTGATTGTTGACGAGCGATTCACTTCACGACACGAGAGAGTTCGCGGAAAGTATTTGAACATGCATTCATCTCTGCGATGAATGAGGGAATTTTGTGGTGGTTCCCACCGACGGCGTCGCCCTATGATCGACCAATGACCCATAACGAACCCCTACCCGTCCCAGACTCGCTAGATCTGACCATTGTTATCCCGTGCCTAAACGAAGAAAAGCACATTGAGGGCACGCTCGAAACGGTCAAATCCGCTATGGCTGAACTTCCATATAGCTATGAGGTTCTGGTCGTCGATGACGGTTCAACCGATAGGACCGGAGAAGTGGTAAGCCGATACGCAGATGCACATCCCGAGATTTCGATCTATCTTCACAAAAACACCCGCAACCTGGGACTGACGAGATCTTACGTCGATGGCGCATTTCGCGGGCGGGGCAAATATTATCGGTTAGTATGCGGCGACGATGTTGAGCCGAAGGAGACGCTCATAGCGATTTTTCAGCACCTGGGAAAAGCAGACATAATCATCCCGTATCATGAGGTGGTACCTGGGAAGTCCGCGCTTCGGCTCGGTATTTCTCGGATTTACACGGGGCTGGTAAATCGGTTTAGCGGATACAAGATCAAATATTATAATGGCCTGGCTGTCCATTACCGTTACAACGTTATGCGCTGGGGCCCTTACTCATTCGGCTTCGGCTTTCAAGCGGAATTGATTACCAGACTGCTCGATGAAGGGGCCACCTTCATTCAGATTCCGGTCGCCGTGACCGTACATCGCGTCAAAGAACGCCGCGATTCCGCGCTGAATCTGAAGAATTTCCTTTCGGTGGGTCATACATTACTCGAACTGCTGATACGCCGGGTCCGCAAACACGCGTTTCGTAGGTAAGTCCGGCAATGATTGAGAAATCCTACTTGGGCTACTACGGCAAGCTTGGGATCATTCCCGTCCGGCAGAACATCGAGAATCTCGCTCTGCATAGTGCCCGCCGGCGCAGCCTTTATCGGCTTCTCGGTTTGCAGGCCCGCGATTTCAGGAATGCGAGTGTACTCGAATTCGGCCCGGGTACGGGCGACAATGCCATCTATGTCGCCTCTTGTGGGCTGGAGCGGTATGTGCTGGTGGATGGAAACCCAGCTTCGGTCGAGGCGATCTCGGACAAGATTCAGCAGGGCGTGCTTCCGTCCGACCGCGTAGAGTGCCACCAGCGCAGCATTCTTGGTTACCAGGACGAGCGGCGCTTCCAAGTGGTACTGTGCGAGGGCGTGATCCCCATGCAAGCGAACCCGGAGGCGTTTCTCACTCATGTCGCGTCTTTTGTTGCCCCGGAGGGCTTTCTTGTCATCACCACCGTCAGTCCGGCCGGCATCCTGGCCGAGGTGTGCCGGCGGGTGCTGAAGACCGTTATTGGGCGTCGTTTTACTGCTGAAGGCGAGTTGCTGAAAGAGCTGGTGAGATTTTTTGAGCCCGACCTGCTGTCTCTCCCGGGGATGAGCCGCCTCCCCGAGGATTGGGTGCTCGATAACATTCTGCACCCCTGGGCCGAGCGGTTCACCTTTACGATGCCGGAGGCGATCGGCACGTTGACCCCGGACTTCGATGTACACGGCAGTTCGCCCCGTTTTATGCAAGATTGGCGATGGTACAAATCCGTTCCGGAGGATGGAAAATCCTGGAATGAGGTTGCTCTGGATGAATATGACCGGTGGGCCGGATATATGCTTGATTACCGGGTGCGGCCAGCCATGCCTTGGCGTGGGAAGGCGGCCGATTTGGATGCGGCCTGCGTGGAGGCGATTCGGATTCATCACACTGTTTGGCATGACAACAGGCTTGACCTTATTCCGCATTTTGTGGATCGCCTGAAAGGAATCGGCGATATGGTTTCGCAGGAGATGCCAACCACCGCCCGGTCGGTCACGGACTATTTGAGCGGGCTGGGTCGCCTGCTGAATGGCGACGATCAGGCCGATTTCGGGACATTTCGCTTCTGGTTTGGCCGCGGACAGCAGTATGTGAGTTTTGTTCGAGGAGAGAAATAGGCAAAGCCGCAGGTGCAAGTTATGGCGATTGAAACGCAGGCGTGCAAGGTGTGCGGAATTGGCGCGCTTGAGGAAGTTATAGAATACCGGCGCTTGCCGCGCATCTCTTCCGATTGCGTCCCGTTCCGCAGCGGTGGAAGGCTGATGACCTGCCAGCAGTGCGGCGCCGCGCAATCGCCGGCGGACAAGCAATGGTTCGCGGAGATCGCCGAAATTTACGGCAGTTATCAGTACTATCAGCAATCAGGCGGCGTTGAGCAACACGTACTCGACCCGGCGACGGGTTCACTGCGCCGCCGCAGCGAAGTCCTCTTGGACCGGCTCGAGAGTATCCCGGATTTTCCCAGGCAAGGCTCGATAGTGGATATAGGCTGCGGCGGCGGCGGAACCTTGCGCGCCTTTGCGGCCCGCGGTTCGTGGCGGCTTTTTGGTCTGGAAATAGATAACCGTCACCAACCGTCCCTCCTCTCCATTCCTGGTTTTGACACCCTTTACACCGGCGAATTGCGCGATCTTCCCCGGCAATTCGATGTTGTAACGATGGTTCATGCGCTCGAACACTTTCCGGAGCCACTCATCGCACTGCGCGATCTACGCCCGAAAATCGCGCCCGCCGGATTTCTTTTTGTCGAGGTGCCAAACGCCGCCGCCAATCCGTTCGAATATCTCATCGCCGACCACATGGTGCATTTCACCCCGTCCGCCCTTAGCGCGCTCGCTACCCGCGCAGGATTCTCCGTCGAGTCGTTGGCCACCGATTGGGTGAGTAAAGAATTGTCGCTCACCGCGCGCCCTGCCGAAGTTTCAGTTCGTCCAGGCGAGCAAGCGATAGCGGACGTCGCGGTGGGGTTGCGAGCTCAACTCGATTGGCTCAGCCGTTTGGCGGAAGCCGCGCGCGCAGCCCTGCTAAAAGCGCCGAGCTTTGGCCTTTTTGGATCGGCCATAGCGGCCTCCTGGCTGGGCGGACAACTCGCCGACGGCGTTTCGTTCTTTGTTGAGGAAGATGTCAACCGCGTGGGCCGGAGCCATATGGGAAAACAGATCCTCGCGCCCGCCGAAGTGCCTGCGGGAAGTGTCGTATTTGTACCGCTCATTCCGGCTATAGCCAAACAAGTCGGCGCGCGCCTTGCCAGTTTCCCGATTGATCTCCGTTTGCCGCCTGACTAAGCGCTGCATCTCGCGGAAGGATACGAAGCTTCTGTTCCGAGGCTTCTGTTAAGATGGCTAGGCGATTTTGTCCCATTGCGGAGGGTTGCCGAATCGTCCCGATAAATCAGATAAATATATGCAGAAAGTATTAGTTACGGGAGGCGCGGGCTACAAAGGCTGTGTTCTTGTCCCTAAGCTTCTCAACGCCGGCTATCAAGTCGTTGTTTATGATCTCATGCTTTTCGGTTCCGCTGGTCTGCCGGTCAGCCCGCACCTGCAAGTGATTCAAGGCGATCTTCGCGATACGGCGTCGTTTGCAGCAGCGGTTAAAGGTTGCGACCATGTTATTCATTTAGCCTGCATTTCGAACGATCCAAGTTTCGAGCTCGATCCGAGTCTCAGTACAGCTATCAATTTCGAGTGCTTCGAGCCTATGGTAATCGCCAGCCGCGATGCGGGCGTCAAACGTTTTGTCTATGTCTCGTCGAGTTCCGTCTATGGCGTCAGCGAGGCCCCGGACGTAACCGAAGAGCATCCGCTGGTGCCCTTGACCGATTACAGCAGGTGCAAGGCACTGTGCGAACCCATTCTACTCAGCTATTCCTCTCCGTCGTTCGTTCCGGTTATTCTTCGCCCGGCTACTGTTTGCGGATATTCGCCGCGTATGCGCTTCGATCTGACCGTGAACATACTCACAAACCACGCCTACAATCGCGGCGTCATTACAGTTTTCGGCGGCGCGCAGAAACGCCCCAACATCCACATAGACGACGTCTCCGATCTTTACGTGAAGATGCTGGAATATCCAGACGAATTGATCGCGAACGAAATCTTCAATGCCGGCTACGAGAATCACACCGTGTCTCAACTGGCCGAACTGGTTAAAACGGTTGTGGAGCGCGAGTTCCCCGAGAAAGCTCCCATCCGCATAGAAACGACTTCCACCAACGATAATCGTTCCTATCACGTCAGCTCGAAGAAAATCGCCGAAAAGCTCGGCTTTCGTCCGGCGCACTCGATCGAAGATGCGGTACGCGATCTTTGCTGCGCCTTCCGCGCGGGCAAATTCCACGACAGTATGGGCAATGAGGAATATGTGAACGTGAAACGCGTGAAGAGCCTGGGTTTGCAATGAACGGTTCCGCGGCTGCCGAAAGCAAGGGTGCGCCGCACGTTGTGCGGTTGGAGGAATTGGCCTCTTTGGTTGCAGCCCTCAAGAAGGAAGGGAAAGTCGTTGTGCAGTGTCATGGCGTCTTCGACTTAATGCACATCGGCCACATCCGCCACTTCGAGCAGGCGAAACGCTTGGGCGATGTTCTTATCGTGACGGTCACACCTGATCGATTCGTCAATAAGGGCCCTAATCGGCCCGTCTTCACGGAAGCGCATCGAGCTTGGGCCATCGGCGCGTTGGGTTGCGTAGATTATGTGGCCGTCAACCAATGGCCCACGGCTACCGACACAATTCGCCTGCTACGCCCTAACATTTTTGTGAAAGGCTCGGAATACCGCGATTCCTCTAAAGATCGCACCGGTGGTATCTCGGTGGAGCAGGGGGCGATTGAAGAGGTCGGCGGCCGCCTTGCCTTCACCGATGACGTAGTTTTCAGCTCCTCTACGCTGCTCAATCGCCATTTTGGCGTCTTCCCCGAGAAGACCGAGCAGTTTCTGGCCGGCTTCTCCACGAAGCACTCATCGGCCACGATTCTCAGCCATCTGGATTCATTGCGCCAACTCAAAGTGCTGGTCGTTGGCGAGGCTATCATCGACGAATATCAATACTGCGAAACCATCGGCAAGGCCGGCAAGGAACCTGTCCTGGTCGCGCGCCACCTCAGCACCGAACGCTTTGCCGGCGGCATCCTTGCCGTCGCTAACCACAGCGCCGCCGTCAGCGATCATGTCACCATGTTGACATGTTTGGGCCAGTTGGACTCGCACGAGGAATTCGTGCGTCAGCAGACGCGGCCCAAGGTCGAGAAGATTTTTCACTATCTCGAAGACGCGCCCACCATTCTCAAGCGCCGTTTCGTTGAATCCTATCCGCTTCAAAAACTCTTCGAAGTCTACTTGATGGCCGATATCGACCGGCACGCCGCGCAGTCCGCCGCCTTGTGCGAAAATTTGCAAGCCATATTGCCTAACTTCGACGCCGTAATTGTCGCCGACTATGGCCACGGCATGGTCACACCCGAGGTGGCCGAGATCCTCTGCACGCATGCACCGTTCCTGGCCGTCAACACCCAAGTCAACGCAGGCAACCATGGCTTCAATACCGTCTCCAAATACCGCCGAGCGGACTTCATTTCCATTTCCGAGCGGGAACTCCGCCTGGAAGCCCGCCGGCCACGCGGCGACCTGCGCGAAATTGTCAGCGCCATTTCCCAGCAGCTATCGTGCGAGCGCATTGTAATCACCCGCGGGGAGCAAGGCTGCCTTTGCTATTCGCGCGAAGAGGGCTTCTGTGAGATCCCCGCCTTTACCGGCAGAGTAGTCGATCGCGTCGGCGCGGGCGACGCCGTGCTCTCCGTTACCGCCCTTTGCGCCGCCTGCAAGACGCCGATGGATATCCTCGGCTTTATCGGGAGTTGCGTCGGCGCGATGGCCGTTGGCGTGGTCGGCAACCGCGATTCCGTCGAAAGCGTACCTTTGGCCAGATACATTGAAAGCATACTGAAATGAGTTCCGCTCCACCCATCTGCGGAATCGATTTCGACAACACCATCGTGACCTACGATGAACTGCTAACCAAAATTGCCCGCGAACGCGGTTTGATTCACGCCAGCGGTGTCCAGAGTAAGCGCAGCATTCGAGACCAAATCCGTCAGTTGCCCGACGGCGAGATTGAATGGCAGAAGTGTCAAGCCCTGCTTTACGGCCAGCGCATTTCGGAAGCAACCCTCGCCCACGGTGTTTCCGCTTTCTTCCTCAGTTGTCGCGAACGGGCCATCCCGGTTTACATTGTGAGCCACAAGACGGAATATTCGAGTTACGACGCCAGCGGCACTAATCTACGAGCCGCCGCCCTGGATTGGATGCGTGCCAACCGCTTTTTCGAACCGGATGGCTTAGGGCTGGAACCCAACTCCGTTTTTTTTGCCTCCACCCGCAGCGCCAAAATTGAGCGCATCCGCCACCTGGCTTGCACCCACTTCATCGACGACCTGGAGGAGACCTTTCTCGAAGACACATTTCCCGGCGCCACCGCGCGTATTTTGTACGAGCCAAGCCGCCAAGGCCCGCCACCCCCGGGGGTCGCATTGATGCGGACCTGGCAGGAAATCCGTGACTATTTCTTCAGTGCCAATTGATCAGTCCGTCGAAGGCCTCAAGGCCATCGCTGAAAGCCTTCTCCGAGCTCCCGTCGAGGGCATCGATCCCATAGCCGGTGGCCGCAACAGCCGGGTGTACCGGCTCGCTATTGCACCCTCCCGCAACTACGCCTTCAAGACTTACTTTCGCCACACGTCCGACTCCCGCCACCGCATGCGCACGGAGTTCGAAAGTCTCAAATTCCTTTGGGAGAACGGCGAGCGCCAAGTGCCGCAACCCATCGCCGCTTCGGACGAACATGATTGCGCTATATATCAATGGATCGACGGCGAAAAAATCTCGCCTGGAGGCGTCACCCCCGAATTGCTTGCTGCCGCCGCTGCTTTTCTCTCCCGCCTTGCCGAACTCAAGCGTCGCCCCGGCAGCGAGCACTTGCCGCCTGCCTCCGAAGCTTGCTTTTCGGGCGGTGCCCTAGTCACCCTGCTTCGCGGGCGTCTTCAGCCCTTGCTTGACTGTGCCGGTCCGGCCGAACTCAGCGGCTTTCTGGCGCAAGATCTTGTTCCCGCGATTGATTCTATCTGCCAGTGGAGCCGCGAGCGCTTGGGAGACTCCTTCGAGCGCGAACTGCCCCGCGAATTCCGCACCCTCAGTCCTTCCGATTTCGGCTTCCACAATGCCCTGCAGGCGAGCAGCGGCGTGGTTTTTCTGGACATGGAGTACTTCGGCTGGGACGATCCCGCCAAAATGATCTGCGATTTTTTGCTCCACCCGGCCATGTCTCTCTCTAGCGCGCTGAAACGCGCCTTCGCCAACGCCATGCGCTGCGAATTTCCCCAGATCTGGACGCGCGTTGAAGCCTTCTATCCATTGTTTGCGCTCAAGTGGTGTATCATCCTGTTGAATGAGTTTTTACCGGCCCAACTTTTGCGCCGCCGCTTTGCCGGTTTGAACGATTCCGACCGTGAGGCCCGCCAAGGCGAACAGCTGGCTAAGGCTGTAGCCATGCTCCGCTCCGTGCGCTCCCGATACGACCGCTTTCCCTATGTCGACTAAGACCGTACCAATCAGTAACACGCCGCTGGACGAGCGCTCGCGCCAGTTTCGCCGCACCATCGTGAAGGCCATCAAGGCGGGCAATCGCGGCCACGTCGGCTCTTCGTTCTCTCTTGTGGAAATCCTCCGCGTTTTATACGACGATGTTCTAAAGTTCGACTCCGCCAATCCCCGCTGGCCGCTACGCGACCGTTGCATCTTAAGCAAAGGCCACGGCTGTCTGGCGCTTTATGCGGTGCTTGCCGACAAAGGTTTTTTTCCGGAAAGCGAGTTGTGGAAATTTTGCAAGCCCGAAGGCATGCTGGGTGGCCACCCCGAATACGGCAAGGTCCCAGGTGTAGAAGCTTCGACCGGCAGTCTGGGCCACGGCCTTTCCATCGGCGTCGGTATGGCCCTCAATGCGCGCATCGATAAATCGTCGCACCGGACGTTCGTTGTCATCAGCGACGGCGAGTCCAACGAAGGTTCGGTCTGGGAGGCTGCCCTTTGCGCCGCCAAGCACATGCTCAGCAATCTTGTCGTGCTCCTCGACTACAACAAGCAGCAATCCTACGGAACAACTTACGAGGTGCTCGACCTCGATCCGCTCGCCGATAAGTGGCGAGCCTTCGGTTTCGCCGTGCAGGAAGTGGATGGTCACAGCGTTGCCGAATTGCGCAGCGCGCTTGCCGCCACTCCCTTCCAGGCCGATAAACCCAGCATTATTATTTGCCACACCATTAAAGGCAAAGGCATTAGCTTCGTCGAGAACAATTTGAACTGGCATCATAAGACCAAACTCTCCGACGAAGAAATGCAGTCCCTCATGGCCGAATTGGGAGCTTAATCGAATGCGCAAAACCTGTCTCGACATGGTCTACGAACTCGCCAAGACGGACAACCGCGTCGTGTTCATCGGCTCCGACCTCGGCATCGGCACTCTGAAGGAGTTCAAGGCCGAGATGCCCGAACGCTTTTTCATGGAGGGCGTCAGCGAAGCCAACCTCATTGGCATGTCAGCCGGCCTGGCGCTGGAAGGCAAGATTGTTTACGCGAACACCATCGCAACTTTCATCACCCGGCGCTGCTTTGAGCAAGTCTGCCTCGACCTTTGCCTCCACAACGTGAACGTGCGCATCATCGGCAACGGCGGTGGCCTGGTCTACGCTCCTCTCGGCCCCACGCACTTGGCAACCGAAGATATTGCCATCCTGCGCGCCCTTCCCAACATGACGATTCTCGCCCCCGCGGACGCCACCGAAATGCGCCGCATGATGCCCCGTACGCTCGATCATCACGGGCCAATCTACATACGGCTCGGCAAGGGCGGCGATCCGGTTGTTACCGATCCCTCCCAGCCCTTTGAAATCGGCAAAATATTCGTCATGCGCGAAGGTAGCGATGCGGTGATCGTCTCAACCGGCATCACGCTCAAGCGCGCTTTAGACGCGGCGGAATCGCTGCACGCCCAAGGGATCGAAGCGGCGGTTCTCCATTGCCCTACCGTAAAGCCGCTCGATGCCGCCGTAATCCGCCGTTTCGCCGAAGTTGCCCCCGTCATCGTTGCCGTCGAAGAGCACACCATCGTAGGCGGCCTCGGCAGCGCTGTTGCCGAAATACTGGCCGAGAGCGATTTCGCCTCGTTGAAACGCTTCCGCCGCATCGGCATTCCCGACGTCTTCCCCGATCAATACGGTTCGCAAGATACATTGCTGGCCCGCTACAGTATTACCGCCGAAAGGATTTCCTCCACCGTGGAGCAACTCTCGGCAAAGTAGCCCCGCTTGCCGGATTAAGGAAACTATGGGAAAACTGATGAACATTGTGACGCCGCTTCATAAGCGAACGAAGCGCGACGTCTTGGCCCGCATGGTGGACGACAAAGTCCATTGCATGCTCAAAGCAAAGGAATACGAATTTGATTACTGGGATGGCGACCGACGTTACGGCTATGGCGGCTATAAGTACGACGGCCGCTGGAAACCAGTCGCACAGACCTTTATCGATACCTACTGCCTGACCAACAACTCCAAAATTTTGGACGTCGGCTGTGGCAAGGCATTCCTCCTGCACGAAATCGCGCAGTTGTTGCCTGGCGCCGAGGTTCACGGCTTCGACATCTCCAAGCATGGGTTAGCGGATGCCCCCGAACCCATCCGCTCCCGGCTCTTTCAATACCGCGCCCAGGACGCCCTTCCGTTCGGCGATAAATATTTCGATCTGGTCATTTCTCTCGGCTGTCTTCACAATCTGCGCATTTTCGAGCTCAAGACCGCCTGCGCTGAAATCGAGCGGGTCGGCAAACAGGGCTATATCATGCTCGAGAGCTACCGCAGTGAGTTGGAGCTTTTCAACCTGCAATGCTGGGCTCTCACTTGTGAGTCGTTCTTCGATACCGCCGAGTGGATCTGGCTCTACCGCCACTTCGGTTACAGCGGCGATTACGAATTCATCTACTTCGAGTGAGTCTTCTCCCATGAAAACCAAAGCCGCAATACTCGAAACCCTCCACTCTCCTCTGATCATGGATGACATTGAAGTCCCAGCCCTCGATTGCGGCCAGGTTCTCGTGCAAATTCGCGAGAGCGGCATCTGCGGCGCTCAGTTGGGCGAGATCGATGGCAAAAAAGGGGAGGATAAATTCCTCCCTCACCTGCTGGGCCACGAGGGCGGTGGCGTCGTCCTTGAAACCGGACCCGGCGTAACTCACCTGCGCCAAGGAGATCACGTCGTCCTCCACTGGCGCAAGGGCGCCGGTATCCAAGCCCGCGGCGCGAAGTACCTTTGGAACGGCCGCACCGTTAATTCGGGATGGGTCACTACTTTCAATGAATGTGCCATCGTCTCGGAAAACCGCCTCACACCCATCGGCAAAGATATCCCCTTTGAAGTTGCCGCCCTCATGGGCTGCGCTGTCACTACCGCGCTGGGCCTCATCAATAATCTGGCCCAGCTCAAAATAGGCCAGTCCATAGCTATTTTCGGCTGCGGCGGCGTAGGTCTCAACGTGGTCCAAGGCGCGGCCATGGTTTCCGCCGATCCCATCATCGCCATCGATATCTACGATGACAAGCTCGCGCTCGCGCGCGAGTTCGGCGCTACGCATCTAATCAACTCGACCAAGGTCGACGTGCGTGAGCAAGTGCGCGCCATCGTCGGCTCAAGCGGCGTTGATGTGTTCGTTGAAAATACCGGTCTCGTGCGCCTCATCGAAACCGCCTACTCGCTCACTGCTAATGCCGGAAAGACTATCCTGGTCGGTGTTCCTAAACACGATGAAGACATCACGATTCACTCGCTGCCGCTGCACTTCGGTAAGGTTCTCACTGGCTGTGAAGGCGGATCTACTGATCCGACGGTCGATATCCCCCGCTACCTCCGGCTTTATGAACGAGGCAAGCTCAAGCTCGATCGCCTGATCACCCACCGTATGCCCTTCGCCGAGATCAACGCCGCGCTAGACAAGGTGCGCGCGGGCGAGGTGGGCCGCTGTGTTCTCTCATTCCCATGAGCGACCTTTCGCGAGTTGTGGTGCTGGGTGCGAGGGGTTTCGTCGCCGGCGCACTCGTTCGTTTCCTCGCCGCCGAAGGCCAGGCCTGCCGCGCTATTAGCTCTCAGGAAATCGATCTCACGCAGGCATCCGCCGTCTCCGAACTCGCCGCTATCTTCCAGCCGGCCGATTCCTTGGTCGTCTGCTCTTGTCTCACACCTGAGAGAGGCCGCGACCGCACTACGTTCTTGAAGAACGTCGCCATGATCGATCATCTGTGCTCCGCCCTGGCTGTTTCGCCCTGCGCGCATGTTGTTTACATCAGCTCCGACGCCGTCTACAACCCTGCCTCCGATCCGCTCACCGAGCACTCCTGTTGCGAAACGGGTGACTTCTACGGGCTCGCGCATGTCGTCCGTGAAAAGATGCTCGTTGCCGCCTGCCGACCTGCGATCCTGCGCCCGTCAGCCATCTATGGCGCGTCTGACACGCACTCGGCTTACGGCCCGAACCGTTTTGTGCGCTCCGCCCTCGCCACCGGCAAAATCAGCCTTTTCGGCGACGGCGAAGAACAGCGCGATCACATCTACATCGGCGACGTTGTCCGTATCATTCACCACTGCCTCCAGCAACGCACCGAAGGAATTCTCAATGTCGTGACGGGCGCCTCGCCTTCATTCCGCGAGGTCGCTGCCACCGTCGCCGAGTCGCTGTCGTGTAAAATTACAATCGAATCACAACCTCGGCAAGTCCCCATCGTGCATCGCCGTTTCAACAACGCGGCCCTTAGCCGGACGTTCCCTTCCTTTGGTCCAACTTCGTTATCGCAAGGCATTCGGGAAATGCTTGCCGAAAACGCCAATTCATAAGCCGATTGCTATTTGACTCCCGCCATATCTTTTTCAAACACTTCCCGGCCCTCGCGATCCAAACCCACCAACTTCAAGGGCAAACCCCTGTCTGCCTCTGGAAGTTTGAACAGGATCGTAAATTTACCCGACCTATGCATTATGTCTGCCAGATTCGTCAGCGGCTTAGGCTGGCGCAGGTTCTCTTCAACGTAGCCTGGCATGAAGGCCAGCTTGTCCCAGTTCATACCGCGGCTGTGGGTCGCCCATTTCCCGCCCATGTTGCCGGAGTGCAAATCGATCTCCATGTCAGCCACCTGGTTTCTGATGTAGGCGGGTAACACACAATCCACTGCGAAATCGAGTTGACCATCCGGCACGCCGGCCGCACTTCCGGTCAGATCCCAAGGAGTAGGAACTAAGTAAGCTGTCGTTTCTTCCTCCATTAAGCTTCGCACG
>Ga0302319_10007018_pt1 | contig 22227 bp, 19 predicted proteins | sample Bog_T0_2_FD_203319 | JGI IMG/M metagenome (GOLD analysis project Ga0302319, IMG submission 203319) | Peat permafrost microbial communities from Stordalen Mire near Abisko, Sweden - Bog_T0_2 | ecosystem: Environmental > Terrestrial > Soil > Wetlands > Peat | place: Sweden: Abisko, Stordalen Mire... | reverse complement strand
CCTGCCGTGAGCATCCGCGAAAGCACAATGGAAACCATGCGCACTTATACGCGCAAGCTGGCTCTGGCGCTTAACGTCGTCGGGCTGGTTAATTTGCAATTTGCCATTCAGCGCGACGCGCAAGGGCAGGATCACGTATATGTAATCGAAGTGAACCCGCGCGCCTCGCGCACTGTGCCTTATGTTTCCAAGGCGACCGGCATTCCGCTGGCCAAGATAGCTGCGCGGCTGATGACTGGACGCAAACTCAGCGAGTTATTGCCGGCGCAGCTTGCCGGCGGGAAGGATTTGGAAACAGGCACTCACTCATACGTGAAGTCGCCGGTTTTTCCGTGGAATAAGTTTGCCGGGGTGGATACGGTGCTTGGCCCGGAGATGCGCTCGACCGGCGAGGTGATGGGCGTGGCCGCAACCTTTGGCGAGGCCTTTGCCAAGGCGCAACTTTCCGCTGGCCAGGTGCTGCCCACCGGCGGCACGGTTTTCTTCAGCGTCAACGATCCCGATAAGCCGGCGGTGGTTGAGTTAGCTCGCCGCTACGTTGATCTGGGCTTCAAGATCGTCGCCACCGAGGGCACGGCCAATGTTCTGGAAGGCTCCGGCCTCAGCGTTGAACGGGTCTTCAAGGTGAAGGAGGGGCGGCCGAACATCGTGGACCTTATCAAGGGCGACCGCATTCAACTTATCATCAACACGCCGCGCGGCCAGGACACATTTTTCGACGAGAAGCCGATCCGCCGGGCCGCGGTTCTGGCGCGTATTCCCACCATCACTACCATCGCCGCCGCGCAGGCCGCCGTTGAGGGCATCAATGCGATGCAGAAACGGCATACTACGGTTTACGCGCTGCAACACCTGCATGCCGTAACCTGCGGCTGACCACCTGCGGTAGGGCAGCCGCTCGCTTTTCGCTCGGCACCTGCGGTGCGGCCAATCGCTTTCTCCGTTGGTATGGTCAGCGGGTCTTGTTCTGCAAGTATATGGAGTCAGGTTCGGCGGCGTCACAGTTTCACAGTTTCACAGTACATAGGGGGGGGAGGGTACCTGCGGTGGAAGCAGCCGCTCGCTTCGCTCGCGTGAACAGGCCAAAGGGAACAAGGGGTAGTTCTTCAGGATCTCCACGATGCCTTCCGGGTCATCGGAGAAATGATCGAGAAACAACTTGACCATTGCGGAGACCGATATACCGCGCCGCGCGGCCCAAACCCGCGCATCAATGTAGATTTCGTCCGGAACGGATACGGTGATGTTTTTCATGATTCGCACTCCGGCGGCGGAGATTGGTTTTCCGCGCGCCCATTTATTTACAGAATGCGCCAAGCGAGCATAATTATCTGCAAGCGGATCGATATTTTTCTTATCTACAATGAATTGAGGACGTTACTCCGGCAGACAATGGTCTTCGGGTGGTAATGACTGAACGTCGCGACTTGCGGCTGAGCGAATTTGGACAAATTCAGCGAGTTGGCACACTTCAGGCGAGAGTTAGCGAATTGGCGAGTTTGAGGTGACCGGAGGAAGCGCCGAATCCGGCCATTACAATAGATTCATGTTGCTTGAAGGCATCTTTGCCGCTGTTTCCACGCCGTTTTACTCGGACGAGCGCGTCTACTACCGCAAGCTCGAAGCCAATATCGCCCGATCCTCGCGCAGCTTGCTCTCTGGAGTGCTGCTGCTAGGCTCGACGGGCGAGGCGATGATGCTGGATGAGGCGGAGAGCCGCGAGGTGTTGCGCGTGGCCGCCGAGGCCGCCGCGCCGGAGAAGGTGCTGATTGCCGGCGTGGCGCGGGAGAGCGTGCGAGGGACGGTCGAGCTGTCCGAGGCGGCGGCTGAGTTCCGCTACGATGCGGTGCTAGTCCGTACGCCGACATACTACGCAGGGCAGATGAGCGCGGCTGCTGTACTCAACTACTTCCGCAGCGTGGCTGACCGGTCGCCGCTGCCGGTGATTCTCTATAACATTCCGCAGTGCGCGCCCTACAACATACCCGTCGAAGTGGTAGCCGAGCTGGCGCAGCACACGAACATCATCGCCATCAAGGATTCCAGCGGCAGCGTGGAGCGGATTCGCGCACTGGTGGCGGCGACGAGTAATGCGGCGCGGCGGACGGTGACGGTGACGCCGATCTTCGAGGCGGTTACCGGACGGATGCTGGCCGCGAAGGACGAGAGCGGCGACGGGCTGGTTTCGATTGGCAGTGTTATTGATTCAGACGAAAGGCAGAATGGAGTTGAATCCCACCCTAGCGACAAAAACAAGAACGTCGCGAGGGTGGGGCACACGGAAACGCTGAAGACGCGAATTAAGGAGGTAGGCTTTCAGGTGCTGGCCGGCTCCACGGCTACGCTGCTTGATTCGCTGGAGGTTGGAGCGAGCGGTGGGATTCTGGGCTTTGCCGCCTGCGCGCCGCAGGCCTGCCAGGAGGTCTATCTCGCCTGGAAGGATCACGACCGCAAGCTGGCCGCGGAGAAGCAGCAGCGCATTGCCGCCGCCAGTCAGCGCATTGTCGGCCAGATGGGCATAAGCGGAGTGAAGTACGCCTGCGACTTCAACGGCTATTATGGAGGCCGCGCCCGCGCGCCGCTGCTGCCGTTGAGCGCAGCGGAAAAGACGGAGATCGAAGAGCTGCTGGCGGGGATTCGCAACTGACCGGCTTGTCTTTCCGTACTCCAGTTCTGTATTCTGATTCGCACAGAGATCATGCGTAAATCCAGAGAAGTGCAAGTTACCATTCTTGCGGTCATTGCATTGTCGATGACTGCCTGCCGCGACCAACGGCGCGACTGCGTGGATGCGCAAGGCCGCCTTCAGTCCGACTGGAATTGTGAAGCCGGAAGCTCCGGAGCGCACTATGTGTACGGCGGATCGAGCGGCGGCCACGTTGGCGATACGGTGGTTGGCGGCAGCGTCAGCCGCGGCGGCTTTGGCGGCATCGGTGGCGGTCACGGCGGGGATGGGGGAGAGTAGATGCGCCGCTTGACAGCGAGTCCACGCAGCGATTGGCAGAAGCGCGTCGAGCGCGTCGGCCTGACCTATCACACGCTTGCCGATGGCAGTCCGTACTGGGATGAGTCCGCATACTGGGAGTTCACGGCTACCGAGATTGATCGACTTGAGGTTGCCACGGCTGAGGTGCAACGGCTGGCTCTGACCGCTGGAGATGTGATTCTGAATCAAGACAGGCTGGCGCAGATGGGCATTCCCGCCGCCGCCGCTCCGGCGATTCGCTCCGCCTGGAACAGCGAGCCGCCAGCGCTTTATGGACGGCTTGACCTGGCGTATGACGGCACTACGATCAAGCTGCTGGAGTATAACGCCGACACGCCGACGGGGCTTGTGGAGGCGGCGGTGGCGCAGTGGTATTGGCTGGAAGATTGCTTTCCCGGAGCCGATCAGTTCAACTCCCTGCACGAGAAGCTGATTGCCAAGTGGAAGGATTTGAAGGATTACGTTTCGTCTCCGACTTACTTTGCCGATGGGGGTAGCGAAGAGGACCGTATGACGGTCACCTACCTGCGCGATACCGCCGAGCAGGGTGGGTTGCACACGCGCCACATCGCCATGCACGAGATTGGCTGGGAGGAGAAAGAGCAGCGATTTGTCGATCTCGACAATCGTGGGATGCAGACGCTCTTCAAGCTTTATCCCTGGGAGTGGCTGCTGAACGAGCCGTTCGGCCAGCAGGCGCTTGCGACACTGCCGCCGCAGGCTGCCTTGCAGGAGTATGGCCCGCGCAAGGATCGCCGCCAGTGGGGCTCGATGCTGTGGATTGAGCCGATCTGGAAGATGATGTGGTCGAACAAGGCGCTGCTGGCGATTCTCTGGGAGCTGAACCCCGACCATGAACTGCTGCTGCCCACTTATCTGGACGGCCCGCGCGAGCTGACAAGCTACGTGCGCAAGCCCCTCTTGGGACGCGAAGGCGCGGGGATTGCCGTGGTCCGCGACGGCGTTCTAGTGGAGGGCGCACTGAGCGGCGAGAACGAAGAAGGGTATGTCTATCAGGAGCTGGCTTCGATGGCTACGGGGGGGGGCAAAACCGCCGTCTTTGGCTCATGGCTGGTGGATGGCGAACCGGCAGGGATGGGAATCCGCGAGTCAACAGGGCCGGTGACAAACAACACAAGCTGTTTTGTGCCTCATCTGTTCAGATAGAAGCATGAAGCTAAATATGCCTGCCGGCGCCTTCCGCGCCTATCTCTTTGACTGCGACGGCACCATTGCCGATTCGATGCCGCTGCACTACATTGCCTGGAAGACGGCGTTGGGTGAATGGGGCTGCACATTCGATGAAAAGCTGTTTTACTCCTGGGGTGGACGGCCAGCGCGCGAGATTATCGCAAAGCTGAACGAGATGCACGGCCTCGCCATGCCGGTGGAGGCTGTCGCCGAGCACAAGGAAGAGCTTTTCTTCGAACTACTGCCGCAACTCAAGGCGATTCCGGAGGTTCTGGAGATCATCAAGGCCGAGCATGGCAGAATTCCCTTCGCAGTGGTCTCTGGCGGCAGACGAGAGTCGGTCATCAAGGCTCTCAGCGCGCTGCATCTGATGGATTTTTTTGAGATCATCATCGGCTCGGAGGAGTACGCCCACGGCAAGCCTGCTCCGGATTGCTTTCTGCTGGCGGCCGAACGGCTAGGCGTGGCGCCCGCTGATTGCCTGGTCTTTGAAGACACCGACCTGGGTATTGAGGCGGCAACAGCAGCGGGCATGGCTTCGGTAAAAGTCCCCGCGCCGTGGGAACGAAATGCGCGTTGATCCGGCCCTCAAATAATGTTATCGTTTCCCACCCATTCAGCAGAAAACGCTGAATGGATGGGGCACCCAAGTGTCAGTATTTATGGGCCGGATCAATAACAAGCTCTAGTAAAGCAGCACGGCCACGCGATAAGCGGTGAAGGCGCCTTGCTGGCCCTGCGGCGGGCAACTGCCGACGGAAGCCGAGCGATAGTCGCCCGTGGCCAGGCGGTTGACGAGCGAATCAGGCAGACGGCTCATCTCCGCATCCTGCCAGCGCATGACGAAGCGCGGCTGCGGGCCGGATTTGGCGTCGGGAAAGCCCCGGTCCATGGTGCAAGCTGCGCGGGCAATCGTCGCATCGCGCAGAACGGTGAGGCCTTTGGCCTGCAACTGAGCGGCTACCGCCGCCTCGACCTGAGCCTGCGACCGCAGGGGCACGGCGCGCTCGTAGTCGGCAACGGCATAGAGCACTCCTCGACTGGCCACCAGGGCGACGCCGACGCGGTCCACATCGGGGTTGAGCAGGTTCTCGCGGTGGCGGGGCGAGTGCATCCACTCGTTGTGAATCGCTTCTGGAGTGGGGCCAATCGCCACGTTCTCTTCAATAAGGCTGAAGCGCGCTCCCGCCTGATTGGCGCGCGCGCTCACATCCGGCTCGCCTGCGTACTGGTGGGAGATTGGCCCCTCGGCGGCCATGCGCAGACAATGCTGGCGGGCAGCGGCGGCCAGGGCCTCGTCCCACTGGAGCGGCGCAGCGCCAGAGCCGGCACGCGCCTGGTTGGCCAGCACGACAATCTGCCATGCTTCAGGCTGAATGGTTCCCGCCCGTCGGGCCTGCGCAGGCGCCTGCGCGATAATAGCAGCGCCACCCAACGCCAGAGACAACAACAATTCCCGCCGCAAAATGCTCATAAGTGATTATGCTCCTCTGGCCAACTTGACAACTGAGTGCCCCAAAACTTGATTCTGAATATTGGTAGTCCCTGTAACTATTGTGTGCTAAGAAACCAGGCGCGAAATGCGGCTGCCCCACCGCAGGTGGTAGCGGTATTCTGAGTGTGCCGATGCAAATATTTCCTGCTAGCGCGATCTTCGCACTGCGCCATCGCCTGCGCCGCCAGCCTCTGGCCGTGGCGGGTGTGCTGCTGCTGGTGGCCTTTGTGGTGGGCGGGATGGCAGCGCCCTGGCTGGCGCCTGCGAATCCCGCCGCCATCGATCTCGCGCACCGGCTCGAAGGCCCATCCGCCCAGCACTGGGCGGGAACCGACGAACTGGGCAGAGACACGCTCTCGCGGCTGCTCTATGGCGCACGGCTCTCGCTGGCGGTTTCGGTAACGGTGGTCTCGATCTCGCTGGCATTGGGCTTGGCGATTGGCGGCTTGGCGGGCTACTGGGGCGGCTGGATGGACATTGCGCTCACCACCTTTGCGATGAATACCTTTCTCGCGCTGCCGGGGATTCTGCTGGCGATTGCCTTTGCGGCATTTCTGGGGCCGGGCTTCACCAACCTGGTGCTGGCGCTGGCCATCGGCGGCTGGGCCGGCTATGCGCGGCTGGTGCGGGCGCAGGTGATGGCGGTGCGCGACCGCGAGTATGTGGACGCTGCGCGCGCGCTGGGAGCGAGCGGGTTGCGCATCTTCTTTCGACACATTTTGCCGAATATTGTCCAGCCGATTCTGGTGCAGGCGGCGATCGGCATGGCCGGAGTGATTCTGGCCGAGGCGACGCTCTCGTTTCTCGGTTTGGGGATTCCCGCGCCAACGCCGAGTTGGGGCGCGATGCTGAATGACGCGCGCTCGCATCTCTTTGACTCGCCACATCTTGTGCTTTTTCCCGCAATGGCCGTGGCGGGAGCGGTGCTCAGCTTCAACTTTCTGGGCGACGCGCTGCGCGACCAGCTCGACCCGCGCACCCGGCTGGAGATGGGAATCTGATATGGGGCTGTCGATGCGAATCGGCGTCGTCAGCGATACCCACGGCCTCTACCGGCCTGAAGTTGCCGGCGCGCTGGCGGGCGTGGAGCGCATTCTGCACCTGGGCGACGTGGGCAAGTCATTGGTGTTGAAGGAGTTGGCCAGGATTGCGCCGGTCACCGCAGTGCGCGGCAACTGCGACCGCGAAGGCCCGCCGAGCGAGCTGCCGGAGACGGATGTTGTGCTCATTGGCGGCCGCTACATATATATGCTGCACGATCTGAAGACGCTGCATCTGGACCCGGCTGCGGGTAACTTCGCCGCCGTGCTCTTCGGCCACACGCACGTGCCCAATTACTACCGGCGCAAGGGAGTGCTCTACTTCAATCCTGGATCGTGCGGGCCAAAGCGGTTTGATTTGCCGGTGACGGTGGGGCTGCTGACGGTGGGCGAGGACGGGGAGTTTGAGGCGAAGATCGTAGCGCTCGACAGAGGCCCCAAATCCTCAATGTCAACGTAGCCGTACATGTACGGAATTCTTGTCATGTACGGAATTTTTGTCATGTATGGAATTCTTGTCATGTACGGATTTCTTTACATCGAAAAAATGCTTGATGTCGTCGATTCCCCTGCCCCCAAACCACCTGCGGTGGGGCCACCTCCGGTGGGGGTAGAGGCTCGCTATTCGCTCGCAAGGAGTTCGTGGTTTCCCAGGTTTCAAAGGCGAGACCCGGGGGCAGCCGGATTGATGGGTGGGGAACTGCGACAGCCGCCCGCTCATCACGATAAAACTAGGATGAACAGGGCACAGTCCCGGTCACGGGTTGAGCGGGCCAGCGGCCCAGTTGTCGCCCTTCAGTATTTGTTATATTCTGCCACTAGAATTTAGCAAGTCTAGGAGGACAGATATGGATCAGCAGATTTCCTTGCCGAATCGTCGCTGCTTTCTCACTGGAGCAGCACTCACCGCAGGATTGTTCAGTTTCAACCTGGCGGCACAAACAGCAGATACCAAGACGGAGAAGGACAACGGACTCTTGGTCATCGGTCCCAAGCCTGGCTATTCCCCACAAATCGGCACACTGGTTTCCATGCTCACTTACATTCAGTCGGCTGTCACCAGTTCGGTGAAAGGTTTGACCACGGCGGACCTGGATCATCTTTTTGATGCCAATGCCAATACCATTGGCGCACTCTTGCTTCACCTTGCAGCCACCGAGACTTACTACGGGATGAATACATTCGAAAACAAAAAGTGGGACAGTTGGTCAGATGAGCTGAAAAGCAAGTGGGACCCGGCTATGAATCTGGGGGACGCGGGCAGCAAAGCCATCCGTGGCCACGACCTCGACTATTACCTCAATATCTTGCACGAGACACGTGAACATTCCCTGGCCGAATTCCGCAAGCGAAATGACAACTGGCTTCTATCAACCAATACGGAGCAATTTGATAGCGGCGACAAGATCAACATCTATTGGAAATGGTTCCATGTCTGCGAACACGAATCCCATCACACCGGGCAAATTGCATTTCTTACCAAGCGGCTGCCCGGTGCCAAGGTCAAGCCGGAAGGGTTCTAAAAAACCTCTGATCAAGTTCCACATCTAACGAAAATTTCCCTCAGGGGCTAAACAGGCTGCGGAAAAAGATTTATGGGGAGTTTCGGGCTTGGGTTTCTTCGATTTCCACATCTCAAATTCGAGATGTGGGCCACCCGATCTTAATGCTCAGACATGGGCCACCTGCCTGCCACCCATTGGTTTTTGGATGGGCAGATGTGGGAACCCGCCGTGCTATACTGTGATCCTTGAAAATAGTGCTCACAATCATATCTCTTGGACTCTGCCTAGCGGATTACAATGCCTTTGCTATCAAGCCTTATAAAACCTTAGAATTGAGCGAATTCGCTCCCAAAGCAAGTGAGTGTGACGGCAGATGGGGAGTTTATCCGCAGAAATCGGTATGGATCGATGATGAAAACCTTGTGGTTCGGCTATATTACACATGCGCATCGCATGACAAACAGAAACGCAAAAGCCTAAGCGAACTGGTATTCATCAATTCGGATGGAAACGGACAAGTTCTCCAGAGTGCGGACAATTCTTTAAGGTTCTCCCGTGGACCCGCTGGTACCGCACTTGTGGGCCACGGTGCCACGGTCGATCTTGTAAAACCGAATCTCCAAGTTGAACAAAGCATTGAATGCCCTGACAATAAGCTCTGCGCAATCTTTCCTTCGCCTTCCGGATCAAGCGAAAGCGACTTCGCACTCTGCTCGATTGTCAGCCCTACTGAACACTGCGATTTGTACAAAGGCTTGCCCGCCGCTCGATTGGCCGAGCAAACAATGGACCTCCCGAGTCCAAAGGTAGTGATCCCAAAAGACCCCTACCTCAACGTTGCCCACTCAGACTGGCTTTCTACATTGTCCAACTCGTACAAAGTGTGGCGCATCAGTGAAAAGGAATTATGGTACTTCGATTATCACGGAACACTTACGAACATGATTGTGGGCCGTTCCACTACACCCGTCTCATCGGAACAGTGGACGCCAAAGAATAGTTACTGCACCGGCGAAGTCTCTGCACATAAACCGATACGCTTTCTCGCAACCTGTGCAGGGACACACTTCTACACGGACGGCGACCTAGATGCCATTTTTGGCTACAGCAGAATCGCCTTGTTCGATGTGACCTCGAAGCAAATGCTCACCCGCATAGACGGTCCAGCCTTTACTTTCGCGGCCCTCTCACCGGACGGCAGGAAAATCGCAGTAATCCACAACGAAAGAGTCAAAATCAGATTGAGACTATTTAGGGTGGATTAGGTCGCATCCCAAGCCCAACATCTTCTTGTCGGAATTTCGGCACGACTGAAGTCGTGCCCTTTCAAAACAAAAGCGATTTCATCCCCGCATCCTCGGATTGACCCAGCGGTAGACGACGTCGGTGAGCAGGTTGACAAGCACATATGTGAGGCCAATCGAGAGCAGGCAGCCTTGCACCAGGGCATAGTCGCGGTTGGAGATGGCGCTGACGGTGAGGCGGCCGAGGCCGGGCCAACTGAAGATGGTTTCAGTGACGATGGCGCCGGCCAGCAGAGCGCCGAATTGCAGGCCGACGACGGTGACGATGGGAACCAGGGCGTTGGGCAGGGCGTGGCGGCAGACGACGGCGGTCTCGCTGAGGCCTTTGGCGCGGGCGGTGCGGATGTAGTCCTGGCCCAGCTCCTCCAACATAGCCGTGCGCACCATGCGGGTCAAGATGGCGGCCAGCGATGCGCCCATGGCAATCGCGGGAAGAACAAGATAGCGCCCATCGATGTAGGCGCTTCCGCCGGAGTTTGCGCCGGAGACGGGGAGCCAGCCGAGTTCGATGGAGAAGACCAGAATGAGCACCGGGCCGAGGGCGAGGCCGGGAACAGAGAGGCCGAAGAGGCTGACGACGGAGAGGAGTTGGTCGAGCCAGCGGCCACGGCGCACGGCGGCCAGAATGCCGGCGGGCAGGGCGAGCAGCAGGCCGAAGCCGAGGGCGGTGAGGGTGAGCGCGAGGGTGTAGGGGTAGCGGGCGGCGATGAGGTGGGCGACGGTGTCGTGCAGGCGGATGGAAGCGCCGAGATCGCCGTGGAGGACGCCGGAGCAGTAGTGGAGGTACTGCTGGCCGAGGGGCAGATCGAGGTTGTATTGGTGGCGCAGAGCCGCGATGTCGGTGGGGGTTGCGCCCTCGCCGAGCATCATCTGGATGGGGTCGCCGGGGACGAGATGGATGAGCAGAAAAACGAGCGAGACGACCAGCCATACGACTGGAAGGGTGAGCGCGAGACGGGTGAGTATCTGCTTCATGGGCTGATAACAGCTTACAGTCGGCGGCTCGCAATTGGAGCATGGCAGGCCGATGATTTTAGAATGAGCTATGAAGATAGCGATTCTGGGCACACGCGGGATACCGGCGCGCTACGGCGGATTCGAGACCTTTGCGGAAAGGCTGGCGCTGGGGCTGCGCGCGCGCGGAGTGGATGTAACGGTATTTTGCGAAGCGGGAGCGCCGAGTGCGCCGGAGGAGTATGAAGGGGTTCGGCTGAGGTACGTTGCCGCGCCCGCGCTTGGCCCGCTGCGGACGATCCTTTACGACCTGATGTGCCTGTGGGCGGCGCGCCGCGGATTCGATGTTGTGTATATGCTGGGCTACGGCGCGGCTCCGTTTTGCGTGATTCCGCGGCTGTGGGGAAGCGAAGTTTGGATTAATCCCGATGGGCTGGAATGGGCGCGCGCCAAGTGGGGATTTGCCGCGAAGAGTTACTTTCGCCTGATGGAGCGGGTTTCGCTGTTTGCCGCTGATCGAATTATCGCGGATGCGGAGGCGATTGCGGCGAGCTTAGCCCGCCGTCACGGAAGACTCAAGGCCTGCACGGTGATTCCTTATGGCTGCGATTGTTTGGATGCGCCGCCCTCGGTTGAGCAGCTGAGTAAGTGGAATCTTGCGCCGCGAAGTTACTATCTGGTTGTCTGCCGGCTTGAGCCGGAGAATCACGTAATGGAAATTGTTGAGGCCTTTCAGCGGTCGGCGAGCAAGCGGCAACTGATCGTGGTGGGGAATCATCTTACCGGGACAAAGTATGTGGAGCAGTTATGCGCGGTGCGGGACGAGCGGATTCGGATGATAGGAACCGTATATGACCAGGCGGATCTGACCGCGCTGCGATGCCATTGTTTTGCCTATCTGCACGGCCACAGCGTGGGAGGAACGAATCCATCGCTGCTGGAGGCGATGGGATGCGGTAACTTGATTTTTGCGCACGATAACTCGTTTAACCGCGAGACGCTGGACGATTGCGGATTGTTTTTCAAGGATTCAGCGGAACTTACGCAGGAAATTGACTACGCGGAGAAGAATGAAGCTGAGTTAGAGCGGTGGAGAAAGGCTGCCAGCAAGCGCGCGCGCGATGTTTATTCCTGGGAAGATATTATTTCAAGGTATGCGGCGCTGCTGGAGCGTGGGATGGACTGAATGGCGTTTATGAGATGGCTTTCAGGAAGAAGCAATCGCGCAAGCTCAACAGACCAAGTTGGTAAACGGGGGAACGGATTCATAAATGCAGCAAGTTAGCGTCCGCTGCGCGGAATTGAGCAAGTTAGCAGGTTAGCGATTGCTGAACTGTGTTGTGGCGCCGGTAGTGAACTGAAAAATAGTTATCAACAAGTTATTTGATGATACTGGAGAATTATGCTGACCACCATGCGCCAATTCGATGCGGCACACGATGTTATCGCTGCGTTGCGCGCGGCGGGGCACGAGGCGTATCTGGCGGGCGGATGCGTGCGCGATATGCTGCTGGGGCGCGAGCCGAAGGACTATGATGTGGCGACCTCAGCGACGCCGGATGTGGTGTTGAGGCTCTTTCCTCGAACCTTTGCCGTGGGGGCGCACTTTGGGGTGGTGCTGGTAGCTACAGACGGCGCGGCACTTAATGAATCAGATAAATCAGAGCAGGTGGTTACGGAAGTAGCGACATTTCGCTCGGATGGAGTGTATCTGGATGGGCGGCATCCGGATGCGGTGCGCTACACGACGAGCGCTGAAGAGGATGTGCGGCGGCGGGATTTCACCATCAATGGGCTGTTGCTTGATGTTGAGCGGATTGGGCCGCGTGAGTTCAACGCACAGTTTGAAGGCAGTACTCTGCGCGATGCGGTGATTGACCATGTGGGCGGAGTGGCCGACCTGGAAGCGGGCGTAGTGCGAGCTATCGGGCGGCCGGAACTGCGCTTTGAGGAAGACCATCTGCGGATGTTGCGCGGGGTGCGATTTGCGGCGCGCTTTGGCTTTGAGTTGGAGGCGGCGACCTCTGCCGCGATGCGCCGGCTCGCGGCCAAGACGGCGGCGGTGAGCCGGGAGCGGGTGCGCGACGAGTTGACGAAGATGTTGACCGAGGGGCGCGCGCGGCGGGCCTATGAGTTGCTGGAGGAGACCGGCCTGCTGGCCGAGGTTCTGCCGGAGGTGGAGCAGATGAAGGGGGTGGAGCAGCCGCCGCAGTATCATCCCGAAGGCGATGTGTGGGAGCACACGCTGGGGCTGCTGGGCCAACTGGAGGCGGGCTGCCCGCTGACGCTGGCATGGGGCGCGCTGCTGCACGATGTGGGCAAGCCGGCGACCTTTCGACGGGCGGAGCGGATTCGCTTTGACGGGCATGTGGAGGTGGGCGTGGCCATGGCGGCAGAGATCTGCCGGCGCTTTCGTTTTTCGAATGACGAGACGCGGCAGATTCTCTCGCTGGTTGAAAATCATATGCGCTTTGCCGATGCGCCGCGCATGAAGGCCGCGACACTGAAGCGATTCTTCCGGCTAGAGAACTTTGCCGAGCATCTGGCGCTGCATCGCATGGATTGCATGGCGGGCGGCGGGAATCTTGACCACTGGGAGTTTGTGCGCGACCGCTACGAATCGATGCCCGAAGAGACGGTGAGGCCCAGGCCGCTCGTGACCGGGCGCGAGCTGATTGCGGCGGGATACGCGCCGGGAGCAGGCTTCCGCACGATGCTGCGGGCGATTGAGGATGCGCAACTGGAGGGGACGATCAGCACACCGGACGAGGCGCTGGAGCTGGTGAGCGAGCGATTTCCACGGGAGTGAGCAGCGGCGGAGTTACGAGGGGCAAAGTACAATCATCTGGAAGAGGGACTGATGCAATTTCTTGTTCTTGGCAAGGGAAAGACCGGCAGCCTGGTGGCGGAGGTGGCTGGCGAGCGCGGCCATGTGGTTCGCTCGTTTGACATCAACGAGAATCCGCACGCCGCGGCGCTGACGGCTGCGAATCTCGCCGGCGTGGATGCGGTGATCGACTTCACCGCGCCCGAAGCGGCGGTGGAAAACATTCGCGCCGTCCTCGCGCTGGGCGGGCGCATCGTGGTGGGCACCACGGGCTGGTACGAGCATTTGGCGGCGATGAAATCGCTGGCGCGGGAGCGCGGCGCGCTGCTTTATGGAACCAATTTTTCGATCGGCGTGCAAAAGCTCTTTCGCCTCACCGCCGCGCTGGCGCAGCTTGACGGCTACAGCTTCTCGATTGCCGAGACGCACCACGTCTCCAAGCTGGACGCTCCCTCCGGCACCGCCATTACGCTGCGCGAGATTGTGGAAGCCGCGCAGCCGGGAGCGAAGGTGGAGATTACCTCGCATCGCGTGGGCGACGCCAAGGGTGAGCACATTGTTACGGCGACGAGCGCGACGGACACGCTCGAACTCCGCCACGAAATACTGAGCCGCCGCTGCCTGGCCGAGGGCGCGGTGCGCGGCGCCGAGTGGGTTGCCGGCAAGCGCGGCGCATGGGATTTCCGCGAGATCTTCGACCAACTGTAGAGGCGCTGGCGGGATGCAAAGCGTATCGAGACGATTGTGCGTCTGCTTTGGTACAATCGCCGGGTATCTCCGCAACGAAATATAAGGCAGATATGCCGGCGGAGCGATCTTGAAAAATGCGCCGTACTTCATTTTCAAAAAGGAGAAACAAAGTGAAACATCCGCTCGGATGGTCTGTAATCGGTCTTTCGTTGACGTGGTTGCTGGCTGCAACAATCAGCTATGGGCAGGCCAGCGCGCAAAACAGCACGCCGGCCGCACGTCCGCATCCTCCCGCAATAGTGTCGCCGGAGGTGACGGCCGACCGGACGGTGATCTTCCGCATTCTGGCGCCAGAGGCCAAAACGGTCGTGCTGGATGCCTGGGATACAGCCAGCCAGGGGCAAAAGATGCCCACCGATCTCACACGAAACGATGAGGGCGTGTGGGAAGTGACGACAGTTCCTCTTGCCGCGGGCGCATATCGCTATCGCTTTGTCGTCGATGGCGTTTACATGGCGGACCCTGTCAATCCCGCCACGAGCGAATCGAATACGATGGTCTGGAGCCTGGTGGTAGTGCCGGGAGCCAATTTTGTGGATGATCGCGACAATGTGCCGCACGGCGCTGTTGCCGCTGTGTATTACTACTCGAGTTCCCTGGGACGCCAGCGCCGGATGCATATTTACACTCCGCCGGGGTACGAGACGAGCAAGAAGAAGTATCCGGTCTTCTATCTTCTGCATGGATCCAGTGACAGCGACGCATCGTGGAGCACGGAAGGGCGCGCCAATTTCATCCTCGATAACCTGATCGCCGACGGCAAGGCCGTGCCCATGATTATTGTGATGCCTGCGGGGCATACTTCGCGCCGGGGTTATCAGCGCCCATCGCCGGATGGGAAGCCGGCGCGCGACGAGTTCGCGGAGGATTTCGTCAATGACATTATGCCGTACGTGGAGAAGAATTACCGCGTGGGCAAGGATCGCGCTCACACGGCGATCGCGGGGTTGTCGATGGGCGGAGGACAGACGATTGACATCTCGCTCGCGCACCTGGATCGTTTTGCTTATGTAGGCGTGTGGAGCGCGGGAGTCTTCGCTGGATCGCGGCGCGTCCCCGGCGTCCCCAATCAGTATCCCAGCGTTGTTTCTCCCGAGTGGGTGGAGCAGCACGCTAGCGCTCTGGACAACGCAAAACTAAAGCCTGGGCTGAAGCTGCTGTGGTTCGGCACCGGAGCCGATGACGGCCTTCTGCCGACAACCAAAGGCACGGTAGCCATGTTCAAGGAGCACGGTTTCAACCCGGAGCTGGTTGTAAGTGAGGGGGGTCATACCTGGAGTAATTGGCGTGATTACCTGAACGGATTCGCGCCACGGCTATTCCGGTAGGCAGAGATCGGAGTGTGTATTCCGTGCAGAGTCGTATTATTCCATCCTTGCGACGAACCGTCGCAAGGATGAAAACCCAAACCATACATTATTAGTGATAATTCTCATGAATTACCTCTGGCTGGTGGAGGTCTTCTGAGTGCTAATTGAATCTGCCGGAAATGCAGTCAGCGGTCCCCCCAGAAGTTGCTCGATGGCCCGCGCCAGCACCGGCGTTCGTGTGTATCCTTCCCATCGTCCCAGCTCTTTTCCTTCAGGAGAGATTAAGAGGATCGTCGGTAGTGTGCGAATGTGAAAACACCGTGCCCGGCTGCCATCCGGATCTTGGAGGACAGGGAATCTCAAGTTCCAGTTAGCTGCCGTATTCACGATATCCTCGTGACGGGAAATTTGGCGCGAAATAACCATGGACGCATCCAGGGCCGCAACACGCAACCCGCGGCTGACGTACTGGCGGTCGAGACTCTGAATAACAACGGCTGTCGCGCGCGAAGAGTTTTGGCTGCTGGTTGGCGACAGCGCCAAAAACGCCAGTAGAACGGGCGAAGCTGCCGGCGCTTGCTGAACGAAGTTGCCGCCATTGATTTCTGGAGCGGAGAATCCTGCCGGGCAATTGGATGATTGACACCAACCGAAAGAGGCCAGGAGCAGAGATGCGGAAGTAATTTTGATGAATTGCATTCTTGCCTCTATTGATAAGCGCCGATGTTATATCCGGCGCCGTTGGCGGGCAAAGGGTTTCCAAAGAAATCCTGCGTTCCCATGGTACATTGGCTGATTCCAAAACAGACATTGGTTCCAGCGCCAATGGCCGGAGAGCCTGTTTCAAGGGTAAAGGCGGAGGTAGGCTTTTCTGTTGAGTGGCTGGTAGGATTATTCAGCATGGGATCGGCGACAATGCTATGGGCATCCTGGGAGCTGGCCGCCTGATAGTCAGCCAAACTCGAATAAGTGGCGCCATTCCACGTCCATTGCATTGATGCGTCTGCGTCAGTCCAATAGATGTTGTAATCCAGCTTGAAGGGGGAAGTAGTCGCAATCATGCCGGGCACAGTGGAATAGATGATATTGTTTTCAAAAAATGTTGGGGAAGAACCCGTGTAGGTTACTCCCATGGTGTTAAGCACGGAGGCTGGCGCTGCCGGATTGAAGTAAATGGTATTGTTATAGATCTGCACACCGTTGAGCGCCCCGCCATTCCAGGTATTAAGGAATATCTCGCCCTGGGCGGCGTTTGCCGCCCATTTGTCATCGTTGGAGCAGACGTTGTAGCGGATGATACTGTTGTTATCCACGCTGGACGCCGATCCGAAGACCGATATGCAATAACCCACGGAGTCATGCCCATAGTTATATTGCACGATGTTATTGTTGTCGTAAAAATCTATGTCGAAGTCGCCGCCGTCGTTCTCGTCACCGCTGAGGTTGTTGTAGGATTCGTTATTCTGGACGGTGCATGTGTTGCACCACCACTCCCACAAACCGCTCGAGCTGCCGCTGCAATTAGAACAAAGCCCGGTATGATAGACAACATTGTTCTGCATGGTTGCATTAGTCGCTTGCGAGACCAGAATTCCGTCTCCGCCGACGTCGTGAGCGGTTGAGTTCTGCACGATGATATTGTTTCCCAAGGTTTGCAAAGGAGGTCCCAGCCAGTAACCACCGGCAAAGATATAGATGCCTTCAGAAACATTGCTGGGGCCGGCGGTAACTCCATCGACAAGAATATCGTTGAGAGTTTGATTGGACCCCGTGGTATTGAAGACAACTTCGCCGGAGTCGCCGCGCGCAACCTCAGTACCCGTTGCGTTGTGAACATTCAGATTCTTGAGATAGATGTGATAGAGGGGACCGGCTGTACTTCCAGTTACATAAACTCCATATGTAACACCGCCAATGATCTCCAGATCATTGATCTCCCAGTAGGACTGATCCTGTAGCAGGACGGCTTCCTTGTTCGTTGAGCCGCCATTCAATAAGGGAAGGCTGCCCGTGCCATAGGCGTCAACGAGGATGGGCGAGCCGCTGATGCCCGAACCAACAGGCTGAAAGATGCCGTTGCATGTCGTTCCCCGTTTGAAGAGAATAGAATTGCCGGCCATATACGCATGAGAGTTGGCATCCATCAAAGAGTTCCACGGGGAGGACTGAGTGCCGGCGCCATCGCTCGACTGCGAGCAATCCACATAGAAAGCTATTTGCGCTGGGGGTGTGATGGTATTGGTGGAACCGCCGCCTCCGGAGGCGCAGCCCTGAAGCAAGCACGACAGTAGAAATAATGCTCCGGTCGCAAGCAATGGCCGCCCTGGCAAGGAAGTCGAGAGTCCTAACATGGCTTTGTGTTCCTCGTCGAACTACTGATCCGGCCCCAAAGAAATGCAACACTCCCTCCCACCCATTCCGCAAAAAGCGCGGAATGGATGGGGCACGATGTTTCAAAAATTCCGGTCAGCATCAATAATATATGTTCCAAGTGTGTTGCCGCGCCAAAGACCGAGCGGATTGAAGCGCGACGGCTGGGTGGCTGAATTGTGAGGCATACAGTGGAGCCGCGAGGGCGCGGTGGCCGCGAAGGAGCGGGTGACGTGCAGCCGGTCCATCACAACGTAGCGGGTGCGCAAGCCGTCTACGGTTGCGGGCAGTTGGGCGGGAAGGCGATTGCGATCTACATAGATGACCAGCGCAGCCTCGCGCGGGTTGTCTAGGCTTTGGCCCAGGCCCACGCCGAAGAAGGCCGGGTTCTGACGCATCAGGCCGGCGGCCACCTGGTTTTTGACGGCCACGGCCTGTGCGACAACCGAGGACGGCAGCGAGACGGCGCCCGCTTCGAAGGGAGCCTGCGGCGCCGAGCCGTAGACCACGGCGCGGGCCGAGGTGGGGATGAGCATGGTGCGCACACCATCGACCGTGGCCGGTGCGTTGGCCACCATCTTCTCGTCGGTGTAGAGAATCACTGCGGCCTCGCCGGCGTGATCGATGCTCTTGCCGAGGGCCACGCCCAAAATCCCCGCAGTCGAGTTCACTAACATTCTCGCCTGTCCGAGGGCCTGTTGCGCGCGCGATGATTCCGCGTCGCTGAGCGCGCGGCTCTGCGCCTGGGCGAATGTGCTGTCGCCGTAGCTGAGGCAACTGACCGCATGATCGGCAGCGCCGACAAAGGTATAACTTCCGCCAACCTGCGCGCCTAACTCGGCTAGTACACTGGGAGCCGGGTTGGCCACGCCCTGGCTGACGCCCGCGGTATCGGTGCCGCCGGCAAAGTAAAGGCCCACCGGCTCGGCGTTTGCGGCATCCACCACCAGCGCGCCGGAGTCGCCCGCGTCGGTGAATTGGTTGCCGCTCAGGCCCAGCTGATGGGTAAAGGTTTTGGTCAGGTAGGGCCGGGTCTCAGCGCAATCGAGGAAGTAATCGACCGTCACGTCGAGGTCAACAGCCGAAAGGCCGCCGCAGGTCAGCCCGGTTGTCCGGCCGCTTTTGGCCACCTTCATGTCGAGCCATGCGCTCTCGCCCCGCCCGCCGGTGGAGCTGATGCCGGGTGGCGCGGCGGCCAGTGTGCCGTCTGCCTGCCTGGCGCCCAACTCCAGAATGTTGCCTGCCGGGTCAACATTTCCCGTGGCAACCTGAGCAATGGCCGCGTCGGCGTTGGTGAGCTTGGAGGTGAGCGGCAGCCAGCCGGTGAGCTGCGCCACCGGCGCCATGGAAGAGGCTGTTTCGCTGCCCAACGGTGTGCAGTTGTTGTCGATCAGCCCCGGCTGGACGATGGTGTCGCCCACGTCGGCGTGGTCGCTGCGGGCCAGCACGTGGTTGTTGCTCAGCAGATACTGGCGCTTGTTCTCGTCCTCAATCAGCGCGCCGAGAGTGCCGCTGCAGCAGTCCACAATCTGGTTGCCGTGCGTGTCGTAATCAGCGTTGTTGCCGCCTGAGCTGCCCAGCAGGACTGGCTGCGGCATTGAAGCCTGATGCGTGGCTGGGTTGCTCGTGATGCCAGCTGAGTTCACCAGCGCCACGGCGCTAGCGCGGGATGAACTCCCGCTTACCGTGGCCACCACATAGGTTGCGCCGGTTGCCTGCACCGAAGATGGCGCGTAGTAGGTGACTGCACAGGAGGTGAAGGCTTTTCTATCCCGCTGGCAAGTGACACTGCTGAGCGAGCCTTGAGCGCCGGACGGGATTCCGGGCGAGCCAGCCAGCTCGAAGTTGATGCCAGCCGAGCCGCCCGCCTCTGCCAGAAAGCCGGTGATAACGACGCTTCCGTTCGCGCCCAGCGCCACGTTCTCAGGGGTGAGCGGCTGCAGGAATCCCGGTGTCACAGTGAGCACGGCGCTCGAGCGCAGGATTGGATTGGCCTCCAGCGCCGCGGTCACCACAACTTCGGCGCGGTCGGAGGTGAGATAGCTGGGCGGCGTGTACTGGCCGCTGGCGTTGATGCTTCCGGGGCCGCTGGTCGCGTCGCCGCCGGCCACGGACCATGTGACCTCGGCTGGGCCGCCGCCGGCCAACGTGGCTGTAAACTGGCGGACGGATGCTCCCTGCACGGTAGTCGAGTTGCAGCCGGTGCAGTTGGTGTCAATGGAGGCAGTGCCGGGAGTGACAGAAAAGGCCGCATTCGAGAATCGCGCCGGGTTCAAACCGCTGCCACAACCGGCTACCAACAGCAGCGCCGGAGCCAGAAGCGTCGGGAGATTCCTGGAAAACAGGCGCATGGTCTTAATCCCAACATCTATTGTATCGACTGCGCCTAAAAAACAAAGAGAAGCAAGCCTGCAATCACCACCACCTGCGGTGGGGCCAAAGGCTCTCTGAGCATATTCATCGGCTACGGATGCAGGGCCGATCGGGATTGCGCTCCACATTGCAGAGCCAGCGTCTGCGCTGTATGGATGTGGCAGATGGCGACGGCGAGGGCATCGGCGGCATCGGCGGGCTGGGGAAGCTCGGCGAGTTCGAGGAGGCGGGCAACCATGAACTGGACCTGCTCTTTCTGGGCGAGGCCGTAGCCGACGACGGAGGATTTGATTTTGAGCGGCGCATACTCGGCTACGGGAAGGCCCTGCATGGCCGCGGCCAGCAGAGCTACGCCGCGCACCTGACCCAGCTTCAAGGCCGACTTGGCGTTGACCGAGTAGAAGACCTCTTCGATGGCTACTGCATCCGGCTTCCAACGCTCCAACTCAGCAGAGAGAGCTAGAAAAACCTGCTCCAGGCGTTCGGCGGTGGTTTTGGACTTGACCAGACGGATGGCTCCCATGGCTTTCATCACCAGCCGCGGCTGGCGGGCCGTGTCGTCAGACTCGACGACGCCGTAGCCCGTGATCTCGGTCCCGCAATCGACGCCAAAGACCCGCATGGACCTGAGTGTATCGCAGCCGCGCTCTTCGGTGGCAACGGCACAGCCCCAAAAATAACGGCGGCCTGAGCGCATTGCCCAGGCCGTCGCGGTGAACTGTGGGTATTGGACTAGAGCGGTTCTCCAATGCGTGTGCCCTTACAAGCTTTGTCAAAGGTGGCTTTTTCTTGAGGAAAAAGCCACTTGGCAATGTGGTTTTCGGGGTATAGCAATTGGAGAACCGCTGTAAGGCCATCGCGCTTAAGCGAGTGCCCGGGCATCTTCACTTCTGCTCCCTGCCGTGATCGTTTGGTGGCGACGCCCGGCAAGCCGGACTCCTTCGGCGACAGACTTCGTCGCTGCATTGAAGATTGCCACGCGCGCGCGTCGGGCCGAGGAAACATCCAACCGTGAAGGTGCAGTAGCGTCCCTGCGGAAGCTCTCCGCTGGGGGCAACCAGGGGGTCCAAGGCGCGATGCCCTAGGCCTCAGTCACCTCACGTACCATGCTTCTCGAAGATTCTTTCTGCATCAGTTGGACCTACCTCCTTTCCCGTGTTCGCTCAATGTACCTCTGATTTCATGCGGCGTCAACAGTTGATTTTTTCCGGAGAGATTTTCTCATCTCCTGCTTCCCGGAGTGGTCTGCCGGAAGTTGTTTCAGCGGCGCTTTCGCTCTCCCGCCGATCCCAACCCGTTTATTACCGTGGATAAATACTTGCCCAATACTATGCAAACTGTTGCACAGTAGTACTCTTTACCCCCACGTTCGCCTGCCTGTGGATATGTTTGCGATTGTAGGTATATTCTTATGCATATCAATAAGATACATACAATATTGAAGGTTCTGAGGTGATCTGGCCGAGATGGCCCATCACGTGCATATATATTTGCGGAATGGATCTGTGACGCGCAGTCCTGCTCGCCAGGAGTGTACGCTACTGGCCACTGAAATTTGACCCCGGTTACCGTCTGGAGCCCCTGCCAGCCGGAGCCATCACCCGATGGAGCCATACAGGCTATTTCAGTCTGGCCCGTAGAAGATGAAGAGGAAAAATTATGAAGAATCTTCGCAACGCATCAATCTTCCTTCTCCCCATTGTCGCGTTGGCTTTGATTGCGCCACCCGTGGCCATGGCAGACACGATCACTGCTACGCTCACCGGGTCGACTTCGACTTCTGAAACCTTCACCGGGGCGATATCTTTGACGCCCACTGAACTGAACGATGTTATCAATGTCCCACAGTTCAGCCCCAGTCTCGGTACGCTTACGTCGATTGATGTTGTTCTCGCTGGCGCGGGCTCAACTGACATCACTGGCAGTGTCCCAGATGGTTCTGACGGTGGTACAGTCACAAAACTGTACACGGATTCTCTTTTCACACTGACGAACGCAAACGTCTCCTCGCTTTATGAAGATTTGGTTGGTGGGGAACCATATAATCCCGGTAACCATACGCTCGTGACTCCCATCACGATGCCCCCCGGGTTTGATACCGGAGCACTCGCATTGAGTGGGA
>Ga0302319_10007017_pt1 | contig 22230 bp, 15 predicted proteins | sample Bog_T0_2_FD_203319 | JGI IMG/M metagenome (GOLD analysis project Ga0302319, IMG submission 203319) | Peat permafrost microbial communities from Stordalen Mire near Abisko, Sweden - Bog_T0_2 | ecosystem: Environmental > Terrestrial > Soil > Wetlands > Peat | place: Sweden: Abisko, Stordalen Mire... | reverse complement strand
CGCAATATTTTGGACAAGACAGCAAGGGTTTGGTTCAAAAGCCGATTCCCCTTGGCCATGTTGATGTTGGCGAGGTCAAATCACTGGGAGAAGTTCCGCCGCCGCAGGTTCCGACTACGGGCAACTTACCAAAGGGTCATTAGAGTTACATGCGATTAACCAATAGAGCCGCAATACTGATAGCGTGCTTCATTCTTCGTCCCACGGTCTGCCGCGTTTATGCGTCTGGACTTGAGGACTCCAGCAATGAGGTTACCGCGGTGTCTTCCAAGGTCTTCAATGGATACAGACGCTCGCGATTGGCAGACGGTTCATTTCAGCCCGAGACCTATGGCTTCGCAATTGGAGGGCTCTACAATCGACGAACTGTTGGCTTGGAGAATTCTCCTCCAACGTCAACAAGTGACAGCACTGTCGACGCTTTGAGTTTTTCGGCCATCGCTAAGGTTATAGAAGGGCCACTTAAGGCGGAGAAATATATCCCCAGCTCCGATCCCAAAACAGCAAACCTATTGATCGTTGTTTTCTGGGGACGAACCATCGGGACGAACGCATTTGCTCAATCTGGTATGAACCAAACGATCGTTAGGGGTGACCAAGATAGGATCGCAATCGAGAATGCCCACCTGCTCGGATTTGATTCCGAAGATGCTTTTCAGTCGGGCATTCAAGATTCGACCAGAGCGATGTCCGACATTCGCAGGGAGATGAATTCCGGCGTTTTGGACGCTATCAGTGAGGATCGCTATTTCGTGGTCCTTCAGACGTTCGACCTCCAACACGATTTAAAACAAGGCAAGATGCAGCTGGTATGGGAAACGCGATTCAGCCTTACCCAACGAGGGCATGACTTCGGAAAGGATCTGCCACGAATGACACAGATAGCGGCGAAATATTTTGGGCTGGATAGCCATGGCCTTCTAATGAAGCCGATCCCCCAGGGGAGTGTGAAAATCGGCGAATTGAAGTCTATTGGAGATGTGCCGACCAAGTGACGATTGCGCCTTTGGTGACCGATCCGAAGAATATGCCTTCGCGGTTTCAAATGACCCAGCGAAGAACTGAAATTGTCCCAACTGAGATCGCATATCTGGGCAAGGATAGATTTTGTAGAATGCCAGGTGCCATCTTTAGGTACTATGCACTATGAAATCTGCTTTACGCGTTCAATTCATGATGACAGGGGGCTCGCCAGCCGAGTCTCACCTAACAGTGACTGTTTCAGGGAGGATATCATTTTAGAGGAACTTCGTTCCTCCGCACTCATAGGTTTGCCAGATCTTTTAAATTGGTCCTTTCCAGTGATCGATGAAAGCGCAGGGTATTACGAGATCTCTGCGCGCTTCATAACTCTGCTGCCTGTCGCTCAAATGAATTCGATATTTAGGCTCGCGCTGGGAAGAGGCTTGAAGGGCAAATTCAAGATCCGCGCATTGCCTGGTCGGTTGGGTCAATTTGCAGCCGTCAATTGAGTTCGGCGGTGCAGTAGCGCTTTGGAGAGCGAGTTTCTGTCCAAACGGATGGCCTTTATGACGGGGTGATCTAATTGAGCGCCGCGCTCCGCATCACAGAATTGTAAGAATCACATAATTAATAAATTATGATAATAGAAGCAGTAGTTGGCCAACCTATGATCCGAAGCATTAGGCAGCCGAGTTGGCCGACTAATGGTTCCATCGACACGTCTCTCCTGCGAGGCTCCCCCCGGAGGAGAATCCCGATCCAATTGGTGGGCCCACAGGGATTCGAACCCTGAACCAAAGGATTATGAGTCCTCTGCTCTAACCGTTGAGCTATAGGCCCGAGTATTTAACCCGTAGAGCCAACCCACTAATTGCGCCAAGGCGACAACTTTTGAAGGTCGCGTCTCCGGGCAAGCGGCGACGCTTCTCCCAATATCAAAATTGCCCGCGAAGCGTGTCCGGCAGCAGCTTGAGCGAGAGCGCATGGAGGGCGGGATCACTCAGGGTGACGCCGTAGCGCCGGGCGAGCAGCAGCAGATGATAGAGGGATTCCCCGGTGAGGAAGCGCAGCTGGCCGGCGTCGATCCCGCGGAGGCACCGCTCGACCTGCGCGCGGGATTGGTCGGTGCGGCCGCCGATCGCAAGCACCACGGCGAGGCTGACGCGCCGGTCCGGGTAAAGGGACCGATCGGAGCCCCTTGAGAGGCCGGAGACGACCGAGGTGATCGCCTTCCTGAAACCCTCCTTGTCGTCGCGGGCTGCGGCCAGCTGCGCAAGGGCCACCTGGGAGCCGAGGTCCGTGGGATAGTGCAGGAGCGCCTGGGCCGCATTTGTGGCCTCGTTCAGCCGGTGCATCTCGATCAGGTACTCGACGAGGCGGCTCCGCAGCGTGGCAGCGTCAGTGTCGTCGCTTACTTCAAGGATGAGGACCGATGGGTCCTCAAACCCGGCGACGGGAGGAAGCTCAAAGGGCAGCGGGCGGAGCCATCCAAAGATGCCCCCATAGGTCCTGTGGAGCACGGATACAAACGAGTCATCGGGGTTCTTCAGTCGCAGGCGCGCGAAGTCGTCCAGGTCCGTGTCCCAGGAGGGAAGGACCAGGTGCGTCACCCCGTGTTGGTTCAGGACGGTCCGGGCCTCGGCCTCGGTCATCGCCGTGACGATGTGGAAGGTGGCGTCCAGGCCTTCGCCGTTTTCCCAGTTTTGGGTGCCAAGCCCGCGAAGGCTCCCGTAGAAGCACAGGCTCGACGTGCGATAGGGCGGAGCCAGGACCGTTGCACCCTCGGGGCCCGCGTGGTCGGCGATCCAGTGGGAAAGCTTTCTTTCGTAGAGCCCCTCGACCTCGGCCTGCGTGAACCTAAACTCCCGGGTGCCCCCGGCGGCCCCCGGGATCAGCTGGGAGAGGCCGGGCGCGAGGATCGTCCCCATGAGGATGGCTCCCGTCCAGCGTCCCAGTCGAGGTCTTGGCGTCGTGGCGAGGGCTGCGGCCGTGGCCGCCACGAGGGCAATCAGGGAAACGTCGAGCGCGTTCGACCAGCGGAGCCTCGCGACCGAGAAGGCGAGGGCCACGGCAACCGGGCCCAGGGCAATCGCGATCGCCGCGCGAAACGCTGCGCCCGTCCTGCTCCTAGAGAGAAGCCACGCTGCCGGTATCACGATCAAAAGCGGCAGGAACGCTGCGACACAGGCCAACGACAGACTGTCCCGGAGCAACCACGCGCGAAGACTTGCCGCCACTGCGCCGTCCGGCAGGTCGGTCAACCGCGCGGAGAGAAGGTCGTCCGCCAGGAACCCGCGGCTTCCCGTCCTCCAAAGGGCAGCCGGAACCAGGGCGATTGCCGCCGCGGAAAGCCCCATCAGGATCCATCCTCGTCGCGTGGGCCTGGGTGCGCCCCCCTTCATCCAGGCGGCGTAGCGCGCGAGGAGTTCCCCCAGGCCCAGCCACGCAACGCCGTAGAGCGGGGAATTGACGCGGGGCTCAAAGTCCATGTGCCCCGGGAAATACTCGGTGAGGTAGGCGGCGAGGCACGTTACGGCGCCCCCCGAGGCCCAGGCCCTCCAGGGTGTTTCTCCCGGAGCCTTTTGGCCGCGGTTCACCATGGCTGCGAGAAAACCTCCCAAGGCAACGCCGACGATGATGGGAACCTGCCCCATGGCGCTTATCCAAAGCCCGCAGCCCGCCGCGATGCCCGCCGCAAGGAACCACCGGGCAGCGTGGGTGGACGCCGAGGCGCCTGCAACGAGCAGGAGAATCCCGGCAAGCGTGGCGGAGAGCTCCAGGCCAAAGTCATTGGCGATTCCGGGAAGGAAAGCCCCGGCGAGCGGAAAGAGGAAGGCGATGGCCGCCGAGACCAGGGCCGCGCAAAACGGGCCGAAGCGCCATGCGGCGAGAAGGGCTGCCAGGACAAGGACTCCCCCGTGAAGGATCGGATCCGCGTAAAGGGCTGCCCGCTCCACGCAGAGTGCCAGGGGCTTTCCCGTAAGGACATGGCCGGCCCAGGCGACGGTGACGAGCCACGCGCGGTAGGCCGATGCGGACTGCACGGGCCTGCCGAACGGGGCGTTCTCATCAGGCGCCGAGCGCACCCGCCAGTCCCCGCGCGCCAGCATGAGCTGGGTCTCCGAGATCCACTGGAAGGTCGGGTTGTCGTGTTCCGGCACGATAAGCCAGCGCTTCCCGTCGGCGTAGCCGGTTGGGGAGTCCGGGTCGACAGCGGCATCGTGCTGGGAGAAACCGGACACGAACGCCACGCGGCCAGAGCGCGCGGCGTCCGCCCACAGGACAAACGCGAGGGCGCAAGCGGGCACCAGGAGCCAAAGATACGGGGAAAGCCGGGAGGGGTTGCTCATGGGGCCGCGCGCACTGGGGCCAGATTGGGAAAACTTCGCGTGAAAGAGAGCGAAAAATGGGGCGGCCCCGGGCGTTTGGGAAATAACTTGGCGCCTCCCGGTGCCGTCGGTAGCCGTAAAGCAGATGCCTGAAACGAGAAGTTGCCCCAAACCCGTGGCGGCGAGCCGCTTGGCGGGCCCCCGATACCGGTGAATCGCAAGCGGTTCCTGAAAACACTCGCGACCGGGGGGGCCGTCCTCCTTAGCCGGCCGGGCTCCCTGCTCGGGGCGGCGGCCCCGGGCGCGACCGGTTCGCAGTCGCCAGGGGGATCGCTCGCGGAGCAGCCCCTGGCGCCGCGCGCCGGGCGCCGGGGGGCGACAATGTTCAAGGTGCTCCCGCCCGAGGAGACCGGGGTCGTGGCCGGGAATCCCTACGACGACCCGCGGATGTGGGGCGCGCTCGCGCACGTGGCCGAGAACGGCGAGATCGGCACGGGGCTTGCGATCGGCGACTATGACGGGGACGGCCGGCCTGACCTCTTCGTGGTCAGCAAGACCAGGAGCTGCCGGCTTTTCCGGAACCTGGGGAACTGGAAATTCGAGGATGTGACCGAGAAGGCCGGTGTGGGCGACAAGGGCGAGGCAGCGGCCGTTTGGAAGCAGGGGGCCACCTTCGTCGATGTCGATAACAACGGGCTCCTCGACATCTATGTGTGCCGCTACGGCGCCCCGAACCTGCTCTACATCAACCAGGGGGACGGCACGTTCCGGGAGGAGGCGGCCGCGCGGGGCGTGGCCGTGAGCGATGCCTGCGTGATGGCGGCGTTCTGCGACTTCGACCGCGACGGGCACCTGGACGTGTTCATCCAGACCAACCTCCTGGACAGCAGCCATCCGGCGGGCCAGCGCGACTACCTCTTCCGCAACAACGGCGACGGCACGTTCACGGACGTGACCGAGCGGGCGGGGATGACCGGCGAGGCGCAGGGCCATTCGGCCGTGTGGTGGGACTACGACGGGGACGGCTGGCCGGACCTATACGTGGCGAACGACTTCGCGGCGCCGGACAAGCTCTACAGGAACAACCGCGACGGCACCTTCACGGACGTGATCGACCAGGTTGTGCCCCACATGCCCTATTCCTCCATGGGGTCGGACCTGGGCGACGTGGACAACGACGGAAAGATCGACCTCCTCGTTGCCGAGATGGCGCCGACCACGCACCAGAAGGACCAGCGCACGGCGGCGCTGCGCCGGGGCCTCCTCGAGGATCCCACGGACGAGTCGGCCGCGGCCCCCCAGGTCATGAGGAACGCCCTTTACCTAAATACCGGCACGGGCCGCTGCCTTGAGGCCGCTTGCCTGGCGGGCCTTGCCGCGACGGACTGGACGTGGTCCGTGCGGCTCGAGGACCTGGACAACGACGGCCGGCTCGACGTCTTCGTGACGAACGGCATGAGCCGCGAGCTCCACAACGGGGACCTGGAGGCCCGGAAGGAGCTCGCCGGGAGCGAGGCCGAGAAGGTGCTGATCGAGAAGGCGAGCCCGGTGCTTTCCGAGCAACACCTCGCGTTCCGGAACATGGGGGACCTCAAGTTTGAGGACGTGGGCGCCGCCTGGGGGCTCAACCTGAGGGGGGTGTCCTTCGGGGCCGCCTTCGGCGACCTGGACGGGGACGGGAACCTGGACCTTGCCTTCGCCAACTACGACGGCGGCATCACGCTCCTAAGGAACGACGCCGACCAGGGCCACAGCATCGTGGTCGCCCTCCGCGGGACCCGCTCCAACCGCTTCGGCGTGGGGTCGGTCGTGCGCATTGAGACCGACTCGGGTCCCCAGGTGCGGACGCTTGTTCTGGCACGGGGCGTCCTTTCAAGCTCGGAGCCCATCCTGCACTTTGGCCTGGGGACCGACACTCGGATCCGGAAGATGTCGGTCACCTGGCCGAGCGGGCACGTCCAGGAGTTTGCCGACCTTGCAGTCGACCGGAGGTTCACCGTCACCGAACCCGCGGCGCCGGTGGCTCCGGCTGCGCCGCCGCCGAGGCCGACCCCGCAGTTTTCGGAGGTGGGGGCCGCTGCCGGCTTCTCGCTCGCCTTCCGCGAGGCCGTGGTCGACGAGGCGGTCCAGCAGCCGCTCCTCCCGATGCGCCAGAATAGGCGGGGGCCGGCGCTCGCCGTAGGCGACCTGCGCGGCCGGGGGCCATTCGATGTCGTGGTCGGGGGCACGCCCGCGGATCCTGCCCGCGTTCTCTATGGAGCCACCCCGGGCTCCTTCTCTGTTTCTTCGCCCGGTCCGTCGCTCACGGGCGAGGCCTTGGATGACGGCCCTCTCCTCATGTTCGACGCCGATGGCGACGGCGTGAACGACCTCCTGGTCACCAAGGGCGGAGCCGGCCTTGATGCCGGCTCCGCGGAATACCAGCCACGGCTATTCCTAAACAATGGCAGCGGCGGCCTTACGGCTGCGCCGCCGGGTTCGCTTCCGGCGTTTCCCGTGAGTGTCGGCGCGGTGGCAGCGTCCGACTTCGACCGAAGCGGGCGCCTCGGGCTATTCCTTGGGGGCCGCGTCGTGCCGGGGGCGTACCCGCTCTCCCCGGAAAGCGCCCTGTGGGCCAATCGCGGCGGGCGCTTCGAGGACGTGACCGATGCCCTGGCCCCGGGCCTTCGCAAGGTCGGCATGGTGACCGGGGCCCTCTGGAGCGACGTGGACGGCGACGGATGGCCGGACCTGCTCCTCTCCCTCGAATGGGGCGGGGTGAAGTATTTCCACAATAACGGGGGCCGGGGGTTCGAGGATTGGAGCGAGCGGGCCGGCTTCGCGGCTGCGGGAAGCGGTTGGTGGACCTCGATCGCCGCCGCCGATTTTGACGGCGACGGCCGCATGGACTTTGTGGTCGGGAACGTGGGGCTGAACACCCCCTACCGCGCCTCGCCCACGGAGCCGGCCCTCATCTACACCGGGGATTTCGGGGGCAAAGGCGACCGGCAGCTGGTCGAGGCCTGCCACGAGGCCGGCCGGGTCTACCCGTGGCGCAACCGCAGGGACCTGGGCGCCGTGATCCCCTCGGTCCTGAAGCGCTATCCCAGGAACGACTACTATGCCCGGGCGACGCTGGGCGAGATCCTGGGCGAGGAGCGCCTTGCGGCGGCCGAGCGCTTCGAGGCGACGGAGTTTCGGAGCGGCGTGTTCCTGGGCCAGCCGGATGGGACCTACCGGTTTAATCCGCTGCCGCGGATCGCGCAAATCGCCCCGATACAGGGCCTCGTTGCGGGCGACTTTGACGGCGACGGAAACGCCGACATCTACGCCGTCCAGAATTCCTACTCGCCGATCCCGTATGTCGGCCGCTTCGACGGGGGCCTGGGCCAGCTCCTGCGCGGCGACGGTCACGGAGGTTTCACGGCGGTGACGGCCGGGGAAAGCGGGCTCGTGGTCCCTGGGGACGCGAAAGCGCTCGCGGTTGTGGACCTGGACCAGGACGGGTGGCCCGATTTCCTCGTCTCCCGAAACAACGCGCCGACGCTCGCATTCAGGAACGGCGGCGGCCCCGGAAGGCATTCGCTGAGGGTCGAACTGCGCGGACCCAAGGGGAACCCCTCCGCCATAGGGGCGCGCGTTTCCCTGGAATATGCGGACGGATCATCGCGGGTTGCGGAGGTCCGCGCGGGCTCGGGCTATTATTCGCAATCCGCCGCGGCATGCTTCTTCGGATGGGGCGGCGAACGTACCCCGCGGCGCGTCACCGCGCGCTGGCCCTCGGGCGCGACTTCGGAGGCGCGGGTCGACGCCGGCGCAAGCTCGGTCGTGATGACGGCGCCCGCGGCCTGAATCCTCTAGCGGCTTGGTGCGGGAACGGACGGGCCGCGGCGACGGCGAAGGGCCAGGACGGCGCCCAGGGTGCCTGCTCCCATTCCCATCAGGGCCCAGGTCGACGGCTCCGGCACCGGGCTGAAGTTAAGCACCAGGTCGTTACCGCTCTCGGCGACATAGAATCCGCCGATGCCGGTCGAATTCACGAAGCCGCTCGTGTTGACGTAGAAGTCGCTGGGGTCGAACCCGGTGATCCCCGTGCCGGTCGTGACCAGCGTCCACGAATAGAAATTCGAGGGGTTGAAGTTGTTGGCCGGGGTCGAATTGAGGGCGTTGGTGCCGGGCGCGAACGAATACAGGTTGATGTCAAAGGGGGACACGCTGCTGGCGTTGATCGTGAGCCCCCCCGCGACGTTCACGGTCGAGTAGCCGACACCCGCGGCTCCGTTCGCATCCGTGACCCCGAGGATCATGCTGCCGTTCTGCCCGAAGGTGAGCGAGGTCCCGCCGCCGAATGCGAGCGTGCCGACAACGGGGATCGAGGAGGGGCCGTCGATTCCGGTCAAGGTGGTCGAGCCGGGGATCAGCGTCGAGCCGTTCTGGAACGTGATGTTGGTCCCCGGGGAGAAGGTGCCGAACCCGGCGAGGGTGCCCCCGTCGTTGAAGGTCATTGGGTTTGACACGACGGCCCCGGTGTTCGTGGCCAGCGTTCCGTTGACGACGACGGGGCCGGTGCCCAGGGCTGAGATGCTGCTGCCGGCTATCAGGGTGGCGTTCGAGTCCACGGTCATTGTCCCGGAGTAGGCAGAGTTGGAACCGGAAAGGATGAGGATCCCGCTCCCCAGCTCGATGCTGCTGTTCGAGGGGCCGATGAATATCCCGTGGTAGTTGGGATCGCTCGCCAGATCGAGCGTGAGCGCGGTCGATGTGCCGAGCGTGATCGTGTTGCCTGAACCGGGAAGGTCATCGGCCATGCCGTAGATTATCGGAGTTGAGCTTGCCGCGAAGACCAGCTGCGACCCCTGCGCCATCGTCAGGTAGTCTATCTCGGGATTTCCGCCGGCCATGGTGAATGCCGCCGTGGAGCCTGTGAGCTCCAGCTCGTAGACATAGGGATTCTGCGAGCTGAAGACAATCGTGCTCCCCGAGTTGGCCTGAAGGAGGTTTGAATCCCAGAGGGCTTGGTCGCTGGCGAGGGTCAGCACCGTGCCGTTCACATACACGTTCCCCGAAAAGGTGTTGTTCCCGCCTAGCGCCACCGGTCCGTCAACAATGAGGCTCCCGAAATCCTCCACGTCCGAGATGGTCCCGTTCAGCGTCAGGGTGTAGGGCGATCCCGAATAGTTGAGGTGCAGGCCCTCGAAGGGGACCGAGATGCTGTTGCTGAGGGTCACATCGTTCTGGTAGGGCGCCAGGCCGATGACCGTTCCGGTGCCGTCGTCAGCCGGCCCTGTAACCGTGAGGCCGCCGGTCCCGATGGAGTTGGGCGTCCCGACATAAAGGTAGCCGCTGTTGAGTGTCGTGCCGCCCGAGTAGTAATTATCTCCCGGCAGAATGACGGACGACACGCTCCCGTAGCTTTCCATGGGCGTGGGGAGCCCCACGATGACGGATGACTCTCCCGTGAGCGAGGGCGACGTCACCGTGACCTGCCCTCCCTTGACGCCTGAAAACCGGAAGGGCGCCTCGCCCGAGTTGATCGAGCCCGCGTACGTGACCTGGGTGGCGGTGCCGAGGTACAGGTAGGGAAGCTCGCTCATGTCAATCGCGCCCGTGATCGTCTGGGCCGAGTTAGGCGCAAAGAAGTCGAACCCGACCACCCCCGTGGCTGCGCTGTCGAAATTGTTCAGGAAAGACTGGGGATTTGTGGCATAGGAGGCGCTGGCGTTGATCGTGGCGCCGATGTAGCCGGGGATCCCTCCATCCCCGCTGACCTCGTTCAATCTAAGATTTCCCTCGGGCAACGGCGTGTCGAATATCAGGACGCCCCCTCTTACGTTCGTGCCCCCGGTGTAGCTCAGGGGCCCGGAGAGCAAGAGCGTCAGCGGGCCATTTCCCGGGTTCAGGTACAGGGCGTTGGGCTCGTCCACAAATACCTCCCCATCGTACCACATGCTGTCGACGAGCGCGCTTGTCACCTGTAGTTTTCCGCCGCCGCCGCCAAAGAGATAGATCGTGCCGGACTCCAGGCCGAGGCCTCCTGGCGGGGTGATGGTGCCGGAAACGACCGCGCTCGTGGCGGAGCCGATGCCGACGAAGTTCTCGTTCGCAAAGTTTGTTAGGTCGATGTTGTCGGTGAAGTTCGCGGTCGGGCCCGAGGTCGTGTCGAACCCGAGAGTTCCCTGGAATCCGCCCTGGTTGACCTGGGGCAGGGATAGGAACGAGGCGACGCTTCCGATGTAGTTTTTCCCAAGGCCGAGGTACGTGGATCCTCCGGTCCCAATGTCCGACAGGTTCGACGAGATGCTGGCGATCTGCGACGCGGCCGTGCCGTCCAGGATCACCGAGACGTTGTCCTCGAGATCCATCCGGTTCAGGTAGGTGCCGAAGTTGCCCTGGAGGATCACCTGGGTGTTCGCGGCGTTGCTGACCGTTCCGAAATCAATGCACACTCCCGGGACCCCGCCGCTTAGGGTGCCCGTGAACGTCACCGTCGTATTGGCGGTCAGGTCGACCTCGCTGTCCATGATCCCCGTGACATTCTCGTTGAAGGTGGCGTTGCCGTTCAAGGTGACCGAGGTCGTGATCGGGAAATCGGAGTTCGGGTTACCGCCGATGGCGACGGGCCCATTGTCGGAGCCGTCACCGAACGAGATGGCATTGGGCAGGGAGACGAGGGTCGAGATCGTGGGCTGCAGCGACGTCCCGTCACCCAGCGACACGGGCCCGGTGCCCAGCGGGGTGCCGGTTGCACCGATGGCCAGGATAGATCCCGAGCCCGCAAGCGTCACGCCCCCGGTGAACGTGTTCGACCCGGAGTCAAATATGAACTCCTCGTAAGAGCCTCCGTTTAACAGGAGCGCGTAGGCGCCCGAAATGGCCCCTGTCGTTTGGATGCTGCCGTCGTAAGCGGGGGCCCAAGCCTGGGTTGCCGAAAGTGCGATGGGCGTCGCAATGGTTGCGGAGATTATCCCGTCTTCGGAGGGCATGAGCGTGATGCCCCCGCTTCCTATCGTGAGCGTGTTGGCACCATATATATTTGCGTTGTTGCCGTTGCCCAGCGTGTCGGTGACCAGGATCCCAGCGAAACTGATCCCGGACACGTTGATCTTCATGTTAGGGTCGCTGGCGTCGTTGAACACCAGGGTGTCGGTTCCGCTCATGTAGCCCGTGGGGACCGTGCCACCGACCCAATTCGACCCGACGTTCACCTTGTCGCTTGGGAAACCGCCTCCCCAGATGTCGGCCTGTCCCCTTGCCGCGGAAATTGCGGCAAAAAATGCCAACGCGGAGACCACGTATGCCTTGGTGCGCTGGCAGACCATGAGTTTACTCTGATACACAACTGAATTGCGTGAGCAAGTGTGATTAATGGTATAAGCTGCCCAAATCACTACGGGTAGAGGGGATGGACCCGGACGGTTGGCGCCACGCATCGGCCCGCGGGAAGGTTCCGCACCTAACCGCATCGGTCTGAGTATCTTGGCCAGCGACCTGATGGGGTCTCAGACTGCGGGCGCCCAGCCTGGCTCGTAGTCGCGCTGCCAAAGCTTCATCGCCCCCTCGTCATCCACGACCTGTCCGTCGGCCGGGTTGCAGACCAGCGTCCTCCCAACCCTTTGAGAAATGTTACCCAGGTGCAGCATGGTGACGCTCCGATGGCCCTCCTCGATGGGGGAGGTGAGTGCGGCACCTGATGAAATGGCGTCGATGAAGTTCTGCACGTGAAGCCGGTCGAGCCGGATGCCATTGGCGCTCTGCGTGTTCGTCGGGTCGCCCTCGGCCTTCTCCGACGTCGACTTGACCTTGTGGTTCTTGGTATCGAACACGGTGTAGTTGTTGCCCTCCAGGAGCGCAGAGCCCTCGGTGCCGTAGATCACGGCTCCGCGGGAATATCCCTCGCTTGGGAAGCCGTTGCAGCTGCGGCCCTCCCACGAGATCGATTTCTCGCCGCCGAAGTCCCAGGTGATCACCTGGGTGTCGGGTGTCTCCCAGTCGTCCTTGAAGCGGTAGCGGCCGCCGTTTGAGACGACGCGGGTCGCAAAGTCGACCCCGAGGGCCCACCGGCAGACGTCGACCTCGTGGGTCCCGTTGTTGAGCGCCTCCCCGGTCCCCCAGTGCCAGAACCAGTGCCAGTTGTAGGGGATCACATTGCTGCGGTAGGGCTTTCGCGGCGCGGGTCCCTGCCAGAGCTCATAGTCGAGGGACGCCGGGACGGCGACCTCGGTGCCGTGCCCGATCGACCCGCGGTTGTTGTCGTACCAGGCGCGGGCGTAGTAGGCTTTGCCGATCACGCCGCCTTGGATCTCCTTGATCGCGACCTGCATGTTCGGGAAGGAGCGCCGCTGGTTGCCCATCTGGACCTTGCGATTGTAGCGGGCGACCGCCTTCAGGAGCAGCTCGCCCTCGTGGGGGTTCTGGCTGCAGGGCTTCTCCACGTAGACGTGCTTGCCCGCGGAAAGCGCCAGGATGGCCATCGGCGTGTGCCAGTGGTCGGGCACGGCGATCGTGATGGCGTCGATCGACGGGTCGTCGAGGATGCGCCGGAAGTCCTTCACGGCCTTCGGCTGCACGCCCGGGTAGAGGGCGGATTTCTTCACGCCCTTTGCGAGCGCGTTGTCCCACACGTCGCACACGCAGGCGATCTCGGCGTTGTCGATCCCGGAGAGCGCCTCGATGTGGTCGAGGCCCCGATTGTTGGTGCCGATCACGGCCACGCGGACGCGGCCGTTGGCTCCGGCCACGCCGGCGCGGAGGAAGGCCGGCATCGTGGCCAGGGCCACGCCAGCGGCCGCGGTGGTCTTTAGGAATTCTCGCCTGTCGTGGAGTGGGTTCATGGGGATTGGAGGTTAGGGGGTGGCGGCCGCCTGGGGAGGAAGCAGGCGGATCTTTATGTTCCTGAAGGAGACCGGGTCGCCGTGGTCCTGGAGCAGGATGTGGCCCTTCTTGAGCTCGCCGAAGCCGGGCCAGACCTTGAACTTGCTCTGGGCCACCCGCTCCCGGAACTCAGGCGTGAAGCGGGTGTACTCGAGGATCTTCATCCCGTTAAGCCAGTGCTCGACGTGGGGCCCCCTGGAGATGATGACGGCGGTGTTCCACGCTCCGACGGGGTTCGGGCGCTTGTCGGGCGACGGGGCATAGAGGTCGTAGAGGGAGCCCAGGGTCCGGTTGCCATCCCTTCCGGCCTTGGCGTCGGAGTTCAGCTGGTCGTCCAGGATCTGGTATTCAAGGCCGATCGACGCGCCGCCGGGACCCGTGTTGGCCTCCTGGTCCACGAAGATCTTGATTCCGCTGTTGGCACCGGGCGTGACCTTGAAGTCCGCGCTGAGCTCGAAGTCGGAGTATTCCCCGACCGTGATGATGTCGCCGCCCTGGCCCGGCGCATGCCCCCCGGAGCCCAGGGCCGAGAGGACACCGTCCTTTATGGCCCAGCCGCTCGCCGGGAATTGGGGGTTACGCGCGCTCCGCCATCCCGCCGTGGTGGTGCCATCCCAGAGGAGCGTCCATCCGTCTCGTACCTCCACCGGCGAGAGCGACGTCTCGCCCGTCTCCGCGGCGCGGAGCCGGTGTGCCGAAGGCGACACGACGACCAGGCACGAGAGCAGGGGCAAGAGCATCCTCATCATGAGAGCGCCGCCGCCATACCGCGAAGGTAGCCGAAACTCTGGGCGATCCCCGGCAGCGGATCGGGGGAGTCCACTTCGTACTCAAGGCCCACCTGGTACTTGAAGTTGATCTTCAGGAGCGCGGCCACGACCGAGCGGAGGTCGAGCCTGCCAAAGCCGAGCCCGACCGGGATGTCCTTCTTCACGCCCGCACCGGCCAGCGTGTCCTTCACGTGGACATCATAGAGCCTCGAGCGGCACTTGAGGATCGCCTCTGTCGGGTCGACGCCCGCCCGGGCCGAGTGGCCGATGTCGATGCAGAGGCCGAGGCGCTCGTCGTACGGGAGGACGGCATTCCACACGTCGTAGGGCGACGGGAAGATCGCGTCCTCGGGCCCGTGGTTGTGGAAGGCAACGCGCATATCATACTCCCGGACGAACCGCTCGGTCATCTGGAGCGTCTCCTTGTCCGGCGGCTTTGCGTAGGACGCCGTCATCGTTGAGAGTCCCGCGGCCTTTCCGCATTCGAAGGCCCGTCTCGTCAGGCCCTCGTCCTTGGCCAGGTACACGACCCCGGTGCTTGCGATCGAAAGCCCGGCGTCCCTGAACTTCTTCGCCATGTCGCGGCACACCTCGGGGGTGCTGATCCCGATAGGCACATGGACCTTGAATACCGCGACCGAGGTGATCTGGAGCGCCTTTAGGACCCCGATCGCATCGTCGATTGAGTACTTCCTGAGCGAATACCCCGCGAGCCCGAGTGTGAGCGGTCCCGCATTGCCGGCGGCCTCCTGGGCCGGCGCCGCGTCCTGGGCTCCGAGCCTTGGGAGGGCGCCCAGGAGCGGCATCACCATGCTGGCAAGGGCGGCCCGCTTGATCGCCTCACGGCGTGTTACGTTGCTTTCGTCCATGGGGGTGGGGGCTTTTGGGGTTGTCCCGGTTCTTCATGTCATCCGTCGGACGAGGGCTCTTCCGGGGACGGGGGGCGGGGATTTAATCTGACGCCATCCCCCCACGTTGTCCAGTTCGGTGGCCGGTTTCTGGGCGGTCCCTGATAAGCTTGCAACCGCCCGGGCCGGTTGGAACGCTCCCCGCCCGATGTCCCGCCGCCTCGCAATCCTTTCGCTCCTGTGCGCGTGGCTCTGCGCCAGCGGCGCGATGCTGGACCTGGCGCAGGTGTTCGCGTGGGGGCGCATGTTTGCGGGGTATGCGAGGAGCGAATCCTTGGCGGCCGCCGCCAAGGAGACCTTTGACCCGGGCAAGCCCTGCGAGATTTGCATGGCGGTCTGCAAGGCGCGCGACGCCGCGGCCAAGCATGCGCCCGCGCCCCTGTCGGCGGGGTCCGAGAAGATGGTGATGATTTTTGAGCGCGTGGCACCGATGGCGATGCTCGAGGCCGGGTGCTCCTGGCCCGAGACCGAGGGCGCTGTCGCCCTCGGGCGTCCCGGAGAGGTTCCGGTTCCCCCGCCGCGGGCGGAACTGGCCTAGGCCGAAAAACGCGCGCCGTCGCTCCGCCTATGTTGGCGAAACGCGTGTTCGTGCGCCGTTCGTGTTGCGGGTTTCCGCGGCCCCAAGAGGGGCCGCGCCTGTGCGCCGCGTTCACCCGACTCTGTCCCGCTACCATTCCTGTCCCGTTCCACACGCCTTTCATTCCTTAAATGCATTTGCCGCTTTCCAGTCGGGCATTCGTGCCCTCGAAGATCGCCCTTCGTGGCAGCTTCCGAACGAAAATCGTGCGCGCCCTTCCCTGGGCGCTCGCCCTTCTCCTTGTCCTGGCGCCCCGGCGGGCCCATGCCTGCGCCTGCGGCTGCGGTATCTACGAGGTGGGCACGAGCTCCATGATCCCCACGGGGGCCGGAATCGAGACCTTCTTCGACTACGACTACCAGGACCAGAACCAGAACTGGAGCGGAGGCTCGGAGGCCCCGGCGGCCGACAACAGCGACAAGGAGATCCGGACGAGCTGGTATAACTTCGGCACCCAGGAGATGTTCAACCGATCCTGGGGCCTGCGGGTGGAGATCCCCTACGAGGACCGCCGCTTTCTGACGACGGGCGGCGCGACCGGCGACGACATCGTCGCCATCAACTTCAGCGGCTTGGGCGACATCCGGGTCGAGGGAATCTACACGGGCTTCTCGCCCGACCTCTCACGTGGCCTCCTGTTCGGGCTGAAGCTGCCCACCGGGAGCACCACGACCGAGGATGCCTACCACGACATCGACCGGGACTCGGAGATCGGAAGCGGAAGCACGGACATCCTGCTCGGCGGGTTCGAGCGCTTCAATATAGATACCGACTATGGGTGGAGCGGCTTCATCCAGGCGCTCCTGGACCTTCCGGTGCTCACCCAGGTGCAGTACCGGCCGGGCACGGAGCTCGATGTCGCTTTCGGGGCCTATTACACGGGGCTGCACTTCGGCAGGCTCAGCATCTCGCCGATCGGCCAGGTCAAGTTCTCAGTCCGGTCCCGGGACACGGGAGCCAATGCGGCAAGCCCCGTGGCCTCGGGATTCGAGCGCATCCTCGCCTCACCGGGCCTTGAGATCGACTGCCACCCGTTCAAGGTCTACACGGACGTCGAGCTGCCCCTGTATTACCACTTCACAGGGGACCAGCTGGTCGCGAGGACGCTCTTTAGGCTGAGCGTCAGCACTATGTTCTGACCGCGAGGCTCCCGCCCTCAAAAGGGGGCGCCTTCCGGCCGGGTCCTGGCTCGGGGAGCCTAGTCCTCCCCGACGTTGTAGGAGATGTCCCTCTTATCGCCGTCGTTCTTGAACTCGATCTGCACGTCGGTCGTCGTGGCGAAGAACTTGGTCTGCGACATCGCATGCAGCACGAGCTCCTGGCCCGAGAGCGTCATCGAGAGCAGCCCGTCGGGCAGCCGCTTAATGTGCATGATGTCGCCCTTGCCCCTCGGATAGTCGCCCGCGTAGGAATCGAGCACCTTGTCCGAGAGCCTGAATTCCTTGTGGCGGGGGTTGCCGAGCTCGCGCACCCAGAGGTTGCGGAAGCGGACGGGGTTGCCGTGGTCCTGGAGCGCGATCGGCGTGCGCTCCGGGTGGGCCGAGTAGGGGACGCGGCCGATCCAGCCGGTGGGGCCCGTCAGTTCGACATTGTTCTGCACCAGGATCCCGTTGTGGAACACGGTCTCCCGGGCCTTGGAAACGAGCTTTCCCTCGGCGTCAAAGCGCGGGGCGGTCCAGATGATGTCATAGGTCTGCCAGACGCCCGGCGGCCGGGTGACGTTCACCAGGGGAGGGTACTGGCCGTAGATTGCAGCCGCCGATCCGTCCGCATAGGTCTTGTTGTCGTAGGAGTCGAGGACCTGGCACTCATAGCGGTCATAGCCAAAGAAGACGCCGCTGTTGCCGCGGCCCTGGCTCTTGCCCTTCGGGGGCGTCGGCGCGGCCCACTCGACGTGGAGCTGGCAGTCGCCAAAGGCCTGGAGCGTCCGCGCGTAGCCGCTCCCCGGGACACACTCAAAGGCCCCGTTGTGGACGATCCACTTGGTGGGGCTTCCGTCCATGGCCACCCACTGGGAATTGTCGGTTCCGTCAAAGAGCACGACGGCGTCGGAGGGGGGCTTGCCGGGCTGGGCCTCGGTGCTTGAGCTGCCGGGGTCCACGACGGTCGGCTGGGGCCGGTCGCGGTCGTGGCCGAGCCAGTTGGGGTCGGGCGCGGCGCGGAGCGCGCACGACGCGGCGGCGATGAGTCCTAGGGTGGCAATCGCGGGGATTTTCATGGGGAGTAGGGTGGATACCTTGCCTCGATTTGCGCCCAATGTCCAACGGGATTGCTTTGCGATTTTATGGAACCTCTTTTTGGGGGGAGCAGCGCTTGCCGTCGGTCCGATCAGTCCCTAGGGTGGGGGCATGGTCAAAAAACTCCTCCACACGCGGATGCGCGTCAACGATCTGGAACGAAGCGTCCGGTTCTACGAAGAGATCCTGGGACTAAAGGTCGGGCGCAGGCACACGTCGCCCCGGGGCGCCCAGCTCGCCTTTGTCCGCACGCCCAACAGCGACGAGGAGATCGAGCTCTGCCAGCTGCCCGACAGCCCGCCGGTCGAGGTGCAACCCGACCTGATGCACCTGGCCTTCGAGGTCGACGACATCGCGGCCTTCGCGCAGGAAATTGCAAAGAAGGGCCTTAAGCTGAGCGATGGCCCGACCCGGACCGGCTCGGGCTCCATCATCGCCTTCATCGACGCGCCCGAGGGCTACGAGGTGGAGCTGATCCAGCGGGGCTAGACCTGGGCGCCGCCGCGGCGCTCCTTCCAGAGGTCGAGATCGAACTTCGCCCAGTCAATCCCGGCCGGCCCCTGCCCGTGGAAGCGCGCCGCCACCATCCCGAAGTACACGGTCTCCCAGAAGCGGTACGCCGCCGGGTCCTGCGGCGAGTGGCGCGGGACCGCGGACCGCGGCGCCCGCGTTTCCCCCCAGTGCTCGCGCATCCAGCCGAGGAGGTGCGTATCGAGGACGCCGTGCATCTGCCCGGGCCTGGAGTGGAGGATGAAGAACTTGGCCGTCTTTATGCCGATCCCCGGGAAGCGCGTGAGCTCCTCCCACGTGCAGGCCCCGAGGTCCACGCGTGAGCCGGCCAGGGCCCTGAGGCTCCGGACAAGGAGCGTGTACTTGCCGAGGCGCACCTCCCTGAGCCTTGCCGCGAGGCGCCCCTCGCGGTCGCTCGCCCGGATGTGGTCGAAGGGACCCCTGCCCCCGAGGAACTGCTCGAGCTTCCCCGCCTGCTGGTCCGCGTTCTTGCCCGCAACCACCACGCAGAAGAGCAGGAATTCCTCGAGCTCGGCCGGGGTCCGGGCCGTGTTCGTGACGTTGTTAGGGTCGATCATCCCGCGGGGCGGCCCGGCCCGGCGGGCTTCTCCCAGAGGAAGCTCTTGGCCGAGGCGAGGATGCGGCCGTCGGGGGCCCTGAGCTCGAGCTCCCAGGCGACGGGCTCCTCCCGCCGCTTCGCCCAGTCCTTGCCCGTGAGCCCGATCTGGAAGAGCCGGCTTCCGGCGGGCACGTCCGCCGGGAAGCTGTAGGTACGCGTGTCCGTGGACTCCGGCGCGATGACGCGGATGACAAAGGTCGCGCCGACAAGCGGCGCCCCCGGGTTCTCGACCCGGGTTAGGAAGTAGAGGCCGGCCCGATCCTGGGGCTGGCTCCGCAGGGGGATCCATTTTCCCGTGAGCTCGGTCCCGGTGTGGTCCTCATAGAAGCTCTGGAAGGAGTCGGCGTCGAACCACTCGGGCCAGACGCGCTTGAAGCTCACGTCGGCGGCGCGGGACGCCGCGGCAAACGACAGGAGGAGGAGCGCGGCGGAAAGGGATCGCATCGGGGGCTAGGCTACCCGGGCTCTTGGCCCGGGGACAATCCGATACGTCACTCCTCCAGGCGCACGAAGGCGTAGCGGTGGTAGCCGAGGAGCGCAGGGGCCCAGCCCTTCACGGAGGGCGAGATCAGGTACGACCGGGCGCCAAAGTAGAGGGGCGCCACCGGACCCTGATCGAGGAGGTAGGCCTCCGCCTTCTGGAACACCTCGAGCCGCTCGGCGGGCGAGTGCGCGGCCGCCGCGTCCAGCAGAATCTGGTCGTAGGCCTTGTCGCCCCATCCCGTCCAGTTGTTGCCGCCCCCCGACGTGAAGAGGTCCAGGAAGGTGACCGGGTCCAGGAAGTCCCCGGCCCATCCCGCGGTCGAGACCGTGTAGTTGAGCGTCTGCTGGTTCTGGATCCATGTCTTCTGCTCGAGGGTCGCCAGCATCGCCTTTACACCGAGGCCCTTGGACCACATGGCCTGGATCGCCTCCATGACGGCGGGCTGCACCTCGTCGTTTCGCACCTGGACCTCGAAGGGCGCTATCCCCTTGCCGCCGGGGAATCCGGCGTCGGCGAGGAGCTTTCGGGCCTGCTCCAGGTTGAGCTCGACCCGGGCGCGGGCGGTGTAGCCCCCGCAGTCCGGGGGCGTGAAGGAATGCGCAGGAGGGTAGCCGCCGGAGAGGACACGCCTGGCGATCAGGTCCCGGTTAACCGCCAGCGAGAGGGCCCTTCGGACCCGCGGGTCGTCGAAGGGCGGCTTTGTCGTGTTGAACCTGAGGAAGTAGGTCTGAAGGAACGGGTCCACGCGCAGGAGCGAGGGGGATTCCCTCCGGTAGGCGTCGATCTTGGCGAGAGGCAGCGCAAAGGTCACGTGCAGCTGGCCGGCTCGGAAGTCCTTTTCCTCGGCGTCCGGGCTTTCGTTCGGGAAGAACACGATCTGCTGGAGGGTGACCTGGTCCGCATTCCAGTAGTTGAGGTTCTTTGCGACAACGATCCGCGAGTTCGGCGTCCACTCGTCGAGGACGAACGGGCCGTTGCCGACCAGGTTGCCCGCCCGCGTCCAGGCGGTGCCGCGCTTGGCGGTCGCGCCGAAATGCTCGAGGACGCGCGGGTTCAGGGGATACCAGGGGGGGAGCGCGACCAGGACGGGCAGGTACGGCGTGGGCCTCTCGAGCACGATCCGGACGGTGAGGGAGTCCGGTGCCGAGATCCCGAGGACCGCCGAGTCGGAGGTCGTCCCCTGGTTGAAGGCCTCGGCGCCCTTTATGCAATAGAAGAGGTTGGCGTACTCGGCGCCAAACCCGGGCGAAAGGATCCGCTGCCAGGACTGGACGAAGTCATCAGCCGCGAGCGGCTCGCCGTTTGACCAGTGAAGCCCCTCCCTCAGGTGGAAGGTCCATACGAGCCCGTCGGGCGACGCTTCCCAGGATGTGGCCGCTGCGGGGACGGGCTCGGAGGTTTTCTCGTCCATTGCCGTCAGCCCCTCGAAGAGCGCGAGAAGGATGTTCTGGTCGGAGTAGGCCGTGACGACCTGCGGATCCAGGTCCTCGGGCTCCGCGCCGTTGCCGAGAAGCAGCGTCTGGGACTTTATCGCGGAGGCCGCGCGCGTCTCATGGCGGGCGCATCCGCAGACGGCCAGTCCCAGGAGGGCAAGCACAAGCGCGGATCCCTGGGCTGCCTTTCCCGCCGTCATGCGGCTGGGCTCGCCCGCTCTCGGATTCTTGGATGCCGCAACATGCATTCAGCCTTTAAACAAGGACTTGCCCGCGCAAGGGCGAATTCCCTTCGGAGATTACGCATCGCGGAAACGGGGCCATGTCCACGCTAGCTGCCCGGCTTAAGCACGGGCCCAATGACCTTCCAGACACCCTCTGCCACGATCGAGGCTCCCTCGGGGTTGGGGTGAATCCCATCCGCCTGGTTCAGGTCGGGGATCCGGGCGACGCCGTCCAAGAGGAACGGAACCAGGAGCGCATGATTGTCCGTGGCCAGGGCCGGGAAGATCGCCCGGAACGCCTCCTCGTAGTCGGCCCCCATGTTCGGCGGCATCCTCATTCCCGCGAGCACGATCCTCGCATCGGGGTACTTGGCGCTCACGCGGTCAATGATCGACTGGAGGTTCTTCTTCGTCACCTCGGGGGACGTTCCCCGGAGTCCGTCGTTGGCGCCGAGCTCCAGGAAGAACACATCCACCTTCTGGTTGAGCACCCAGTCCACCCGCCTCAGGCCTCCCGCGCTCGTCTCGCCGCTAAGGCCCGCGTTCACCACCCGCCAGGGCAGGTGCTCGGCCTCTATCCTGGCCCGGATCCGCGCCGGATAGGACTGCGTGTCGGGGTCTGCGAGGCCGTAGCCGGCCGTGAGGCTGTCGCCAAAGAAGACGAGGGTCCGCTCGGCAGTGTCCGCTGCCGCCAGGCAGAGCGCGGACCCGAGCCAGAGGAGGGTGGCCATTGCAACCCGTCCGGCGCGGGCTCCTGCCACTCGGTTTTTCATGCGTGTCTCCATGGTCCTCCTGTCGGGATGGACGATAGCCCCCGCGCCTTCGAGCGTATTCGGGGAGAGGCACGGGGGGCGTGCCCCAAACCCATGATCCCGTTTGCGCTGGGGGCGCCTCGCGTGTTGGATGGGGGCCATGCCTTCACAAGCAATGCTCCGGGTGAGCCGGCTCACGAAGACCTATCCCACGGCGGCCGGCCCCCTGACCGTCCTCCACGAGGCAAGCTTCGAGATCTCGCCGGGAGAGAGCATTGCCATCGTGGGCCCGAGCGGCAGCGGCAAGACGACGCTCCTGGGCCTGTGCGCGGGCCTTGACCGCGCCTCGGGCGGCTCGGTGGAGCTCGCCGGGGAAACGCTCGACCGCCTCGACGAGGACGGGAGGGCACGCGTGCGCAACGCGAGCGTCGGGTTCGTCTTCCAGAATTTCCAGCTGATCCCGACGCTCACCGCGCTCGAAAATGTGCTCGTTCCGCTCGAGCTCCGCGGCGAGCGCGGGTGCGAGCCGCAGGGCAGCGCGCTCCTCGAGCGGGTCGGGCTTGCCGCGCGCTCC
>Ga0302319_10007016_pt1 | contig 22232 bp, 22 predicted proteins | sample Bog_T0_2_FD_203319 | JGI IMG/M metagenome (GOLD analysis project Ga0302319, IMG submission 203319) | Peat permafrost microbial communities from Stordalen Mire near Abisko, Sweden - Bog_T0_2 | ecosystem: Environmental > Terrestrial > Soil > Wetlands > Peat | place: Sweden: Abisko, Stordalen Mire... | reverse complement strand
TGCCCACCTCGACTCCCGCCTATTCCGCGACCATGCGCCGAGAGCAGATAGCGGCACGCCGACGCGGCGTGGCCCGGCGGTTTCGCCGCTGACCGGACGTGCCCGGCAGACCCTCAGGCTCCGTGTGATCCCCGCTCTCCCGCGTCATGGGATCAGGACGATCTTGCCCCGGGTATGGCGATGTTCGAGCTCCTCGAATGCGTCTGCCACCCGAGAAAGCGGATAGGTGGCCGCGATCGGTATCTCGATCGCTCCCGAGGCGACGAGGTCTGCCATTTCGGTGAGGACTGCGGGGGTGGAGGCGGTCCCGCTGCCGTCGGCCTTCACGCCGAGCTCCTGCGCCTTCTCGAATGACGCAATGGTCTCAATGTGGTCACGCGGTATGCCGAGATCGACAGCGAGCTGGACGTACTCGGGCCCGAAGAGATCGATGAAGGCGTCGATGGCGTGCGGTGCCGCCTTCTGCAGACGTTCGGCCAGGCCAGCGCCGTAAGACACCTGTACGGCGCCGTGCGAGTGGAGCCAGTCGGCGTTCGAAGGCGAGGCAATACCAAGAACGATCGCTCCCCGCAGGGCCAAGAGCTGGACCACGACGGTCCCGACTCCACCCGCGGCCGCCGATACCGCCACGGTCTCGCCCGCTTTGGGATCGACGGCACGCACGGCCGCATAGGCGGTACAGCCGACGACGTAAAGAGACCCAGCGACCTCCCATGTGAGTTGGGGCGGTTTGTGGATCAACTGGGTCACCGGCACCGCGACGTGCGTGGCGTGGCTCGAGCGGCTCCAGGAGAAGCCCAGCACGGCATCATCGAGCGCGAAGTCCTGGACCGCGTCGCCGACTGCCACCACGATGCCAGCCAGGTCACTCCCCTCACCGGATGGAAAGGTGGCCGGGAACCGGTCCTGCAAGGCGCCGGACCGGATCGCCGACTCACCCGGATTGATCCCCGCCGCCTTGACCGCCACGACGACCTCGTCAGCGCCCGGTGTCGGCATCGGCACGTCGGCGACAGTGAGCACGTCCCTGCCGCCGTAACGGTCGAAGAGAACTGCTCGTGCTCCGGTTCCCGTCATGTGAACCTCCTTGCCGGGTGCCTCGTCGATCGCATCATGTGGTTGCAGCGCGGCGATCCTCACGCGACCGAACCGTCGGATCGCGAGTCGTGATCAAGCCAGATCCGGTCGCGCACCCGCTGCATTCGAAGCTAACCGGGGCAGCCCACGTGTCATGCAGATGGCCGTGAAGCACCCCACGACCTCACGTTCAGCGAACAACAGGTACCTGGGTGGGGACCCGCTCCGGGCCGGTGGACTCGGGTCCCTCTTCCCAGTCACCCGAGCCTTTGGCTCCCGGCGAGCGGTGCCAGCGGACCTCCATATGGGCGCCACCCAGTTCAGCTCGGCCCACATGCCACTCGCCCCTGGTCGCCCGGACGACCGCATCCGCAATGGCGAGTCCGAGGCCGGCCCCGTTGCCCTCGTCAGTTGCCCGATGAAAACGGTCGAAGAGCTTTGAGCGCTCTTCGGGGGCGATGCCAGGGCCACTGTCGTCGACGCTCAGGCTGACCTTGTTTCCCGTCACTTTCACTGCGACCAGCACGGTCCCTCCGGACCCGGCATACCGGCACGCGTTGTCCACCAATACGGCGGTCAGACGATCGATCCACTCCGGCGGCGCGTTGATCCACGGCTGACTCTTGACGTCGTCCCCCATGACGAGAGAGACCGCGCCGCGCTGGGCCACCGCAGAAAAGCGGTCCACACACGCCGAGGCGATCGCCACGACATCCACCGGTTCGTCACCGGGGGGCGGCGGTTCCGAGTCGAACCGCGCCAGCCAAAGGAGGTCCTCCACAATGTCGCGCAGGCGCATGCTCTCCCGGCTGACTCTTCCGAGCGTGGCGCGGTAGTCGTCGCTGCTCCTCGGACCCTTGAGGGAGAGAGTGACTTCCGCCTCAATGACGCTCAGTGGGGTGCGGAGCTCATGCGAGGCATCGGCCGTGAACTCGAGCTGACGACGACGAGCCAGCTCGACCGGGCTCGCCGCTTTGACGCCGACGAGGAGTGTCCCGAAGAAGACCGCAACCAGGAGGATCGGCCCCGCAATGGCTTCCAGGAGCAGCAGGTCGGATTCGATGCGATTGACGTTGGCCAGGCTCTGGGCCGCCACGAACCAGTCCTGGCCGGCGCGCACCGCCTGTATCCGAAAACGCCCACTTCCAAGCTGTGCTTCCACCGATCGCTCCTCTGGCGACCAGGCGGTCCGGGGGAGGTGGGGCGCACCCGGAGTGAGCGAGTTCGAACTGCCGGAATCTGTCACCTTCCAGAGGAAGACTGGCGAATCGTCGACATCGCGCGCATTGTCGGAGGTGTCGACGGAGCCCGCGGTGGCGGGTGCCCGGATGGCTGAGGCCAGGCGCTCCTGCAGCCGGCTATCGATCTGTGCGACGAGTCGATTCCGTTCGACGACGTCGAAGCTGCCGACGATGGCCACGTACATGGCCCCGATGATCACCGTCGCCACGGCAGCGACGCGGGCGGCATGCGCCACGTACGGTCGACGCCACAGGGGTGGGTCCTTCATGCCGGCACAAGCCGGTAGCCGAGGGCCCTGACGGATTCGATCTTGGCACCGCCGGTGGCGATCTTGGCCCGCAACCGGGCCAGGTGGACGTCGAGGGTGTTCGAGCCCAGGGCGTCGGCCTCCTCGTTCCACACGGCCAGTGCGATCGATCGCCGGGACACAATGGCTGGGGAGCGTTGCATCAGGATCTCCAGCAGCGCGAGCTCCGTCGCCGTCAGCCGAAGCCGGACGGAGCCGATGCTGACCTCTCGGGTGATGGAGTCGAGGGCCAGGTCGGCCACCGTGATGACGATCGACTGCATGGCCTCTCCTCGTCGCTGGAGGGCACGCACACGGGCCAGAAGCTCAGAGAAGTCGAACGGCTTGACCAAGTAGTCGTCGGCACCCTCGTCGAGGCCGGTCACCCGGTCGCGGGCCGTGTCGCGGGCAGTCAACAGCAAGATGGGGAGGGCCGAACCACGACGACGCAGCCTCTGGGTGACCTCCAGCCCGGTGACCTTGGGCATCCGCCAATCGAGAATGGCGACTTCGTACTCATAGGTGTCGAAATGGTGGAGCGCGGCTTCGCCGTCTCCGACGGCGTCGACCGTGTAACCGCTCTCCTGCAGGCCGCGTTCGAGCACCGAGCGCAATCCCTCGTCGTCCTCGGCGACCAGCACCCTCATACCGACTGTCTACCCGCAGACCATGACGTGGACATGACGCCGCAATGCCGGCTGCACCTGAAATATCCTGGTCCGCTTCATGTTGGCGTAAGCCCCTCTCTTTAGAGTGGAGCGGTGTCCGAGGCCGAATTCGCATCACCCGAGGGGCTGCATGGGTCCATGGTCTCGGCCCCATGTGACGTTGTTGCCTTCGATCCCTGCGTGTTTCACAGATGTTCCACAGACCGATCCCAGGCAGGCGGTAGGCACAGCTGCTTCCATGCATCAATGCCGAACCGAGGTCACCGATGAACTCACCCCGCCGGTCGCACTCACCCGAGACCCGGCAGCGCGCCCGTTCCCACCTGCGGTTTCTGACCCGTTCCGCCGTCCTGGCGGCCACAGGGGCCACCGTCGCCATCGGTGTGGTGGTGGCGAAGGAGCACCCCGGAGCCAGCGGATCCAGCACCGCGCCGGCCGCGGTGCCGGCGGCGCCGACAACGGCTTCGACAACCACGACGACGACCACGGCACCGCCCACCACCACGACGCCCAGTGCTTCGCCGGGATCGACGGCGCCGACCACGACCACGCTGCCACCAACCACCACGACCACCCTGCCACCAACCACCACGACCACCCTCCCCGTCGTCACGTCTGGCGGCACGTCCCGGTAATGAGCCCGACAAACCTGTCGGCCGCACAACCCGCCGTCACCGCGCGCACCTTTCGCGCCATCGGCACCACGGCCACCGTCGTCGTGCAGGATCAGTCCCGCGCCGACGAGGCGGAGCACCTTCTGCGCGATGAGATCTCGGCAATCGACCGGGCCTGCAGTCGCTTCCGTTCCGACTCGGAGCTGGCGTACCTCCACGCCAACGAAGGTCGCGCCGTCCCGGTCTCGTCGCTGCTCTTCGAGGCGCTCGACGTCGCCTACTCGGTGGCCGACAGGACCCAGGGTGCGGTCGACCCGACGGTCGGCAGTGCCATGGCGATGCTCGGCTACGACCGTGACTTCGACCTGATCGAGTCTCGTCCGCTCCACCTGGCGGACCTCGGTCCGGTCCCCGGGTTCCGACACCTCCACCTCGACCGAAAACGGAAGACGGCGCGGATTCCGAGGGGTGTCCGCCTCGACCTCGGATCGTCGGCCAAAGCCCTCCTGGCCGATCGGGCCGCCGCCCACATCGCCAGCGAGCTCGGCTCGGGGGCCTTGGTCAGCATCGGGGGCGACGTTGCGGTAGCCGGGGAGTCGCCAACCGAAGGATGGGCCATCGGCATCGCCGTCGACTCGGCGATGGGACCAGGCGACGCGGACCAGGTCGTGGCCATCCGCCACGGCGGGCTGGCCAGCTCGAGCACCCTGGTGCGGACGTGGGCGATGGGTGGCGAGCAGGCGCACCACATCGTCGACCCGGCCACCGGGCGGAGCGCGAGCACCTCTTGGCGGTTGGTGTCGGCCGCCGGCGCCAGCTGCGTCGACGCCAACGCCCTCTCGACCGCCTCCATTGTCTGGGGCGATCAGGCCGTCGAGCGCCTCCGCCCGTTCGACCAGGCGGTTCGGTTGCTGCGCCACGACGGGAAGCTGTTCACTCTCGGGGGTTGGCCCGAGGCGGATCGCCCGTGAATTCCACGTATCTGTGGTACGCCACCCGAGCGAGTGGGATCGTCGCACTCATCCTGTTGACGTTGACGATGGTCCTCGGGTTGGCGACGACAAGTCGCGCCAGGGCGCGCCACTGGCCCGGCTTTGCCCAACAGGAGTTCCACCGTCGCGTCTCGATCCTGGCCGTGGTGTTTCTGGCCCTTCATGTGCTGACGAGCATCCTCGACACGTACGTCCACATCGGATGGCTCGCCATCGTCGTGCCGTTCAGCTCTCCCTACAGCCCATTCTGGGTGGGCCTGGGTGCCATCGCCCTCGATCTCATGCTGGCGGTCTTTGTCTCCAGTCTGCTGCGATCGCACCTCAAGCCCGCGACCTGGCGGGGCATCCACTGGCTGGCCTACGGGTCCTGGCCTATCGCCCTGGCCCACACCTTCGGGCTCGGAACCGACTCGGGGGAGCACTGGGTCATCGCGGTCGGCGTCCTGTGCGTGCTCTCGGTCGGCCTCGCTCTGGCCTGGCGCGTGCGGACGTCGGTCAAAAAGCAGGCGACAGTGGTGAACGATGTCCCTCACATGGTTCCGCTGACCCGCCGGGTCACGACGGCGAGCACGAGAAGGAGTCGAGATGACGCGTAGCGCCAACCCGACACGTCCGCAGGGTGACGTCCACCGCCTCCTCGGTCATCCAACCGATTTGAAGGGACACATTGACGCGCACGGCCCGCTGCACGTGTCGCTCGGCCGCGACCGGTCGTGGCAGCAGGGCCTCATGACCAGTCTGGAGGCTTCGGGTCTGACCGGTCGTGGCGGTGGGGCGTTCCCCACGTCCATCAAGGCGACACTCGCCTGCTCGGGCGGCACAGGCGGGACGGTCGTGGTCAACGCCATGGAGGGCGAACCATGCAGCGACAAGGACAAGCTCCTGTTGATCCGGGCCCCGCACCTGGTGCTCGACGGCGCGCAATATCTCGCTGCCCTGTGCCGCGCCGATCGAATCGTCATCTGTATCCCGATCGGCCGTGACAGCGTCGCCGCCGCGGTGAGCCACGCCCTGGACGAGCGCACGAGGCAGCGCTACACCAGGGTGCAAGAGGTCGTTGTCCGGCCTCCCGACCGCTTCATCGCCGGCGAGGAATCGGCCTTGACCAACTGGATCGAATCCGGACGATCACTTCCGGTATTCCGGCCGGACAAGGGCACGCCACTTCGCATCGGGAGGCGCGCTGCGCTGGTCCACAACGCGGAGACCCTGGCCCACGTCGCCCTCATCGCCCGCCACGGACCTGGGTTCTTTCGGAGCCGCGGGACGAGCGAGGAGCCAGGAACGTGTCTGGTCACGATCAGCGGTGACGTCCACCACCCAGGGGTGGTCGAAGTGGACCACGGGACCCCCCTGTCGGACATCGCCGTGTTGAGCAAGCCTGTGGGGCTTGTGCAAGCGCTCCTGGTCGGCGGATACGGAGGGGCATGGGTCGGCCCCGGGCAGTTCGCCACTCCATACGCTTCCATACCCCTGCGAACGATCGGCGCTTCTGCCGGCGTCGGGATCATCGCCGTCCTCGGCGATACTTCCTGTGGGCTGGCCGAGACCGCTCGGATCGCCCGCTACCTGGCGGACCAGAGCGCCGGTCAGTGCGGTCCGTGTCATTTCGGGCTCCCTGCCATCGCCGACGATCTGGCTCGGCTGGTCCGGGGCCACGGCGGTCGTGACACCCTGACGCGGCTGCATCGTCGTCTGCAGGAGGTGAACGGGCGGGGGGCGTGCCGCCATCCCGACGGAGCGGTGAGCCTGGTGCGAAGTGCGCTGACCGTCTTCGCCCCGGACCTTGCCGCCCACGGCCGGGGGGAACCCTGTCACCACTGGCACAAGGTCACGACCCTGCGATTTCCGCGACCGATCAGGATTTGAAGTGACCCGACTGCGGATCACAATCGACCCGGTGGCATGTGACGCCTATGGCTACTGTGCCGAACTGCTTCCAGAGGCCATCACGCTCGACGAATGGGGCTACCCCATCATCGCCGACGGCCCCTTGCCTGGAGAGCTCGTCGACCTGGCCAAGCGGGCGGTCCGGGACTGCCCGAAGCGAGCCATCACGTTGCGGGAGAACAAAAGAGGCTGAAGTAGGGGCCCCGTGGACATGGGACCGTGGTGTCAAGGGGCCCACAACTCGTCTCTATCGTGCAGCTTCTACGTTGGGCAGTCGGGCCCTTCCCCGACAGCGGAGTTGCAACCGCTGCCCGCGAACAGTGCCGGAGTACCCGAAAGTGCAACGTCGCCCTCGCGCGGACAGAATCAGAACTTGGAGGGCAGCAGCACGGCGGTACTCCAGGCGATCTGCCTGTTGCCTTGGTTCATCGGAGCCTCGACGATTCCAGAATCTGACGTCAACGGGTTGTTGTCGACCAGAGTCACCACACCGAAGTCCGACTTGATCAGCAGCGTTTGGCCGTTGGCCGTCGTGTAGGTGGCCTGGGAGATCGTGGGAGGGCCGAGCAGGGGACCCGTCAGCGTGACGCCGGGAACAATGAGATAGCTAAGAATTTTCTCGAGCCGCGCGGTACCCAAGCTCTGGAGGTACGTGAACGTCGCCTGCTCGGTGGCCGGACTCGGCAGTGGCAGCGCCTGTCCTGTGAGCTTACGGACGAATAGAACCCATTCCTCGTCGTCCGGCTGGAAGAAGGTAGCCCGGCGGGTGCCGTCGGACAGGATCGACAGCGGGCCGCTTGGGTCGGCCGCCAAGACGCTGTTTACGAGCAGCGCGGTGAGGTGGTAGTCGAACTCATTGATGTCGAAGGCACCGTCGTTTTCCTCCCCGCCGGGAGCAAGCTCTCCCACGATTGAGGTCGTGCCATTGGTGCTCGTGTCGATTGGTGGCGGCACCGGCGGTGACGGCGGGAAGCTCGGGAATGTCGGTGCCGTGGGAAAGGCCGGAAAGGCGGGTGCAGACGGGAAGGCGAACGTCAGCCCCGCAGAGGACACACCGGCCGTCAGAGTCGTGCTCGCGCCGGCGGCGGGAGCCATGACGAATCCGCCGACGAGCAAAGCCGTCGCAACGACGGCCTCTAGAAGAATCCGAAAGCGCATGGGACGACCCCTTCTGGTCATAACCGGGCATTTTCTGCCCGTTCCGCCATTCTTCGTAGAGGGGCGCCGGTTGGTTGCATTCCGGCGGACAAACTGTGTCCTGCGGGGGACTCGGCGTGTCGGAGTGTCGGAGTGTCGGAGTGTCGGAGTCTCGGACCGGGGCGAGGTCGGCCATGTGTGGGGTTGGGACTCTGAGCACCTTTCTCCTCGAATCAGAACGGCGACGCCCATGAGAAGTACCGCCAGAGGCGAGGAACTGGAGGAGGGTGCGCCGCTCTTCGCAGGGGTCCGATACTCAGGCGTTGATGTTGTCGGCCACAATCGTGCCCAGTGCGGCCGGGCACTGCCAAGCTCCAGAAGCACCATCCTGGAATCCCATGAAGTGCGCGACGAGGCAGGTGGCCACCGCGTCAGTGGGCGACCACGACGTGCCATTTTCCGCAGCCGATACCTGGTCCATGAGGCTCGGCACAGCGTCATTCTGAGTCTCTGCGTTGGCCAGTTCGTGCGCCACCAGTGCGAGGTTGGGCGTGCCAGCAAATACCGTGAATTCCTGACCACCGGAGCCGTAGGTACATCCAGTGCCTGCGCCTGTCATTACCGAACAGTGGGTGGCCGTGTCGCCCATGCTCCAGCTCCAGTTCGACCCGGGGTTGATGCCGGAAGCGATCACCTGCGCCACCAGCGCGGCAACGTCTGACTGAGCTGCGACAGGAGCTGGAGCTGCCGCAGGGGCCGGAGCCGGGGCCGGGGCCGGGGCTGCCACAGGAGCCGGAGCCACCACGGCGGGCTGCGTCGTCGGCGTGGTAGTCGGAGCGACGGTCGTCGGCACCGGTGTTGCAACAACCGGAGACCTCACGTTTTTCGTCGTTGCGCTGGCAGCAGTTTGGCTCTGGTGTGCCAGAGCCCTTTCCGCGGGGTGCAGGGAAGTCACCGCTGCGGCCGCGGCAGAAGGCAGGATCGAACCTCGACCGGCAGGGGCACCTCCAGAAATCGTGAAGGCCAGACCAGCCGCTGCCAACGTCAATGCCAGCACCGCGAGGGCCGGCCGGCGCCCCACGCGCATTGCACCGCGGAAGGTCGTTGCATTCGGATCTGACTGGATTCTTCGGGTGTCAACCATGTGTTGAAATCGTACATGTTCAACACATGGTTGTCAACACATGGTTGGCAACATATTGTTGTCAACACATAGTTGATATCTGCGCCCTCCCCGGGTAAGCTTGCGAAATGGGCACAGAACGAACCGACTTTGGGGCAACCGACATTGAGGAACTGGTCGCGACGTTGCTGGAAAACGGACGGCAACAGTCAGTCACGGGTCGGCCCGACGAGCTCAACGGCGCACTGACGATGCTTCGATTTGCCAACATCCTGCGACATTCGGCCGATCGCCTGTGCCACGAAGCTGCCGAGGCGGCTCGAAAGCACGGGGCCAGCTGGCGACAGATCGGGGAATCTGTGGGAGGGATCACGCCACAAGGTGCTGAGCACCGGTTCAGTCGGGCAGCAAAGGAGCGCCGATCCAAGGCCTCAAAGATCATCTGGGCGGGCCAGGAGCGCAGGAACGTCGCAGCGCAGTAACCGGAACCGGACATCGGAGATACAAGGAGGCGGACATCTGTCCGTCGCTCAGATGTCCCCACGGTGATTTGGCTCGCAAAGGGTTCGAAGGGAAGTCGACTGGGCTTATCGCCCGAGACGGCGACCACGTCCACAACCCCTTCCCGTGCGCCACTTCGACAAGGAGGCAAGGGCAGCGCACGTCCGCGGTCGTTGGCCACGGCAGCGGTGAATACCCATAACCACCGGGATGTCCAGCTCTGTGACGCGATGAAGTCGGATTCGCCGGGCCACCCGAGCTGGAAGAGCGTCCACCTCAATGCATCAAAGAAACGACTGACTTACCGCTTACCTCTGACGGTAGCGATCGCCTACATGCATCGCTTACGTGGCGCTGACGAACGACGAGTAGACCACGATGTTGGACAGGTAATGGCCCGTCTGAGAGTCGAATGTGCCGCCACACGTGACAAGTTGCAGTTCGCTCGAGCCGTTTGAGCCATAAACCTTCTGATCGGGGAACGCTGACTTCTGGTACTCCACGACAGAGGTCACCTTGAAGGTGGCGATGACGCCATCAGCCAGATTCACTGCAATCTGATTGCCGGGTTGCAGGGTCCGGAGTTGGAAGAACACCCCGGGTCCCTTGTAGGAGTCCACGTGGCCCAAAATCACCGCCGAACCGACCTGCCCAGGAGATGGGCCCGGTGAGAACCAGCCGGGCACCTGCACACTGGTCGGGACCGCGACGGTCCCGTCGGCGTTCAGCCCCAGTTGGGTCAGCCACACGGCGAGACCGATGGCAGGGATCCGAACTGCCACCGGGACCGAGCGGGCAACTGCGACGGGTACCGGGACAGTTGTCGTCGGCACCGTCGCAGTTGCTGCTCTGGCTGCAGCCTTGGAATGTTGCTGGACCGGGCCGGCCAGGGGGTGCCGGTGCTCCTGCAGACCAGCAACCAGGCATGCGATACCCACGAGGAGCAGCAGCGCGGTCAGCGCCAGCAGGGACCTCGTGATCGTCCGGTTTTCCTCATGGAGACTGCGCCACACACTCGGCCGCGACTACGAGTCGTGGTTCTGGAGTGCTCCGACGAACAGTCGGCGCCGGCGACGGATGGTCAACGCCATGGTCAACCCGGTGAGCCCGGCTGTAGCCAGGGCCACGCCACCCACGTAGACCAGGGTCGGGTCCGTGGATTGGGAAGCCCCGCCGAAACCGGTTTGGGGGGCACCCGTCGGGATGACTCCGGAAACGGTGCCCGACGCACCGGCGACGCCGGTTGACCCACCGGCCCCGACTGCTCCGCCACTACCGCCACCCAGGGCAGAGCCTCCAGAAGTACCTCCGGCCCCACCGGCCCCGGTCGAGGCCGACGTTGGTGTCGTCGACGAGGCCGCGAACACATTGGTCTCCGTAGCCTTGCAGGTCACTGCGCTGCCGCCGCCGTTTGCGGTCCCGTTGCACTGGTTGACGGTCACGGGATCCGCCGTCGCCGCTCCGGTCACGGTACAGGCGGCGGTCGGCTCTCCGGCATAGGTGCCTCCACCGTTGACCGAGCCGTTGCACTGCGTGACAGTGGCATTGGTCGTGCTGCCACCGGGGGCGCACGCCACCGTGCCACCCGCGCCGGTCACCGATCCGATGCATTGGTCAACGGTGATGCCGGACTCCGCCGTCCCCGCCGGGACGTTGTTGGTGACTGCGACGTTGCAGTACACATTGCTCCCGCCGCCGTTGACAATGCCGTTGCACTGGTTGACCGATGTGACGAGTTGGGTCGACGAGGTCGTGCTGGTCACCGGGCCCAAGTTCAGCGGGCAGGCTGGAAACACCACGCCTGCCGCCCCCAGGCACGCGCTGGTGGTCACGGTCGAACTGGTCGCTCCGGATGCGCTCGTGTAGTTCTCCACTGACACCGTGCAGGTGATCTGGAATCCTGCGCTCGTGGGGAAGTCCGGCGGGTTGCACTGGGACACCGCTGGCGCGCCCGATGCCGCCGCGGCCGGCGTCGCGGCCAGACCACCCAACGTCAGCAACGAAATGGAGCCCACCGCTGCGAAGACCACCGTCAGCAGCGCCTTGCTCCAGTGCCTCCCGAGCCGCGCTCCGGACCGATCCTTGGATGCGCTCCCCTTCACTGCGATTGGATCGCTGATCAGAATCCAGGCGATATGGAACAGCTTGGTAATGCGACCGTGGCCGAAGTTGCGCACGATTCCCCCTTCTAGGGCCGCCCTATGGCTGCCCTCCCCTTGCAATATATGAAAGAATATGCTTTAACTTCGTTACCAGCAATCTATTTCACTATTATAAGTTCAACTATTGTGGCAACCTGGAATTTCCTCACCAACCACGGACGGGCACTGCTGTGCATCGCCCACGATCCCGGCGTCCGCCTGCGCGACATTGCGGCAAGCCTGGGCATCACGGAGCGTCGCGCCCACGGGATCGTCACCGACCTGACAGAAGCGGGCTACCTGATCAAGGCGAAGGAAGGCAGGCGGAATCGCTACGAGATTCAGGCCTACCTCCCCATCCCCGAGCCCACCGCGCGCGAGCGGGCGATCGGAGAGGTCCTGGAGCTTCTCGGCGGTCGACCCGAACCGGACGAACGGAGTGAGGGATAGCGTCAGCCGTCCTCGGCGGTGGCAGCGCGGACTGCGGTCATTTCGTCCACCATTTCGCCGAGAGCCTCCTCACTGATCAGGTAGGGGGTGTAGAAGCCGACGCGATCGACCCGGCCCTCGAATCGGGAGGCGATGTCGGAGGCGACCTCCTTGGGAGAGCCCACGGCGGCGAGCGCACCCAGCATGACGTCATCGATCAGCCCGGGCATCTCGTCCCAACGACCCGACTTCGAAAGTCCGTTGAGCTCGGGTTGGAGCGCTTCCCAACCCTCGGCCTCGAGCACCGGGCGGTAGGACGGAGTAGAGGCATAGAAGGCGACGAGCCACCGTCCGGCGATCCGGGCCGCCTCGAGCTCCTCTTCGTTCCGCCCACAACAGACAATGACCTCACCGGTCACCGAAATTGAGGAACGGTCGCGCCCGGCGCGCGCCAATCCTTCCGCAATGGCGGGGAGACTGCGCTCGGCGAAGTGCGTCGCAGTGTTGAACGGCATCACCAGCACCGCGTCGCCGACCTCAGCCGCCAGTCGGAGCATTTGGGGACCGAGCCCACCCAGGGCGATGGCGGGGGGACCGAAGGGGTTGGGCCCGGGGTTGAAGAGGGGAGGCATGAGCGTGTGCGACCTGAACTCGCCATGGAAGTCGAGCGTCTCTCCGGTCTCCCACGTGGCGAAAATGGCGCGCAGGGCGCCGACCATCTCTCGCATTCGCGCGATGGGGCGATCGAACGAGGCCCCGTACCGTTTCTCGACCTGCGCTCTGATCTGGGAGCCGAGGCCCAGGGTGAAGCGCCCATGGGAGAGCAACTGCAGGTCATAGGCCTGATGGGCCAACTGCACCGGATTGCGCGGAAAGGCGATCGCCACGTTGGTGGCCAGCTCGAGCGTTTCCGTAGCTGCGGCGGCCAGGATCAGCGGTGTGAAGATGTCATGCGGACCCTCGAACGTAAAGGCGCCGTCCACTCCGAGTTGCTCCAGGCGGCGGGCATGGGCCGGCGCCTCCGCCAGCCCGGACAACATGGTGTCGAACTTCATGCGAACCTCCGATCGGCCTCCAGCATGCCCACCGGGCGCCGCCGGACACACCACCCGACCACTGCATCTTCATGGAGCACAACAGGGGCGCACAAACTCGGAGCCGTGCGAGCAGATGGCGGGCTCCGGGCGCAGGTCCGCCGATCGAGCTAAATCTCGAAGCTCTCCCCCGGCTTGCGATGAATGGTGAGTGCCGCGACCACTGCACCGACCAGGATCAGGCAGCCCGACAAGAGCAGCGCCTCGTGGAGCCCCGAGCCGAAGGCGTTGTATGCGGCATCGACCACCTTGGTCGCAATCCGGGCGACGGCCGCGTTCTTGTTGTGTTCGGCATTCGACGCCGCTCCGCCACTCGAGGCGCCACCCGTTTGGATCGCGTGCTCAACCAGGGCCTGGAAGCTCGGCGGGATGCCGATCGCCTTCAGTCGGGCGGCGAGGTCGCCCGTGAGCTTGGCGTTGACGATGGCGCCGAGGATGGCGACGCCGAAGACGGCACCCATTTCGCGGCTCGTGTTGGTTGCCGAGGCCGCCATGCCCGACCGCTCCGGTGGCACCACGGTGAGCGGGACCGATGTCACCGGCACCAAGAGCATGCCGATGCCGACGCCGGCCAGTGGCAGGACCCACCCAAGGGTTCCGAAGTCGACCTTCGGCGAAAGCACGACGTTGGCCACCAGAATGCCGCCGCCCGCCAGCAGACAGCCGATCGTCATCGGCCAACGCGGCCCGATTCGTGCCACCAACGGTCCGGTGAGGGCGGACGCGAGGATGAGCACGGCCGCCATCGGGAGGAAGTCCACCGCTGTCTGATAGGCCGACGCGTTGGCAACGACCTGGAGATACAGCGCCGTGAAGAAGAAGATGGAGAAGGTGCCGAAGTAGGCGACGAACGCGACGAAATTGGACCCGACGAACGGCGGCAGGCGGAACATCGAGAGGTCGAGCATCGGGCTCTTCACCCTCTTCTCGGTGATGACGAAGGCGATCCCCGAGAGGGCGCACACGACGAAGAGGGTCAGAATCCACGGAGCCGTATAGCCCGATTCCTCCCCCTGAATCACCGCGAACGACATGCAGGCGAGAAATGCGGCGCCGAAGACGAATCCCAACACGTCTATGCGGCGCCCTTGACGGTCCGACGACTCGGGGACGGCGACGGCCGCCAGAACGAAGGCCACGACCCCGAAGCCCAGGTTGAACCAGAAGATGGCCCGCCAGCTCGAGAACCCGACGAGGAAGCCACCGATGACGGGACCCAGGGCCAGTGCAAGACCGGACACCGCGGCCCACACACCGAGTGCGTCGGCGCGTGTCTCCCGATCCGGGTAGACGTGCCTGATGATGGACAGCGTCCCCGGTTCGCTGGCGGCGGCACCGATCCCCATGATCACGCGGCCCGCGATGAGCCAGTCGACGTTCCCCGCCAACGCGGCGATGACGGAGCCACCACAGAAGATGGCCACCCCGACGAGCATCACCCGCTTGCGGCCGAAGATGTCGCCGAGCATCCCGGCGACCAGCATGAAACTGGCGAAGGTCAACGCATAGCCGTTGACCACCCATTGCAGTGAGGTGACCCCGGCGTGGAGATCACTTTGGACGTTGGCCAACCCGACGCTGACCACCGTGTTGTCCAGGAAGGTGAGAAAGAGCACCCCGCACAAGGTGGCGAGCGCCAGCGCCTGGGCGCCGGAACCGAGGCCACCCTTCTTGATGTCGAAACCCGGTGGCGCGCCCTCGGTCCCCAGGGTGGACGTCACCGGTGCCGGCCTCCACCGGGCGGTCCGTCGTCCTTTGACAGGCCGTAGTCCGTGGGCCGACCGTGGCGTCGCATGGGCACGAGTTTTGCCTACCCACGGGGCGGGTAGTGGAATCCTGAAAAAGGGACGGTCCGGGAATGCGCTGCGGCATGTCGGCCCTTCCCGATACTTCTTCGACGTCGCCGTCTCTTCGGAGCGCACGAATGGAGGCACGACGGGAGGCATGGAGGAACGGGTGTGGGCGTGGGAACTGATGCAGGTACGGATGCCGGTACGGATGCCGGTACGGGTGCGGATATGACGGTGCAGGCAGGTCGCCCGTGACGGAGGGTGGCGGCGACCTGGCCGCTTTCTTCGACCTGATCGACTACGCCTACTTCGTGGTGACCGTCCGGTCACCCGAAGGCGAGATGAGCGGCTGCCTCGCCGGGTTCGTGACGCAGTGCAGCATCGACCCGCCCAACTTCCTCGTCTGCATCTCGAAGGTGAACCACACGTTCGGCGTTGCCGCAGGTGCCCCCGGAATGGGCCTCCATCTCCTGGGCCGGGATCAGGTCGACCTCGCCCGCATCTTCGGCGAGGAGTCCGGTGACGTCGTCGACAAATTCGCGTCGGTCGATTGGCGTCTGGGCTCCACCGGCGCGCCGCTGTTGGTCGAGGCCGCAGTGAGCATGGAAGGCCAGGTCCTGGGGCACTTCTCCGTGGGGGATCACGAGGCCTTTCTCGTACGAGGGGTACGGGCGGTGGCGGGCGGGCATCCCGGGTTGCTGACCCTCAGGAGCGGTCCGCCGCTGCACCCCGGCCATCCGGCCTGAGGCCTCTTCGGGGTCTGGCTCCGGCACGCTCAGCCGTCCCGGCCCACCCCTGGCTCGGCCACCCACGCCGGCAAGCGCGCCGGCCGTCCGGCGCCGTCGACGCAGCCGTGCACCGTGACCGCGGTCGCCCGCGCCTCGGCGCCCACCGACAGCAGGTACGCGATCTGGAACGTGGCACCGCGCACGGCGCCGACACGGAGGGACACCTCCACCTCGTCATCGAAGCGCAGCGGCTGGCGGTACTGCACCGAGACTTCGAGGACGGGAAACTCACGGGCATCGCCGGTCTCCCCGCCCCGCACCGAGTCGTAGGGGTGTCCGATGGCCCTGAGGTACTCGACCCGCGCCTCCTCCAGGTACGGGAGATAGGCCGCGTGGTGAATGATCCCCATCGCATCGGTCTCGGCAAAACGGGTGCGCAACCGATGGGTGAACGGATAGTCCGCCGGATCGCGGGTGGGCACCAGGGATTGGCGGGCCACGATCCGCCCGCTACTCCCCCGCCGTTCCGGCGGAGGGCGCGCCGTCGGCCGACGGGCGGCGACTCGATGCCAGCCCGTTCACCCGGTCCTGGCTGAAGATGGCGAACTCGCCCTCGGCCTCGACGGTGACCACACCACCCTGCACAATGCGACCTTTGCTGAAAATGCGGCGCTCGGTGACGTCGGTCACCCATCCCTCGAAGACCGCTTCTTCGTGAATGAGCGTGGGGCGCACGTAACGCAGAGCCAGCGAGACCGTCGGCCCCACCGACCCGACAATGGCGTTGGCCGCGGTCAAAATGATGTCGAAGGTGGCGGCCAGCACGGCGCCGTGCACGCAGCCGGGCGCCCCCTCGTAGGTGACGTCGAAGACGCCGCGACCGAGAGCCTTCGGCGGGTCGAAGTCGAGGACGATCGGCAGCGCCACCGGATTGAACGGCCCGACCACCACGTCGTAGGGCATGGAACCACCGAGTGGCACGTCCTTGGGCGGACCGTCCTCGTCGGGCGGGATGAACCGGGGCAGGGGGACGGTGGGCAGGTGTGTCTCGAGCTCGTCGGCCAGAACAGCCAGCTGGGCGGTCAATCGGGCGGTCGCCGCCGCCGGAGGGGCCGCGCTGACCGACAGGCGGATGAGGCGGCGCAGCACGTCGGCCAGTGCCAGCGCCTCGGGTTCGCGGTCCTGCAGCCCGGGATGGTGCTGGAATGACGTCGGCCTGGGGTCGGGCGTCAACACGGCGGGAAGAGTACTGCCGGCTCTCCGCCGGACGACATTCGAGCATCGTGGCGACGCTGGCACCGACCGTTCCCCGGTTGGGTGGCGATCGGCGCTCGTAACATGGGCGGGTGACCCCCGAGCATGCAGTCCAATTCACCTCCGGGAGCCCCGAGACCGTGCTCGACCCGCTCGATCCGCAGCTGGCCGCCGCTCTCCTTGCGGCCCGGTCCCTCCCCCCGGAACGCCGTCGGGAGGCGGTGGGCGCGGTGGCGGCCCAGGACCCGCACTGCCTGCAGGCCTGGGCGGACCTGGCCGAGCTGGCCGACGATCCCATCGACCGGTACGCCTTCGCCCGGGTGGGCTACCACCGCGGCCTCGATGCGCTGCGGGCGGCCGGCTGGCGTGGCTCGGGCTACGTCCGTTGGCGGGACGAGCCCAATCGCGGCTTCCTCCGCTCCCTGCACATGCTGCAGCTGGCGGCGGGAGCGATCGGCGAGGTCGACGAGGAAGTGCGCTGCGACCTCTTCCTGCGCCAACTCGACCCCGAATGGGGCTCCCGGGACTCCTGACGGGCCCACGGCGGCTCCCGGCCGGGGGTCCACTGCACGTAGTTAGAGTGTCTAACTGTATGATGCTCGACGTGTCCGTGACTTCCCCCCCCTCCACTGACGCGGCATCCCGCGGCAAGGCCGGCGCCCGCGCCGGTTCGAAGGCGACCGCTGCACCCCCGGTGCTGGGGACCTACGGCCGCGTGGCGGCCTGGCTCTCCAAGCGGGTGGAGGTCGCGTTGGCCCAGGTGGAGCTGACCCTCCCGCAGTACCGGGTCCTCGGGATTCTCGCCGAGGGCTCCGCCGCCGCTTCCGGCCTGGCCGACCGGCTGGCGGTGCGGCGGCCCTCCATCACCGCCCTCATCGACGGTCTGGTGGCCCGGGACCTGGTCCACCGGCGCCAGGAGGACACCGACCGCCGGCGGGTAGAGCTCCGCCTCACGCCCGAGGGTGTGCGCACGCTGGCCCGCGCCGACGTCGCCGTCGACGAGTACCTGATCGCCATTGCCGGGCACCTGCCCGACAAGGAGGAGGCCATGGCCCTGCGCTCGCTCGAGCTGTGGGCCCGGGCGATGGTCGAGTCCCGTCAGGGCCCGCGCCCCGGTACCGATGACACCGCAGCGACCGTGGCCGACCCGCCGACCCCCAAGAGGGCACCGCGATGAGCACGACCGAGGACAAGCTCGAGGGGACGCCCGCCGAGGCGCACACCGCCGGGACCAGTCCGGCGGCGACCGGGGCGGCGGACTCCCCGGAAACCGAAACCCTCGACGGCGCGCCCCGGCTGCCACTGGCGGCCTACGTCCCGATGGGGGCGACGAGCCGTTACGCCAAGCCCAAGGCCACCATCGACCCGGACCGCACCAAGTCGTGGATCAAGCGTGCGACGCCCGTCGTCATGGCGCACAAGGTGGAGTGGTTCAGTGCGCTCATCTTCTCGTTCCTCGGCCTCATCATTCAGGTGTGGATCCCCAAAATCCTCCAAGAGGGCATCACCAACGCGCTGATCAACAAGACGCAGCCGCTGCACAACTACGTCGAGTTGATCGCCGTACTGGCGTTGTTCACGGGGGCCTTCGGCTATATCTCGCGCAACAACCTCTTCAAGGTCGCCTACGCCATCGAGTTCGACCTCCGCAACATCCTCTACGAGCACTTCACCCGGATGTCCTTCCCCTTCTACGACCGCGTCCAGTCCGGGCAGCTGATCTCACGGGCCAACTCGGACATCCGCTCAGTGCAGATGTACCTGACGTTCGCCCCGATGATCCTGGTGCAGTGCTCCATCGCAGTGGTCGCCTTTGCCTTCATGCTCTCCATCAGCGTCCCGCTGGCTTTCGTCGCCATGGCCTCCATGCCGTTCATCTACCTCGTCGGCATCAAAATGCGGAAGTCGCTCTTCCCGGTGTCGTGGCTCATTCAGTCCCGGCTCGCCGAGGTGGCCACCGTCGTCGACGAGAACGTCAACGGCGTGCGCGTGGTGCGCAGCTTCGCTGCCGAGCAGCAGCAGCTGGGTCAGCTGGCCAAGGCGGCCGACCGGGTCCAGTGGGGCTACATCAAGGACGCCGATCTGCGCGCCCGCTACGCCCCGCTCGTTCAGAACCTCTCCCAGGTCGGCCTGGTCCTCGTCCTGCTGGTGGGCGGATGGTTCGTCATCCACGACCACCTGCCGGTCGCCTCCATCGTCTCGTTCAACCTCTATCTGGTGATGATGCAGGCCCCGTTCATGATGCTCGGGATGCTGATCATGATGGGCCAGCGCGCCTCGGCGTCGGCGGACCGCATTTACGAGATCATCGACGAGAAGCCCACCATCGTCGACCGGCCGGATGCGCTCGACCTCGTCAATTGCCAGGGTGACGTCGAGTTCGACGACGTCAGCTTCGCCTACGCCGACGACAGCCTGCTCTCGAAGACGAGCGACGATGGACCGCGGCAGATCCTGCGCAACCTGCATCTGCACCTGCACCCCGGCGAGACGATCGCCTTGGTCGGGCGCACGGGCAGCGGCAAGTCCACCGTGGCCCGCGTGCTGGCCCGCTTCTACGACGCCACGGGTGGCACCGTGCGGGTCGACGGGCACGACGTGCGCGACCTCACGCTGACCAGCCTGCGGGCCAACATCGGCGTCGTCCTCGACGAGCCCTTCCTCTTCTCCGTGTCGATCCGGGACAACATCGCCTACGGGCGACCGGACGCCTCCCTCGAAGAGGTCATGGCCGCGGCAGAGGCGGCCGGCGCCACGGGCTTCATCAACCGGCTGGCCGACGGCTACGACACCGTGGTCGGCGAGCGCGGCTACACGCTTTCGGGCGGTCAGCGCCAGCGGATCGCCATCGCCCGCGCCCTTCTGGTCAACCCCCCGATCCTGATCCTCGACGACGCCACCAGCGCCATCGACGTGAAGGTGGAGCAGGGCATCCACGCCTCGCTCCGGGTCCTCATGGAGGGTCGGACCACGCTCATCATCGCCCACCGCTTGTCCACCATCAGCCTGGCCGACCGGGTGGTGCTGCTCGACGGTGGACGCATTGTGGCCGACGGGACCCACGCCGAATTGCTGGCCTCGACCCCGCTCTACTCCGAGGTGCTGGCGCAGGCCGCCAGCGAAGAGGAGCAGGCCGGGGAAACAGCGGCCGGTGCCGAGGACCTCGGGCTGGACACCGAGATCCTCGAGCCGGTGGGCGTGGCCCGCCAGCCCGACGACGGGCTCCTCCAGACCGACGACGAGGTCCTCGAGCCCGAGAGGGGTGAGGTCTGATGTTCGGTGGTGGAGGAGTCGGACCGCCGATGGGCGGCGGCGGGGCCCCGGGCTCGGCCCAGGCGGGCCTCCCGTTCGGCGGCATTCCGCACGAGCTCCAGGACGGTGTCGACCTGCTCCTGGCCGAGGAGCCCGACCGCGGCGAGCCGGACGTCGTCTTCACCCAGCTGCCGTCGGCGCACGAGTCGAAGAAGCTGACGCTCACCTCGCTGCTCATGGAGTACCCGGGCATGTGCGCGCTGGCCGCCTTCCTGGTCGGGCTGATCGCCATCTTCACGCAGCTCGGCCCGAGCTTCGTCTCCTACGCCATCAACCACGGCCTCACGCCGCCCCACTACGACTACGGCATCGTCATCCTCATGGCGGTGTTGTACCTGGTCTCGATCGTCGTGTCGGGCGGCGCCCAGTGGGGCCAGGCCCGGGTGACGGGCCGCCTCGCCTCGTGGGTCATGAACGACCTGCGCATCAAGGTGTTCCGCCACCTGCAGCGGCTCTCGCTCGACTTCTTCACCGAGGAGAAGGCCGGCGTCGTCATGAGCCGCATGACGAGCGACATCGAGAACCTGCAGCAGCTGCTGCAGGACGGGCTGGCCCAGTTCGCCATTCAGGGCCTGACCATGGTGGTCATCACCATCTTCCTCTTCGCCACGAACGTGAAGCTGGCCGCCATCACGGTTTTCTGTGTGCTGCCTCCCCTCGTCATCATGTCGATCTGGTTCAAGCGGGCCTCCGAGCGCGGCTACGACAAGGTGCGCGACGGCATCGCGCTCGTGCTGGCCGACCTCTCGGAGAGCCTGCAGGGCGTCCGCATCGTCACCGCACACAACCGTCAGCGCTACAACGTCGAGAAACACCGCGACATCGTCGGTTCCTATCGGGACGCCAACAACTACACGGGGCGAATCAACGGGATTTACGGACCGGGGTCACAGGTCATCAGTGTCTTCGGTCAGCTGCTCATTCTGGGCATCGGCGGCACCATGTACCTGCACCACCCCCAGGAGATCAACCTGGGCCAGCTGACCGCCTTCTTCCTCTACGTGAACCGGTTCTTCTCCCCGATTCAGTTGCTGGTGCAGCAGTACAACACCTTCCAGCAGGGACGGGCCTCGGTGTTCAAGCTGCAGGGCCTGCTCGAGACCGAGCCGTCGGTGCTGGAGGCGACCGACGCGGTGGAGCTGCCCAACATCAAGGGCCAGATCCACTTCGACCACGTCTCCTTCGGCTACGACCCGGCGGTCCCGGTGCTGCACGACGTCGACCTGACGATTGAGCCCGGCGAGACGGTGGCCTTCGTCGGCGCCACCGGCGCCGGCAAGTCGACCATGGCCAAACTGGTCACGCGGTTCTACGACCCCACGGCGGGCCGGGTGCTCATTGACGGCTTCGACCTGAAAAAGGTCACGCTGTCCTCGCTGCGCAGGCAGCTCGGGGTCGTCCCGCAGGAGCCCTTCCTGTTCGCGGGGACCATTCGGGACAACATCGCCTTCGCACGGCCCGGCGCGCCCGACGACGAGGTCTGGAACGCGGTGCACCAGGTCGGCCTCGGTGAGCTCGTGCAACGGCTCCCCTACGGCCTCGACACGCCGGTCCACGAGCGCGGCCAGTCATTGTCCTCAGGTGAGCGTCAGCTGATCGCGCTGGGCCGGGCCTTCATGGCCGAACCCCGCGTGCTCGTCCTCGACGAGGCGACGTCGAACCTCGACCTCAAGTCCGAGACCATGGTGGAAGCGGCGCTCGACGTGCTGCTCGAGGGACGCACGGCCGTCCTCATCGCCCACCGGCTCTCGACCGCCATGCGGGCCGACCGCATTGTGGTCGTCGGCGACGGACGCCTGCTCGAGGTGGGCTCGCACGCCGAGCTCATCGTGCTCGGCGGCTACTACGCCGAAATGTACGACACCTGGATCAACCAGTCGCACGCCCATTAGGCCACGGGCACACGCCAACCAGGCCACGCACGCCCCGCCCGTCAGGCGGGCAGCTCAACGAC
>Ga0302319_10007013_pt1 | contig 22234 bp, 21 predicted proteins | sample Bog_T0_2_FD_203319 | JGI IMG/M metagenome (GOLD analysis project Ga0302319, IMG submission 203319) | Peat permafrost microbial communities from Stordalen Mire near Abisko, Sweden - Bog_T0_2 | ecosystem: Environmental > Terrestrial > Soil > Wetlands > Peat | place: Sweden: Abisko, Stordalen Mire... | reverse complement strand
GGCGGTGCGAACGACTGATACTGGCCGTAGCCCTGGGTGCGCGCGCCATCGTCCTCTTCCAGGACTTCGACTTCGACCTCGTAGGTCTTTCCTTCAACCGTAATCTGGAGTTTCAAGTTTCAGATTCCTTTCGTCGAGAAGCATTCTCTACGGCCTGGCCTCTCTAGCGCAGGTTGTGGGAGGATTGCACGAAGACCCTTCCCTGCTGCGACCACGCGCTGGTTACTTCCGGCGGCGTCTCGAGCAGTCTTGCCGAGAGAACGCGGACCTTTTTGCCCAGGAATGCGGTGACGGCAGCCTCAAGCACCGGCATGATCTCCTCCGTCACATCGGCGTGCTCTGTGTAGGCTGCTTCTTCGGCGGGAGGCGTGGCGGCTTGCATCTCGGCAATTTCAACTTGCTCAGCCTGCCGGGCTTCAAGAGCAGCGAGCATGGCTGTGAGCTCGGCGAGCCGTCGATCGGTGGCCTGCGTCTGCCGGGCGACGGCTCGGCGCACCGAACGCCGCAGAACGGCGTAGGTGACTGCATAGCCGGCAGTAATGATCGCCGAGATTCCCGCGAGATTTGCGATGATCGGTGGCACGCGCAACTCCTGGTTACAGCGGAATCAATCCATGCTTCTTGGGAGGACGCAGTTCGCGCTTGGCGTGGAGCGATTCAAGCGCCTGTGCCAGGTATTTGCGTGTCTCGGCGGGTTCGATGATGTCATCCACCAGGCGGCGGCCGGTGGCCACGTAGGGATTGGCGAAGGTATTGCGATACTGGTCGACGAGTTCTTTGCGGCGGGCGTCCTTGTCTTCCGCGGAGTCGATCTCACGGCGGAAGACGATCTCAGCCGCGCCCTCGGCGCCCATCACAGCGATTTCCGCCGTGGGCCAGGCGACCACGCGATCCGCGCCAAGATCTTTACAGCACATGGCGATATACGCGCCGCCGTAGGCCTTGCGCAGGACGACGGTGATCTTTGGAACGGTAGCGGCAGAGTAGGCGAAGAGCAGTTTGGCGCCGTGACGGATGATGCCGCCGCGCTCCTGCTCAACGCCGGGAAGGAAGCCGGGCACATCGACGAAGGTGAGCAGCGGAATGTTGAACGCGTTGCAAAAGCGGACGAAGCGTGATGCCTTGTCGGAGGCGTTGATGTCGAGCGCGCCGGCAAGGACGCAGGGCTGATTGGCCACGATGCCGACCGTGCGGCCTTGAAGGCGGCCAAAACCGATGACGATGTTCGGCGCAAAGCCGGGCTGAATCTCAAGGAAGTCCTGATAGTCCACCACGCGCGTGACAACGGCACGCACGTCATAGGCAACCTTGGGATCAACCGGCACCACATTGTTCATGTCGGGGTCGGACTTGACCTTCGAGTTGAAGGCCTGGCGCGGCGCATCCTCGAGGTTGTTGGAGGGCAGAAAGCTGAGCAGGCGGCGGCAGAGCGCAAGCGCTTCTTCGTCGTCGCGAGCCACCAGATGAACCACGCCCGCATTGTTCATCTGGGAGTGGGCGCCGCCTAGCTCCTCCGCGGAGACCACCTCGCCGGTAACCTGCTTGATGACCTGCGGGCCGGTAATGAACATCTGGGCCTGCGTGGTCTGGATAACGAAATCGGTCAGCGCAGGGCTGTACGCAGCGCCGCCCGCGCAAGGGCCGCAGATAAGGGATATTTGCGGCACGGTTCCGGAGAGCATGACGTTGTTGTAGAAGACGCGGGCGTAGCCAGCAAGGCTGTCAATGCCCTCCTGCACGCGCGCGCCGCCGGAATCGTTGATGAAGATGAATGGGCTGCCGGTTTTGAGCGAGAGGCCCAGCATCTCGGCGACTTTGTTGCTGTGGGTTTCGCCGGCGGCTCCGCCAAGTACGGTAAAGTCCTGGCTGGCTAGGTGGACCGCACGGCCATCGATGGTGGCGCAACCGGTGACAACGCCATCTGCTGGAAGCTTCTTGTCGGCCATTCCAAAGTACGTGGACCGATGGAGGGCAAAGAGCCCGATCTCCTGGAAGCTGTCCCGGTCGACGAGTTTCTCGATGCGCTCGCGCGAGGTGAGCTTGCCGGCAGCGTGATGCTTGTCGATGCGGTCTTTGCCCCCTCCCAACTCGAGTTCGGCACGCCTGGCGCGCAGCTCGGCAACCTTGTCGGCCATCGTAAGCTTCTTCGGGATTTCTACTTTGTTGGCCATCGCCGCTCCTGCATCCTTCGGTATGAATAGGAATCCGTGTCTCTATCGCCTTGATTTTATTCCTCCTAAAGGGGTCCGGATGTGATGGGGTTCACCTTATCGGTGGGAGGTTGTTTTAGCTTGTGGGACAGGCTTCTCAGGTTGAATGGGGCGCTGGAAGTTGAGGAGGAGATGGGACTTAGCGGCCATGAACAGGCTGGGCACGGGGTGCCGGGCGCAAGCCGAGGATCGAGCGGGGAGCAGGGTCGAACCAGGGCAGGGCCGCCTTACAATGGCAGCATGAGCGACTCAGTGCAGTTCATTGAATCCAAGATGTTTGGACCGTTGAAAGAGAAGGCGCAGGCTTTGCCCCGTTTGCGGACCAATTACAACTTTCATTCCGGGAACGAGGACAATCCGCACCGCTTTCTCAACGTGCTGGCGCGCGGAACCTACGTTCCGCCCCACAGGCATTTTGACCCGCTCAAGTCCGAGACGTTTCTGCTCCTGGAAGGGAAGGCAGGGCTGCTTCTCTTCGATGACCAAGGCAAGGTGACGCTGGCCGAGGTGATCGGCGAAGATGGGCGGTTGGGGGTGGACATTCCGGCAGGCGCGTGGCACACTCTGGTGGCTCTGTCGCCTTACGTGGTGCTATTCGAGGTAAAGGCGGGACCCTATGTGGGCAGGGCCGACAAGAACTTTCCTGCATGGGCTCCGCACGAAGGCGAAGCCGAGGCCGGCGATTACCTGGAGCGGATGCTAGGAGAGTTTCCTGTTTGAACGATCATCAGGTTAGCACCGCTTCGCGAAGTGATTGAGTCAGCCAACAACACCGGGCGGATCATGGGATTCTCTCCTGTCGACTCAAGAGAGGCATTTAGAAGAACGGATGCGCGCTTTTCGGGTGCTCTGGGAAGTTTGCTCCAACGTCCCAATGCTCAACGATCATTCCGCCTTCGAGACGATAGATATCGACCACCGCGCCCCGTCGGCCGGCGGTGTCCACGTGAATCATCAGGACTGCATAATCGCCATCAACAATGAGGCGGCGCACGGTGAAGTGCGCCTGCGGATTCTCAAACATCGGCGTCAGAACGGCGATCACGTCGGCGGTGCCGTCTGCGAGCATCGGGCTGTGCTGGACATAGTCTTTCGCAACGTAGGTATTGAACGCTTCCGCTACCTTCTTCTGGCGGTAGAGCAGATCCGCGAACTTTTCGACAGTCGCGCGATTGTCCTTTGCAGCCCTCTTCGCTTGGCGAGTTTCCGCCGTTTGTCCGCGCGCCGGCGATTGCGCGAATGCGCTCACCGCCAGCAGGAGAGCAAGCGTAAGAAGTTTCTTCATCGTGGTTCCTTTCAGGCCGAGAGGAGCATGCGCGGGGCACGGTATCGCGGCGCCCGCCGGCCGGGGCGGATTCAGGACGCAACGCGAACCGGGCCACTTCCTTCAGGCAGACGATGCGTTTCAGATGCCGAGCACGCCGCGGTTAAAAGCCGCGTCGGCGGAGACGCTGGCGAAGTCGTCGAAAGCGTGTTCGGTGATGTGGATAATGTGCTCGCGAATGAACGCCGCTCCCAGCCTTGCGCCATCTTCTGAGTTCTGGATGCAGTCTTCCCACTCGAGAACGGCCCAGCCGGGATAGTTGTACTGCGCGAACTTGCTGAAGACTGCGCCGAAGTCCACTTGTCCATCGCCGAGGGAGCGGAAGCGTCCCGGCCGCTCGAGCCAGCCCTGATAGCCGCCATAAACGCCGCTCTTGCCGTTGGGACGGAACTCAGCGTCTTTGACGTGGAAGGCGCGAATCAGCGGGTGATAGAAGTCAATGAACTGGAGGTAATCCAACTGCTGCAGCACAAAGTGGCTTGGGTCAAAGAGGATGCGCGCGCGCGGGTGGTGGTTGGTGACTTCCAGAAAGCGCTCGAAGGTTGCGCCGTCGTGCAGGTCTTCTCCGGGATGCAGCTCAAAGCAGGCATCCACACCCGCCTCGTCGAAGGCGTTGAGAATTGGCAGCCAGCGCTTGGCCAGTTCGGCAAAGGCCTCCTCGATAAGACCTTGCGGGCGCTGCGGCCACGGATAAACGAAGGGCCATGCCAGCGCGCCGGAGAAGGTGGCGTGCGCATTGAGTCCCAGGTTGCGGCTGGCCTTGGCAGCCAGCAGCATCTGTTTAGTAGCCCAGGCACGGCGAGCCTCGTCGTTACCGCGCACGCCAACCGGCGCAAAGCCGTCGAAGAGTTGGCTGTAGGCCGGATGGACCGCGATGAGCTGGCCTTCAAGATGCGTAGAGAGCTCAGAGATCTCAAGGTCCGCGCCGGCGAGGATGCCGCGCACCTCGTCGCAATAGGTCTGACTTTCTGCTGCCTTGGCCAGATCGAAGAGGCCAGGATTGCCGCACGGCACCTGTACAGCCTTGAACCCATGGCCCGCGGCCCAAGCTGCAATCGAGGGCAGGGAGTTGAATGGCGGCTCACTGCCAATGTACTGCGCCAGGAAAATTCCAGGTCCTTTGAGGGTCTTCATGCGAGTGCCTCTTTAGCTGCAGATTTGAGAAAACGAAAGAACAGGAGGAAGCGAAAGTCAGAAGACCGCTTCCCCCTCCTGGCCCATTGATGGCCAAGCTCTCGGCCCTTTGCGCCGATGATGGGCACATTGGCACCTACAATTGTATGGCGCGACCCTCGGCCGCCGACTTGTAAATGGCGTCGAGAATCTGCGTTACCACAAACGCCTGCTCGGGCTTGATGTAGGGTTCCGTGTTGTTGATGATCGCGTCCAGCCAGGCATCCTGTTCGGCATCGCCGACCTTGGGGCCGTGATCGCCCATGTGAGCCTTGATCATGGAGGAGACCGGGGATGGGACCAGTTCCAGTTGCTGGTCGTACTTCATCTGGTTGAAGACGACCTCGCCGGAGTGTATGGAGGAATTGGGAGCGGCAGCGCCGTCGCCGACCAACTCCGCGCCGGCCTCGGTGCCGCACAGCGTAACCTGGCCCTCGCGCGAGCGGGCCACATTGAGCGCCCACGACGATTCAATAAAAATGGTGGCGCCATTCTTCATCTTTACGAAGCCGAAGGCGGAGTCTTCCACCTCAAAGGTCTTGGGGTCCCAGGGGCCAAACCAGTTGCCTTCAAACTTGTCGCGCATCTTCTCGAACGTGGTGCCGACGACCAGCGCGGGCTCGTAGTTGTCCATCATCCACAGGGCCAAGTCGAGCGCATGGGTCGCCAAGTCGATCAGCGGCCCACCCCCCTGCTTGGCCTTGTCGGGGAAGACGCCCCATGTGGGAACGCCACGGCGACGGATGGCGTGGGCCTTGGCAAAGTAGATGTCGCCCAAGTCGCCGGCTCGGCAGGCCTTGTAGAGTATCTGCGAGTCGGATCGATAGCGGTTCTGGTACCCGATCGTGAGTTTCTTGCCGCTGCGCTTGACGGCATCGAGCATGGCCTTGGCATCGGCGGTTGTGGGCGCCATGGGCTTCTCGCAGAGCACGTGCTTGCCGGCGTTGAGCGCGTTGACGCTGATCTCGGAGTGGGAGACGTTGGGGGTCAGCACGTAGACGACGTCGATACTCTTGTCGTCGAGCAGCTTACGATAGTCGGTATAGGTTTTTGATCCGGCGTCGCCGTACTTTGCCTTGGCTTCTTCTGCGCGTACCTCTACAACGTCGCAAAGGCCCATGATCTCGATGCGGTGCTTCTGCTTCACCAGCGCGGGGAAGTGTTTGCCATTGGCGATTCCGCCGCAGCCGATCACACCAACCTTGAGTTTATCCACGATGATCTCTCCTTGTTGCGCCGGCCTGGCCGGATGCCCAGGCGATTCAGGGGCATCTGGATGCACGGTCCACGCATAACAAAATAAGAATACCAATTTTGTTTCGTGTCAAGGAATTCTTTTAGAACTCCTCCCAATTGGGGCGTCTCTGCGTGGACTGCGGAAGATTCCATCTCAGAATAGCGCTCAAAGCCCCTCGCAGAGTCCCAATTTAAATCGCTGATTCGCAATAATTAATAGACATCGTCGAGGTCTTGACCCGAAAGAGCTTGACATTTCAGGTGCCAATATGAGAAAAACACATTTGTTCAGAATTGTGATTCTAAAATCGGTCTAGACGGCGTATTCATCCCGATGGTTCGGCTACACCGGCAAGACCCAAGGATGCTCGATGACAGCTCCCGGCCTCAGCCTTAGAGAAAAACTCAGCTACGGACTTGGCGACGTGGCCTCGAACCTCTCCTGGAACCTGATCTCCGGGTTTCTGCTTTTCTTCTACGTGAATGTGGCGCTGATTCCAGTGGCCGCCGCCGGGACGCTGATGCTGGTGTCGATGGTGCTGAGCGCGCTTCTTGACCCGGTGTTCGGCTTGATTGTGGATCGCACCACGAGTCCCTGGGGCAAGACCCGTCCCTATTTTCTCTATGGCGCCGTACCCGTGGGAGTAAGCCTGTTCCTGCTGTTCCTTTCGCCCATGCACTCGGTGACAGGGAAGATTATCTATGCTTATGCCACGCTGATCATGCTTGGCTTGCTGTATGCCAGCGTCAACATCCCCTATGGCACGCTGCTGGGGCTGATGACACGGAACCAGGACGAGAAAATGCGCCTGGGCAGCATGCGCGCCGTGGGTTCGGCGGTTGGAACATTCATGGCCACGGGGCTCACCATGCCGATCGTCGGGCTCTTCGGTGACGACCGGGCTAGGGGCTTTGCCTGGGTTGGCGGCGGCTTTGGACTGCTGATGTCGTTGCTGTTCTTTGTGGTGTTCTTCAACTGCAAGGAGCGCTTCCAGGATCCGTTTACCAAGCAGAAGGGCATGATCGGCAAGGCATTCGCAAACCTGGCGCGCAACCGCATCTGGCGGGTTACCTTCGGCTTTGGACTGCTGATGCTGATGCGGTTGGGCGCGCTGATCTCGGCTACCATCTTCTTCTGCATCCATGTGTTGCACCAGCCGGGTTGGATCTCGATTCTGCTTCCGCTTCTTTCGGCTACTTCGCTCTGCTCAGCTCCGCTGGCGCCTTCGTTCTTCAAGCGGACCGGCATTCGCGCCGGAAACATCATCCTGCTGGTGGCAGCCATCGGACTGTCTGCCATGTTGCCCATGCTCGAGGCTAATCGCTGGGCGTTCCTGGCCGTCTACTCACTGATGGCGTTTCTCTCTGTAGGGCCAACTACGACTTCGATTTTTGCCATGGCGGCAAATACAGTGGACCAGCAACAGTGGCTCTACGGAATGCGCAACGACGGCCTGGTCTTTTCGTCCATCAGCATCGCCACAAAGATTGGCATGGCGGCGGGCACGTCGCTGGTTGCCTACGGGCTGGCGTGGGCGCATTTTGACGCGGTTCATCCCGCGGCGTCCGCAGCAGGTTCAATTCGAGCGCTTTACTACGGTTTGCCGATCACGATTATGGTGCTGCAGGTGGTGTGCATCGCCTTTTATAACCTGGACAAGACGCACCCGCAGATTGTGGCCGACCTGAATGCGCGGTCGAGAATGGCAATCGAGTCACAAGCTGAGTTGAGTTAGGCATCGAGAACTGGATTCCTGGGGAGCCCGCGGGCCGGCCCCGCAACAGAAGAGCGAACCAACACAGATGACGGTGAGACTATGAGCACAATCAAACGAGGAGTAAGTCTTTACAGCTACCAGGAGGAGTTCTACCTGCGCAAGCTGTCGCTGGAGCAGTGCGTTGCCGTATCTGCTTCAATGGGCGCCTATGGAATCGAGACGCTGGCCGAGCAGATGATGCCCGGCTATCCGAAGCTCTCGGATGCGTTCTATGCGCAATGGCACGAGTGGATGCGCATCTATGGCGCAACGCCCACCTGCCACGATGCCTTCCTGGACACCAAGAAGTACAAGGACCGCCTCTTGACGCTGGATGAGCAGGTGCTGGAGGTGACGCGCGACATCAAGCACGCGCAGAAGCTGGGCGCCAAGATCATTCGGATGCTGGTTATCTGCTCCCCGGAACTGATGGAGCGCTGCGCGCCGATTGCGGCCGATCATGGAATCTGGCTCGGCGTGGAAGTCCATTCACCGTGGCACATTGAGCACGAGTGGATTCAGAAGCACCTTGAAGTCGCCTACAAGATGGGCACTGACAAGCTGGGCATCATCCCGGATTTGGGTATCTATGTCTGGCGTTTCCCGCGCGTGATCTACGAGCGGTATATCCGCAACGGCGCGCACGAAAACCTGGTGCGCATGATTGTAGAGCGGTACGACTCTCGCGGGGATCTGAAGACACTTCCCGAGGAAGTGGAGAAGCTGAGCGGCAATTCGGAAGACATCGGCCTGGCACGCATGGTGGGCCATTTTGTTGGTTCAGACCCCCTGAAGCTTCGCGATGTGATCGGCGCGGTCAAGCACATTCACGGCAAGTTCTACGAGATGACGGAGGATTGCCACGAATACAGCATCCCTTATCACGTCATCGTGCAGACGCTGGCCGAAGCCGGCTATGACGGCTACATCTCCAGCGAATACGAGGGCAACCGGCACTTGCAGGACGCCTTCCCGGTGGACAGCGTGGAACAGGTGCGGCGTCACCAGCGGATGCTGAGCACACTGATTGGCGAGCAACAGTAGACGGAGAATGCGATGTTTGACAGATATTTGATTGGCGAGAATGGCTTCCGCAACGTTGTGGAAGATGGCAAGACTACAGGCTTTCAGCTTGAAGTGCGGATCGCCTATTATCGCGGCTTGGGCCTCTCTATGCTGGAGGGCTTCGAAGTCGCCGCGGATGAAAAGCAGTTTCCGCGGGAGGACAACCTCTTCACGGTGCGCGGGAGGACCTTCACCCAGAAGCAGATGGAAACCGAGTACGACGAGCGCTGGGAGATGGGCGAGGTGGCACATATTACGGTGCCGCTGCCGGGCGGCCTGGCGGCAGGCAAGCACGAGATCTCAGTCGTCGAGTACCTGCGTGTTTCCTATGTCCCGTTCATTACAACCGGCAAGGACAAGAAGACCCTAACGCTGGAAAGCTGACAGCCTGACCGGGGCGGCGTTCGCACAACTCCGGCACTCAAAAGATACCTGAGGTTGACCGTGCAATCGGAATCTGAAACACAAAAGCCGCATGCTGTTCTGAAGTCGAAGTCGAGTAACTCGATGACCTTTCAAGACTCCGCGTCGGTGAAAGCACCCAAGCAGGACCGCAGCCGCGCTTCGTTTGAGCGCGTGCTGGAAACCGCAGAAGAGTTACTGAAAGAGCATGGGTACAAGGGTTTCACGCTGTTGGAGGTGAGCAAGCAGTCGCGCACCTCGATCGGTTCAATCTATTGCCGGGTCAAGGGCAAGGACGACCTCTTCCACGCCGTCCAGGAGCATGTCCTGGCCAGGTTGGACAAGGAGATGGAATCGATTCTGGAGCCATCCAAATGGGATGGTGTGGAAGCTCGCAAGCTCATCCTTTTTCTGGTTCGCGAACTGGCCGAGTTCCTGCGCCGCAACGCCCCCATCCTCCGCGCCCTCATCTCCCGAGAAGTGGCTGATCCTGTGGTGATGGCGAAGGGCAAGAAGGCCAGTGCAAACCTGAACGAAAGGTTCCAGTCTCTGCTGATGCGCCACGCCTCGGAGTACACCCATCCCGATCCAATGCACGCAACGGCCTTCTGCTTGAATATCGCCGACGCCGCTCTCGCAAAGCATCTGGATTTGAATACGGTCACTCCGTCGAACGACGGCTCGCAATGGAACCAGTTGATTGACGATCTGGGCCGGACTCTCAGCCTCTTTCTCTTGAGTACCGAGGATCTGGGAACGGGTGTTGGCCGAGGAGCTGGGCCGTCCGCCAAGGGGAACGGCGGCCCGCAGCGCGCAGCAAAGGTCTGACGCCGCGCCAGCCTGCAACCAAGGGTCGAGATCACGTCCTGCTGCCAGAAGACTTACAGGCTTCTTTCAACAGTTCTCTGTAGACACAAGAAGACGAAAAGGAGGAACCAAGTGCCAAACCCTCAAAGAGTAACAACGGTCGAACCCGAGTTGCCGGCGGGCGTACGTGCAATTCTTGCGCATACCGGAAAGCCGAGATCGTTCCTGCGCGAGGAATCTATCCGCAACGTGGTGCGCAACGGCGTTTCCGGCTATGAACTCGGCGTCAATCTGACCAGCTACCGGGCGCTTCCGCTCTCATGCATTGAGGGCTTGCTCCTCAAGGTGGACGGCAATGAGGTTGATTCGACCACTGTGGCGCTCACGGTGAACGGCTACAGCCACAAGCTGGCTGAGCTGGCCTCGTTGAGTCATGTCTGGTGGTTCATCCTGGAGCCTGCGACGCTGTTTGTCCCGAGCCAAACGCCACTGGCCACTGGCAGCCACCAGGTTGACGCGACACTGATCACCGTGGAGCCGTATGTGACCGCGGGGCGTTTTTCGTTCTATCACCCGGCCAGTCGCACCCTCGCGGTGGAGTAAGCACAAGGATGAGGAGGAAGAGATCATGACGGCACAGAAGGGCCTTAAGCTCGGAGTTTCGCTACACAGCTTTACCACTGAGTACATTACCTACAAGTGGTCGCTCGAAGACATGTTTCAACTGGTCAGCGTGTTGGGCGGGGGACTTGAGATCGTGGGGCCGGCACATCAGCGCGGCTATCCCTACCTGACCGACGAGTTCGAACGGATATTTAAAAGCTCGGTTGAGCGTTGGGGGCTGACGCCGACCTCGTACGGAACGTATGCGGATCCGTTCATGCTGAAGGACCGCGACCTGAATGAAGATGAACTGACGGAGTACATGGTTCCGCAGCTCAAGTCCGCTGCAACACTCGGCTTTTCCATTGCACGCATGCAGTACTTTTCCTATCCGGTGATTGAACGGCTATTGCCCTGGGCCGAAAAACTGAACGTGAAAATGGGCTATGAGCTGCATACGCCTCTGACCATCGAGTCGGCAAAGACGCAGATGCTGATCGAACAGATTGAGCGGATCGACTCGCCGTATCTCGGCCTGATTCCAGACACGGGCATCTTTGCGCGCAGCATTCCGGAGTTCCGGCTTGAGGCCACACGGCAGGCTGGCGTGAGTGAGGAGCTGCTGGCCAAGGCTGTGGAGTTGTGGAACGCAAAGGTCGAGGGAGAAGAGGCACTGCCCGAGTTGCTGCGGCTGGGGCTGCGCAAGCAGAACATAGGCAACATCGAGTTCATCTGGGGATCGTTTGGGCACTCCGATCCGGAGTTGCTGAAGACCATTTTGCCGCGGGTGATTCACATGCACGGAAAGTTCTTCAGCATGAAGAACGGGATTGAGCCCGATGTTCGCTTTGAAGAAGTGACCAAAGTGCTTGTTGAGAGCGGCTACGACGGCTGGATGTCGAGCGAGTTTGAAGGCGCGGGCGGCCAGGATACATTCGAGCTGGTGCGCCAGCAGCAGGCCATGATTCGCGGCTATTCGGCGAAGTACGCGAAGCAATAGGCAAACCTCTAAACAGCGCGAAAAGCCTGGGGCTTGCGCAGGGCCGCTTTGAGGTCGCCTTTGCCGGGGACAAAGAAGTCGTCCCCGGCAAGGTCGCACTCGTCAATCATCTTCCGTCCATATTCTGAGCGGCCCAGGTCGGAAGGGCCAGTGTTGTTGGTTCCCAGCGTAAACTTGCAGCCCGCTGCCTTGGCCATGAGCACGAACCTCCTGCTCGGCAGGTGATAGAGATCGTTCAGCTCAATTGCCACGCCATTGCGCACAGCGGCGTCGATGACTCTCGCCATTCGCCCGTCGGTCCACAGCCGGTCGTAGTCAGCCGCAATCACCGCGGGCAGAAACGTGGGATTGACGAAGATGTCGATGGGCTCGGTCTCGATAATCTCAACGCTGCGTGCCACCAGCGTATCCATGAACTCTTCAATGTCCGCGATGGTTCCGACCTCTTCAGCAATCCACAGCCTCATACGGCGGCCATGGTCGTCAGTCCAGGTCATTGCATCGGTGAAGATGTAATCGAACTGCGAGGCGGCCTGCAGCGAAAACATGCTGGTCCACTCGCGTCCTTCGGCCTGCATTCCGGCAAACACCGGTTGGCCCTTGAGGCTGATGCAGAACGCGAGCGCTGCCGCATCGTCTTGAACGGGAAAGCCCTTGCCACAGTTCACGGCAATGCCGTACTGAATTCCGTCGCGGCGCGACTGGTCCAACGCCTGGTCGAGAGTAAGTCCGCCCTTCAGGTGAACATGGAGATCCAACAGATGCACTGGCTTCGCGGCTGAATTCATGCGTCCATCATAAGCCTACGCGGAGAGCGACGTCTGTGATGGATGTCGGCCTCCCCTCGCGCCGCAAGACAGAGTTCGTCTCTACCCCGGGACTCAGTCCAGATGGAACACCTCTTCCATATCGGCCCACCACTCGCCTTCTTTGCGCGTAGCGATGGGGTCCTGCAAAGGCTCCATTACCGCCCACCACTCCTGAGTCTTCTTGTGAGCGGCCATCCTTGCCGAGTCCGCCTTCCAATCGCTGCCGTGGTACTCAAGGTAGGCGAACAGAATATCGTCCTTGAAGTAGATGGAGTAGTTGCGAATGTTGCAGTCTGTGATCTTCTCTAGCACCTCAGGCCACACCGCGCGGTGATACTCTTTGTACGTTTCAGCCACGCCCGGCTTGAGCCGGATCGTCATTCCATAACGTTTCATTTTGCATCCTCAGGTTGGGTTCCGCCAGGAGGCCAGCACCTCCGGCCATGCCAGTATATTGCGGCTGTTTGAAGGGGCTTCACGGCGCCACTCGCAGATTGTCGAATTGGATGCGATCCCACTCCGTTCCGAGCGCGAACATTCCGTGTGCATGGGCGGAGTTCTGGGTCGCGGTCAACAGCGCGCCGTCTAGGGAAGCCTCTATCTGAGTTCCGCGGAAGCGCAGCTCAATGCGATGCCATTGATTGCGATCAAGGTGCGCTGAACCGGATGCGAGCGTGGCGACGGGCTTCTTGAACTCGGCGGAAAGCAGTTCCCATGCGCCGTCGGGCTTCACGCGCAGAATATAGCCAGCTGGCCAGCGCGCTTTATCGTCCTGAAAGACATCGGCGGAGTCGATGCGGCCCATGAGGACCGCTGGGGCCGCGGTAAGAAAGTGCGCGTCCGCCGAAACGGCGTAGTCGGTCCATGCCGCATCGCCGGCAAGTGTGAACGGATCAGGCACAGGACCCCAGGGAATCGGCTTCTCATCGATGACCTGCTCGAGACAGCGCCCTCCGCGTCCAAGGCAGGTCCGCACTTCGAAAGCGCCGTCCTGATCAGACAGATATCTGGGTGTGCCCTTCAACGGGGTTCGTTCGAAGTTATCCCCGTAAGGGAATGGAAAGGCAGCAGATGCAGGTGGCTGGGCGGTTCCTTTGCCCTGGCCGGTAGTCGTGGTCAGGGAGTAAAGCGAGTCAGGGTCGAAGGTGTAGGAGAACGCTCCATTGACAGGAGTGACGGTGGCTACTTGCTCGAAGGTGCGAGAGGCATTTGTCTCCCAGATGTGAACTGCAGTGCCAACCAGGCCTCCAGCCAGTTGAAAGGAGACGGCCTGCGGTTGCCTGGCATCGATGGTCTCAAGCACAACGCTCCAGTTCTTCCGGTCGGGAGAACGAAGAGCAACATAACTGCCCTTCTCGGGAAGATATCCGCACGCAGAGTCGATATACTGCCAACCAGGCTGAGCGAATTGCGTGGTGTGTGCGGTGGCCCAGATGGTTCCCTGCACGTCGTAATGGCCGGACCACGGGGTGTTGGCGTACATCAACCCCGAGTTCGGAGCGGCGAGGTTGTCGTAGTACGAAGTGATGGGGCTCCATATCTCAGTGGATGTGAGCGAGCCCTCGAGATAGTTCTGGTTATAGAGGTGGGCAAGGATCCGGCCGCCGATGGGCCAGTCGCGGCTGAGGAACGGGCCACCTCCGCTATTTGGTTGATCTTCGCTGGACCAGAGCGGCTTCCCGGTCTTGCGGGCCGCATCGGTCGTGGTGATCTTGCCGTCGACCAGTGGATAATGAACGCCGATCACATCGACAGCTGCGGCCAGATCAGGGTCCTTCAGTATCTCGTCTGCGATGGACCATTGGCCCGCACCCTCGCCGGGCCACTCATCGCAGCAGATGATCTTCGTGGCCAGGTGGTCGGCCTTGAACCGGCGGTGAAGCTCCTTGATGTACGCGATGTCGTGGATCATTTCATTCCATGGGCCGGCATAGGCGATGTCGAGCCCGTAGTCCCGCTTTGCGGTGCGAATGAAGTCCGACATGTACGCGGCCATCTTGGGCGTATAGAGCGTGGCCTTGGCAGGCAACCCGGGACCGACCCATGCGGGGGCGCCCCACGGAAGAATCTCGAGAACAATGTTGGGATTGCGCTTGTGCGCCTCCGCCATCAGCCACCACTCGTAGCCGCGCGTCGAGTCGTGATCCGCGGCGGTACGCATGTGGCTTGGCTCGGAGCCATCGGTGGAGTTGACGTCTCCGCCGATTTCAACCTTCAGGTGTTGTAGCGCTGCGCCGTAGCCAGGCTTGAAGAGGTAGTCGAGAATCTGACTGCGCTGCGGCTCCGGATAATCAACGAGCAGGCGTGAGGAAGCCCCTGCGCTTGCAGCGCCAAGGCCATCGAAGATGCGGCCGTTGCTGTTGCCGTCAAGCGCCACGAGGGTCTGTTGGCTGAATGCCATTGAGCCTGCAACCAGCGCCACAAAAGCAAATGAGCAGCATATACGATTGCATTGAACGAACGGATGAAGGGCAACCGGAAACCATCTGCGCATTCTGGTCCTCCTAGAACTTGCCTGTTCTCAGGCTCGTTTCAATCTCTTCAAGAGTCTTGTTTCGCGTCTCCGGCAGGCGAAGATAGAGAAAGAGCAGGCCTGCCAGGCAGATTGCTGCATAGGTGAGAAACGTCCCGCCTGCTCCAAGTGCGGCGTTGAGCGATGGAAAAGTGTAAGTGAGCAGAAAGCATGCTGCCCAGAGCGACGTGACTGCGAGCGACATGGCGCTGCTGCGGATGCGATTTGGAAAGATCTCCGAGATGACCACCCACACAGCTGGGGCCAGCGAGACCGCATAGAAGGCAATGGCTGCCAGCACCAGCGCGAGCATCGGCATGCCCTTGACGTGCAAGCGGTAGAAGATGCCCAGCAGAGTGTAGGTGAGCGTCAGGCCGGTGACTCCGATGAGCAGCAGAAAGCGCCGGCCGTAGCGGTCGATTGCTGCGAGGGCGATCAATGTGCAGATCACATTGACCGCACCGGTGACGACGATGTTGAACAGTATGTCAGAGACCTGGTAGCCGGCGGCCGCAAAGATCTCTTGCGCGTAGTTGAAGATGACGTTGATGCCGCACCACTGCTGCAGAATGGCGAGCAGCACGCCGAGGAGAAGAGCCTTCCTCATGCTGGGTGCGCACAGCTCCCGCCAGGCGGAGCGCTGTGGCTGAGCCTTGCTAGCGGCCGCGAAGTCGTCCATCACCTTCTGTGCATAGTCTTCAGACCCGAGACGCCGCAGCACGCGGAACGCCTGCTGTTTGCGGCCTTTCGCGGCTAGCCACCGCGGGCTTTCAGGCACAAAAAACGTTGCGACGAGAAACAGGAAGGAAGGAATGGCGGTGATGCCAAACATCCATCGCCAACCCCACTGGCCGTTCCATGAGAGCAGGATCTCGTGCGCCGTTGCACCGGGGGGGACTGGCCGTGCAATGAGCCAGTTGACGAGCTGCGCCAGCAGGATGCCAGAGACAATGGCCAATTGATTGAGAGAGACGAGGCGGCCGCGAAGATGCGCTGGAGATATCTCCGCGATGTACATCGGCGAGATGCCCGAGGCCAGGCCGATGGCGTAACCGCCGAGCATCCTCCACGCAACGAAAGCGATGAAGTGTTCGGCCAGAGCGGTTCCCAGCGAGGAAGTGGCGAAGACCACGGCAGCGAGTGTGAGCAGGCGCTTGCGTCCAAAGCGGGTGCCGAGCGGGCCGGATGAAACGGCGCCGGCCAGGCAGCCGATGATTGCGCAACTCATGGCCCAGCCTTCAAGAGAGGGCGAGTCGAGTTGGAAGAATCGCTCGTAGAATGGCTTTGCGCCGCCAATGACAACCCAGTCGTAGCCGAACAGCAGTCCGCCCAGTGCGCCTGCCGCAGCAGCCAGCCAGACGTAGGCCTTGTGAAATGCTGCTTCAGGAGCTGTGCTCGGCGCGGGCGAGTGAATGGTGGCGATCATGACGAACGGCTGACCTCAGGCTTCCATGCTGCGATTTCGGCTTGTATTGTACCGATCAAAACTCTGTCTGCTTTACGCGCGCGCCACGCCAGTAGAGGATCAGGCCGAGCAGGACCGAGGCCACCGTGCCCCCAACCAGCTTGAGTTCGAAGCCCAGCTTGTCTGAGGAGTCGCCGGGTGGCACCAGCGAGACAAAGATGCCGAGCAGGACAACCAGGAACCCGAGGCCACCTGCAATCCAGACGCCGGGAACTCCACCGGGCACCAGCACGCCGTGAGGATTCTCGCGGCGGTCTTTGCGCCGCGCAAGTTTGATGACGGCCGCGAACATGTAGAGGAACGGAATGAAGTAGAGAATGATACCGGCGTCGATGAGGAACTGATATGCGCCGCGCGTGGTCTCGTTGATCTCACTGCCGAGCAGGATGGCGCCGGAAACCACGGCTTGCACGAGGATGGAGACCCACGGAGTCTTCCAGCGGGGATGAATCTTGCCAAAGGCAGCGGGAAGGTAACGGTCGACTCCGACGACAAAGGGGACGCGCGCGATGCCGGCCACGGTGCTGCCGACCCCGCCGGCATTGCCGACTGTGACCAGGATGGCCGCGAGGACTCCGAGGAAGCCAACCTTGAGCACAACGGCTCCAACGGTGATCGCATTGAAAACGCCGGATTGTGGGTCCAGATTAGCCGCAGGAACCAGCGCGAGAATGGCGAAGGTGCCGGCAATGTACATGAAGGCGATGAGTGCGCCGGAGCCGAAGACGGCGCGAGGCAGCGTACGGTGCGGGTCGCGCACCTCTTCGCTCATGGCAGAGACAAGCTCCAGGCCGGTAAAAGCAAACGCAATCTGCGACCAGAAGTTGACCGTGTCCCAGTTCCATGTGGGCATCATGTTGGCGAGTGTAAAATGCGTAGCCGAGCCATGGCGAAAGGCGACCAATACGGCGATGCCCGCAAGCATGAGGAGGGGAACATACGTTCCCACGCCGCCTGCGTTCTGCAGCCACTTGCCAATGTTGAGACCGATGATGTTGAGCACCACAGCGACCAGCAGCATGGAGAGTGAAACGGTGAGCAGAAAGGTGCGGTCTTGGGCGAGCGCCGCTCCCCGGCCGCCGACAACATATGCGGCCATGGAGGCGCTGGCCAGCAGCAGACCGGGAAAGTAGAAGACAGTGTAGATCCAGTACGTCCATCCGGCAACAAAGCCGTGGAAGGGGCCGAAGGCCTCGCGCGACCAGGCGTAGAGGCCGCCTTCCTCGGGGAAGCGCGATGAAAGCTCGTTGATGACCAACGCGCCAGGAACGAAAAAAAAGACCGCGGCCAGAACCCAGAGGCTGATGGAGGAGGTGCCGTTGTGACCTGCGGCGGCGATCCAGCGAGGACCCAGCACCGTGGCAATGTTAAACAACAGCACATCCCAGAAGCCCATGGTTTTGCGCAACTGGGATTTGGAATCCAGAGGTGTGGGCGCAGATGCCGTCATCGATTCACCTTCTGCATCAGAAGATCATAATAGATGACTCTCGGGAGCCGGAGTATGGATAGAACTTTCCGTTCTCATGGGATGCGTACGGCAAGTTGCGCTGCCAACTGGGCGGCTAGCTTTGGATCGGGCAGATTGGCGTAGCCGGCAAGAAAGCGGCCCTTGCGGAAGATGCAGATGCCGTCAAGATACTGTGCGCGGGCCTGGAACGCCTCTTCGCCCGCCTGCGCAGGGGTGGCTCCGCCAAAGTGGTCGCGAAGCTTATTGAGCACCTCTGCGGCAGACTCGGGCGTGGCCTCCAGCACGATGAAGGCCTGGCCCTGCTTGTACCTTGCCACATAACCGCGCTTGAGAAGGCGGAGGCCGAGGACGCTCTCAGGAATCAGGCGAGCGGAGACGATGTTTTCCTTGGGGAACCAATCGAGCGCATCGGGAGCCGTGTCGCGACCCTCCAGGCCCCCGGCAATCCTGGTTGCGAAAGCCTGCAGTGCCGCAGTGTAGTTGCTCTCAGCGCTGGCGGCCGTGACCACCAGTTCAACGTAGAACTTGCCCTTGGCGAAGCTGGCGCTCTGCGGCTGGATTTGAGCGCCCATTCCGATCTTGGCGATGGGCAGGGCGGGATCGCGGTTGGTGGCGAAGATGCCGTAGGCCGCGTCGGCATCGTTCATCTCGGAGATGTCGATGGCCAGCGAGTCTGCGCCGGATTTGCAGGTTAGGCTCCGCATGGCGGCGAACCCATAGATCAGGTAGCCTTCTGCTCCGCCGTCCTTGTAGTCGTAGAGATTGTCAGCGGTGTACTGGCGCACCGGCTCAGACTGCTCCCAGCCGGGCACGAACTTGCAGTTGAGAGCATCCTGCGCGCGGGCCGTCCCCGTGACAGAAAGGACGGCCAGCACCAATCCGGCAATCTTCCTCATGCAAACAGTTCCTGTGCGCGGCCCATGCGTGCGGAGACCTTCACGCCGTGCGGGCACCGCACGGTGCATTCTGTGCAGTCGCCGCAGCGAACCGCAACCTGCTCCGCGGACATTTCCTTGAAGCGCTCCCGTCCCAGCGCGAACTGCCCGTAGCCGTCGGAATAAGTCAGATAGCGCAGAACATCGGCCACCGGCAGGCCCTTCTGGCAAGCGCCATCGCACTGGCCGCACATGCGGCAATAGAGCGGGCGAATCTGCTCCAGGTGCGCGGCCAGAAGCTTCTCGTCGCCGGACGAGAATGGATGCGCCATGGCCTTCAGGTTCTCATCCAGTTGATCCATGTCGGTCATGCTGGGAATAGTGGTGGAGATGTTGGGCTTGTTGATCACCCACTTCAACGCAGCCAGCATGGCTCCATCCTGCTGGAGCTTCTTAAAGAGAGGGTCGGCAGGCTTCACGTTGCGGAACCCGCCGGCCATCACTTTCATGCCAACGACGCCGATGCCGGCCTTGGCTGCGGCGGCGATGGCCTGTTCCATGCTCGGATCCATGGAGAAGTTGTAGCCGGTCAGCACCACATCGAAGACGCCCTTCTGCGCCATCCAGGGAAGAAGCTGCTGCTGGCCGCCATGGGTGCTGACGCCCGCATAGCGAATCTTGCCCTGCTTCCTGGCCAGTTGCTGCGCCTCGATCATGTCGTCGCGAATATCCGCCGGGCTGCCCTTGCCGTGGAGATACCAGATGTCGACGTAGTCGGTATTGAGCTCCTTCAGGCTTGTGTCGAGATCCTTCAGCAGGCTGTCCTTATCCTGTGCGCCGGACTTTGTGGAGAGCACCAGATTCTTCCGCCGCGCGCCGAGAGCCGCACCCACCATGCGCTCGTTGTTGCCGTGCTGGTAGCCGCGGGCGGTGTCAAAGTAGTTGATGCCGATATCGGCCGCGCGCTCAATCACGCTGGGATCGGAGGTGATCATGCAGCCGAAGCCCACCGTTGTCACCTTCAGGCCTGTGCGGCCCAGCGTCCGGAACTGGAGCTTGGGCGCCCCGCCCGTAGCCTTACCTGCGGGCTCTTCCGGCGGAAAAAGGCCCATCCGGGAACCGGTGCCAACAACAGGAAGCGCCAATCCGGCAGACAGGCCGGCAGAAAGGAATTCACGACGCGACGACTTGGACCCCATGCAGTTTCCTCCGTTGGTGAAGCGACAATGCGAACCACCTTATTGGACTGGGAACGGGGAGCGAGTGCCGTGATGCCGGTCACGGCGCACGTGGGGGAGGGCGGATACCACCTCCAACAGCCGGCACACCTTCGCCTCAGCCTCGGCGCGAACGGGCGCGGTCCTAGATACTCCAGCCGCCGTCGATGACAAGAGCCTGCCCCGTGGTAAAGGCCGATTCATCGGATGCCAGGTAGACGGCAAGGTCGGCGATCTCGCTCGGTGTACCCAGCCTGCCCATCGGTTGCCGGGCAACAAATGCTTCCATCGCCTTTTGCAGGTCTCCCTGCGCCACCATTCGCACCGCAAGCGAGGGCGTGTCCGTTGTCCCTGGGCAGATGGCGTTGCAGCGGATCCCCTTGCCCACATAGTCTGCCGCGATGGCCTTGGTCAGCCCGATGACCGCCGCCTTGGTTGTGCCATATACGAAGCGATTCGGGGTTCCTTTCAAGCTGGACACAATCGAAGACATATTGATGATGTTGCCGCGCCCTCGTTGCAGCATGGCTGGCAAAAATGCGTGGCAGGTGCGATACATCGAGGTCACGTTGATATCGATCGAGAAGGCCCAGTCTTCCGGCGTGCAGGCCAGGATGTCGCCCTGGTGCACGTAGCCAGCACAGTTGAAGAGGATGTCGAGCGCGCCGCCTTCGTCCGCGAGGGCCTGCACCGCGGCCCTGCTTCGAACATCGAGCAGCCGTGCCGTAATGCCGGGATGCTCCGTTGCAAGCGCGTCCAGGGCCGCCTGGTTGATATCGGTGGCCCACACCCGCGCACCCTCCTCGGCAAAACGAAGCGCGGTCGCCCGGCCGATGCCTTGTCCGGCTCCGGTAATCAATGCGGTTTTTCCGGCCAATCTCCCTGCCATTGACTTCCCCTCTCTTTCTTTCAGCCCACCGCAACCGCTGTGTTAGACCCAGCCCGCGTCGATGACGTAACTCTGATTCGTGATGGCCGAACTGTCTTCCGCTGCAAGGAACAGCGCCAGCCGCGCCACCTCGTCTGGCAGGATCATGCGCTTTAATGCCTGGTTGGCCAGCACATGAGCCGTATACTCCGCGGTAAGCCAGAGCCGCTGCTGTCGCTCGGTGAGAATGGCTCCCGGCATGATGCAGTTGACGCGGATATTATCCGGACCCAGCTCATGGGCAAGAGTCCGCGTCATCCCCACGACCGCTGCCTTGGCCGTGACGTAGACTACCTGGTTTGTGGAAGGGATCACCCACCCAATGGAACTCATATTAATGATGGAACCTCGCTGCGCCTTCTGCATCGAAGGGATCACAGCCTGTGCCATGAAGAACTGTTGCTTCAGATTTACCGCAATGGCCTGGTCCCAATACTCCGATGTGACTTCGGCGACCTTATGGCGGGTGTCGTTGCCGGCATTGTTCACCAGCACATCGACGGTTCCGAAACGCCGCACGACGGCCTGCACCGTTGCTTGCACCGCAGAGATGTCGGCCAGATCGCAGTGGTAGTAAATCGGCGTTTTGGCGCCCGCGGAGGTCATCCTCTCGATGAGTACCCCTGCGGCATCATCCTGAATGTCAAGAAAAGCCACCTGAGCATTCTGCATGGCAAAGGCCTCGACGATTGCCTCGCCGATTCCGCTGGCGCCGCCAGTGACAACGATGACGCGATTCTGAAGACTCGGGTAAGTTGCAAAGACTCTTGCTTGTTCCATGGCATTCTTTCCTTGGTTCAATTTTCCTAGTGTGAGTCGCGCGTGACGACAGTCCCGCGGCAACCAACGAGAAAATCGAGGTCGGCGCCTTCCGATGCCTGCATCACGTGCTGCACATACATCTGCTGGTAGCCGCCGGAGATCGGAGGAAGCGTTGCTTTCCAGGCGGATCGCCTGCGAGCTAGTTCTTCATCGGAGACATCCAGATGCAACCGTCGCGCTTCAACATCCAACTCAATGAAGTCGCCCTCTTCCACCAGCGCAAGCGGTCCGCCTGCCGCGGCCTCTGGGCACACATGCAGCACTACCGTTCCGTAGGCTGTGCCGCTCATTCTCGCGTCGGAGATGCGAACCATATCTTTGATGCCGCGGGCCAGCAGCTTTGGTGGCAGCCCCATGTTGCCAACCTCCGCCATGCCCGGATAGCCTTTGGGTCCGCAATTCTGTAGCACCATGACAGAGTCTTCATCCACCTCGAGATCGGGGTCAAGGATGCGTTCCTTGTAGTGCTCGATGGTGTGAAACACAACGGCACGTCCGCGATGGCGCATCAGGTGAGGCGAAGCGGCGGAGGGCTTGAGGACAGCTCCATCTGGAGCA